>RRYU01021024.1_pt1 | contig 12903 bp, 7 predicted proteins | sample 2162651 | NCBI WGS metagenome assembly RRYU01 (sample SAMN10267283, study PRJNA491782) | microbial mat metagenome | isolation source: biomat in the production well | place: Japan: Minami-Kanto gas field, natural gas well KTG3 | collected 2017-06 | reverse complement strand
CACCCTGGCGAACTGACCAATGTGAATGGCACACTCTTCTTCACTGCCTTTGATGGTATCCACGGTGAAGAACTCTGGAAAAGCGACGGCACCCAGGCAGGTACCATGATGGTTAAGAATATTCATCCAAAATACAGCTCTCAGCTTGACGAGCTTACCAACGTGAATGGTATGCTCTTCTTCACTGCTGATGATGGTATGCACGGTCAGGAACTCTGGAAAAGTGATGGCACCCAGGCCGGTACCGTGATGGTTAAGGATATCTCTCCTGGTGACAACAGCGCTCGTTCCTCTGATCTGACCGAAGTGAACGGCACACTCTTCTTTCGTGCTGATGATGGTGTCCACGGTGCAGAACTGTGGCAAAGTGACGGCACCGAGGCTGGTACCATTCTCGTCAAGGATATAAATTCTGGTAGTGACGCATCTGACCCCGGTGGGTTTACAGAAACAAACAGGACACTCTTTTTCACCGCCAATGATGGCATCCACGGCTATGAACTCTGGAAGTACAGCCCACCTGTTGATACTCAGCAGATCTACTTGCCGCTGGTATCACGGTAAGCTACACATACTTTGCCCCTATTTAGATTTTATAACACTGTAATGTGTGGAGCAATCAGAATGGTTTTTTGTACCAATACACAACTAGACAGAAATGTGGGAATACGTTTCTGATCAGAGTGATTGTCTAACCTGTATCTAATCTCTCTATTACGTCTCTCTGGCACTTCTCGCAGAAGTGCCAGAGTTATCGTATCCTGGACGTTTTCCCCGGCAAGCTTCAGTCCCATTCCCTAAATAATGATTTATTTGCCCCTATATACAAAATAGACCTCATGCTTCTGTAATATTTTCCCCCAAATCCGCTCTTCCTATCGACACAGTTATCCGGTGATCTGGTTCACCAGATACATCATCGCACTCAGATAGGAGGATGTCTATGATCGCCATTCGCCATACCGTTCGCTTTACCACTGTTCTGTTCGGGCTGGTCGCATTATTGTTCACCCTGGCTCCGGTTGGCACCAAGGCGCAGACCGACGAACGCTGCTTCAGTGAAACGGGCTACTGCATCAGCGGGCGTATCCGCGAGTACTGGGAACAGAATGGTGGCCTGCCGGTCTTTGGACTGCCGATTGGCCCGCAGCAGGAAGAAACCATCGAAGGCCAGCCCATCCAGGCGCAGTGGTTTGAGCGTAACCGCCTGGAACTCCACCCCGAGAATGCCCGCCCCTACGATGTGCTGCTCGGTCGCCTGGGCGTGGATCGCCTGACCCAGCAGGGGCGCGACTGGTTCACCTTCGCTAAAGGCCAGCCCCAAGACGGCTGTCTGTTCTTTGCCGAGAGCGGCCATAGTATCTGCGAACCCTTTCTGAGCGCATGGCGTGCCAGTGGCCTGGAACTCGACGGCGCCGCAGGCAAAAGTCAGGCCGAGAACCTGGCCCTGTTTGGCCTGCCCATCAGCGAACCCCAGACCGAGACCATGAGCGATGGCAAAGAGTACACCGTGCAGTGGTTCGAACGTGCTCGCTTTGAATCCCACCCGGAGAATCAGCCGCCGTTTAACGTGTTGCTGGGGCTGTTGGGGAGCGAGGTGCGCAATCCGCCAGCAAATCCAGAGCCGGAGCCAGAGCCAGAACCTTCAACGATGGCAATGGAGGGACGATGGTCTGGTACAACAAGCCAGGGCGCCACAATAGAATTTACAGTTGTTAAGGGTAACATTATCTACACAGAGGTCAATATTAGCTGCGGTTCTGACAGCAGTGAGTTTGTAAGCAGGAGTCAAACACCAATCCAGGGTGACAGATTCACATGGCAAGATAGCCTCTTTAACATTACAGGAACATTCACGAGCCCGAACAATGCCACAGGGACAGTTCAAATAAACTCACCTGACATAGAGTGTGGTGGTTCATTGAGTGACACCTGGAATGCCAGCTTCAGCAGAGCTACACCATTCGATGGCATATGGACGGGTAGCACATCTGAGGGGACAGACTTCTCATTTACTGTCCACGATAGCGCGGTAATTGATCCGGAAGTTCAACTGAAAGACTGTACAATATACGGCATTTCATTATCAGGAGAATTTCCGGTTCAGAACAATACTTTCTATGGAGAAGGTTTCGGTGGTAAGTTTAAAGTTTCCGGTACCTTTAATGGCGAAACTAGTACAGGGAATATTGAAGTACAACTGCCTAGCTGTAGTCTCATAGGAACATGGAGTGCCACAAGACAGTAATTGCCCTATAGTCGCCCGGCAACATTTTCATTGCACTGGGATGTGATTCACAGAAGAGAAAGGATGCATATTCCACCGCCGAGACACATCCAGATTGATAATTGGGGTAGAGGCGAATACGTATTCGCCCCTACAGGATGGGATGATTGGATATCCCAACTGTAAAGTAAACGTAAACCATGTCTTACCAATAAAATAAGGCGACCTGCCAATGAAGACCCCCAAAACCGACACAGCCTGGTTCACTTTTCGCACTGCTGGCGTGATCCTGCACGGGGGCTACATTCTTTTACAGCACGACACCGGCACCTGGTTCTTGCCCGGCGGGCGAGTGGAACTGCTGGAACTGGCGCAGACGGCGCTAGAACGGGAACTTTACGAAGAACTGGGCATAACTGTGACCGTCGAGCGCCTGCTCTGGGTTTTTGAAGGTTTTGCGCCCCAATGGGGCAAGATTCGCCATGAGCTGGGCATGTACTTTCTGGTGTACCTGCCGCCTGATCCGTTGCGCGACAACAAAGCCGCACCAATCGTACGCCCGGAACAACACTACACGCTGCACTTTCAATGGATACCCCTGGCAAACCTGGACGAACTGGCGCTCTATCCGCCATTTCTAGCCCGTAAGCTTTCGCACCTGTCGGAAGGGATTGAACACCTTGTGTACAGGCAAGATGGCTCGGAGTGAGTTGTATTGGATGATAAGAAGGACACTTCTATGATACACATTCGCGTATCCCACACACTGATCGTTAGTCTGGTATTGCTGGCAACCATCATGGTTGCGTTGCCACTGCATGTGGTACGGAGTTCTGCTCAAACTACCTATACTGCCTATGCTCGGGATGAGCATCCTGCTGACCAGACAGCGCCAGCAGCACTTGTTACAATCAGGCCTACCATCGTATCCTCTTTTAGTGCCCCCAGTAATATTCGTGGCCTTACCTGGGGCGATAATAGTTTATGGCTGGTCGATGACAATCAAAACATCTATCGCATGGATACGGCAGGCAATATACAGGCAACATTAACCACAAGCATATATGCCGAGGACCTGGCATGGTACGAGAATAATCTCTGGGCAACTGATGGATATAACAACATATATCAACTTGGCGCTTCTGGACAAGTTTTGACTACCTTAGATATCGGTACACGCTCAATCGAGTGGGCTGAGGATCATCTCTATATCGCCGGTAATTACGCTATCGCGAAGTATGATCGATATGGCACCCAGTTGCTTTCCTGGGAACCATTTATTTTAGGTTCCCTTGATGGACTGGCTTATGATGGACGCGGCCTGTGGATCGGCGGCGCATGCACAGGCGAGAACAGGCTGTATCGTTATTCGCTGATGGGAGAACTCCAGGCTACAATCGAGCTTGATGCCGCTGGAATCGTATGCGATTATAATAGCGATTACACCCTGGCCTGGGATGGTACGTATCTATGGTATGGCGATAAACTGACTGTATACCAGCTCGATATTGCCGGTCTTTTTGAACCGGCAGTGACACTCCCCGCTAACATCAGTGATAGCAGCGCAAGCTGGGGCGACTATGACAATGACGGTGACCTGGATATTTTACTTACTGGGCTGACAAATACAAATGCAGTCGCCAGAATCTATCGCAATGATGGGGCCAGTAGCTTCTCGGCGATCAGTGCAAACCTTGCCGGGGTCCATTCTGGGAGTGCAGACTGGGGTGATTATGATCACGATGGTGATCTGGATATTATACTGGCAGGCTGTATCGATAAAGATTGTTCCAATCGCATCACCCGCATCTATCGCAATGATGGCAATGGAACTTTTACAAACATTATTACGCCTCTGCCAGGAGTTGCTTCAGGTGATGTCGCCTGGGGCGATTATGACAACGATGGCGATCTGGATATTGTGCTCACAGGCAGTACTGGTTCAGCATACATCACCAGGCTCTATCGTAATGATGGACGAGACACGTTTACAGCCAGAACTGAGCTACCCAGCCTGTACGCCAGCAAGGTAAAATGGGGCGACTATGACAGTGATGGCGATCTGGATTTCCTGCTGGTGGGATGCTATACAGCCACCTGTTACCAGACAAGTGCATATGTTATGCGTAATGACGGCAATGAAACATTCCACGGACTCAGTACTGGCCTGGACGGTGTGCGTAACGGGGCGATCGACTGGGGCGATTATGATAACGACGGTGATCTGGATATTCTGCTGACAGGTTCGAATGGCTGGGCTGCGTATGAAACATCTATTACTAAAGTCTACCAGAACGATGCTGGCGTTTTTCGTGATATTCAAGCCGCGATAGCCGGAACTGTATACAGTTCTGCCGCATGGGGCGATTACGATAACGACGGCGACCTCGATATTCTCCTGGCCGGCATAACAGAGAGTTTTTCGGGATCGCCAGTAGGCGCTGTCTATCGCAATGATGGTAACAATAACTTTGTAGATAGCAATATGCCTATTCCGGCAGTTATGAGTGGTTCTGTTGCATGGGGCGATTATGATAATGACGGTGATCTGGATATTTTGATAACCGGTTCAGGTGTCGCCGAGATCTACCGTAATGATGTGACACAGGCGAACAGTGTGCCGACAGCCCCGACAAACCTGCGTTCATCGCTTGATGGTGCAAATGTTCTACTGCAATGGGATGCTGCCAGTGATCAGCAAACTCCAGCTAATGGCCTGACCTATAACGTGCGAGTTGGTACAACGCCAGGCGCATCAGATGTGGTGGCGGCAATGAGCATCGCCAGCACTGGTAATCGGACAATTATCCGATCTGGCAATGCGTATCACAGGACTATGACCTCGATCTCTGGCCTGATATCAGGGAAGACATACTACTGGAGTGTGCAGGCCATAGACACAGCTATGGCTGCTTCGCCATTTGCCGTTGAAGAAAACTTTGCTTTTACGTTTGCCAATAATACACCACGGACTATCTTTTTGCCCCTTATTGTCAGACCGATTCCTCCTACACCCACCAGGACACCAACAGTAGGGAGTGGCAGTAGTGGTGGCAGTCGTCCTCCTGGCGGCAGTGGTTGTGTCTGGGGGTATACTTGCGATGCTTTTGGGCAGTGTTCTTGTATCTCCAGACCGTTTGGCATGACCAGTGAATTAAATAATGCGGATGCTACCGACAATGCGCAGCTTAGCAACACAATTCCAATGAGTCTAACTTCTGCCTATCTTCCTTTGATCATCAAACCCGTTCCTCCTCCCCCTACAGCTACCCCCACAAATACACCAACGCCGACGAGTACACCACGACCAACTCGTACACCTGTGCCTGTTCCGTACGATGGTAGTTGGAGCGGTACAACATCGCAGGGAAAACCGGTAACCTTTACAGTTGCCAGTAATGCTGTCACTCGTTATTACATAGAATACGATGTTGGAAGCTGTCTGGTTGAGTTTGGTTTCAGCAGTTATGTTTTTATTACCAATAACGTCTTCTCGGATAGTGACAGCTTTTTTGATGGCTCATCCTATACGTTTACGGGAAACTTTAATTCAAACACAACAGCCTCCGGGACATTCACTGCCAATGAAGTCGGTTGTGGTAATACTACTATCACCTGGAACGCCACAAAGTCCAGCACATCCCTCGCCGCAACGCCGCAGCCGGCAGCCCCGGCCAGTGAACAGGAAGAGCGGGTGACAAAACGCCGGGTTGAGTGAAAGCGGTCAGGTAAATAGGTAGTACACCCAGGTTAGGATGACATGGTGCATAGGTAGAAAAATCTACGAAACACTATGTCATTCCGACCCTTTTCCATTGCTTGAATGCCCCGGCCCACTAGTCCGTTCATGGGGCACAATGAACTGTTGTGCAGGTACAGGGAGTAATCTACAACGTACACACAGCAAAACGCAGTGCAATACCATATCATTCCGCAAGGAGGGGAGAACATTTTTTCGCCTCTACGTTAGCCAACCAGTCTGCCTGAGTCACGTATCCGGTCAGGTAGGTGCGGCTACAAGCCGCACGCACCCTCAGGCGCGGCTGCAAGCCGCGCCTACGTAACCCACACCTATGCGTGCGAACCTCTTTCGTTCTTAGCCAGCCAGGGCCGCCTGAGATGCGCATCCGGTTAGATCTGCGCAAAAACATGTCGGATATGCCTGTAATGTTTTTGCCGCTATTGCCTCTTCATAGTAGCGGATGATTGTGCTCGAATTATCAACCCTACTCAGGAGGACATCCATGCATCGCTCAAAGGCCATCCTGCTTGTTTCGGGACTGTGTCTGATTTTCGTACTTCTATCAGTGACAACAGGCCGTGGGGCAACAGAAGCGCAAGTCCAGAACACACAGGCACGTGCAGGTCAACTTCCCGTTCTCACCGCAACTGCGCCCGCATATCCAGATCTACCAGATGTCCAGATCGACAGTGACGATAGATCAGCTACACAACCAGGTATCGCCAATCTCAGTACCGGCTTGAATGAGTTGCACGATGCTCAGAGCAATCCACAGCTTCGATCCACTGATAGCTTTACCACCACATTATTGCTTGATATTGTGGATGGCCGAGTCAAAGTTATGCTAACCATGCAGGACGAAGCAGCCACAGATGCTATCATCCAGACAATTCCGCAACTCGGTGGCGAAGTGATTGCCCGCTATAAGCAGTGGATCGATGCCTGGATTCCTATTGACCAGCTTGAGAACCTGGCAAAACAGCCAGGGGTCAACCTGATCCAGGAGGCTATTCCAGTTAAGCCACCTGAACCTGTTCCGCCCCGGCAGATTTCCCAGCGTGAACATACAGTCTATTTGCCATTTGTAGCTTTCGGTTCTGAACAGCAACTGGCATCCCCCGCATCCAGCCTCCAGTCTGGAACCTATTTATCGCAGGGTGTTGCCGCTACCAACGCGGATGACTGGCATGTCGCGGGACTGAACGGGCAGGGCGTTAAAATCGCCATTCTCGATAGTTTCCAGAATTATCAGCAAGCCCAGGCCGCTGGTGAATTACCCACTTCGCTGGTTATATCTGGTGTCCTTGATCTGGATAGTCCCCATGGCACTGCCTGTGCCGAGATTATCTATGATATGGCCCCAGGTGCGACACTAAGAAGCTCTCCAATATTCGAACAGTGGTGGCAAGGAACGAGAGTAAGGGCAAAGCCCAGGGGTTCTCATACAGTAAACGCCCCTCACTGGTGGTAGACTGAGGTTGCTAAGGCCAACAGTCTGACCAGGAGGGGTGCCAAGATGATAGCACTGGCGAACACCGCTGTCCACTCGGAGCGCTACCCGACCGACCTGACCGATGAGCAGTGGGAGATGATCCGCCCGTATGTCGAGGTGCAGGCCAAGACCGGACCGAAGCGGCGGGTAGACCTGCGAGCAGTGATCAACGGCTTGCTCTACAAGCTGAAGAGCGGGTGCCAGTGGGAACTGCTGCCGCGCTCGTTTCCGCCCAAGAGTACGATCCATTACTACGTCCAGAAGTGGACCAAGAAAGGCATTCTGGTGCAGATCAACGACGCGTTGCGCCGGCGGGTTCGGGTCGAAGTCGAAGGGCGGGAGAACGTCGAGGCAACTGGCGGTGTGATCGACACCCAGAGCGCCAAGAGTAGTGTTGCTGGTGGACCAGAACGGGGCTTCGACGGCGGCAAGCAGGTCTATGGGCGCAAGCGCCATCTGCTCACCGATACGCTGGGCCTGCTGATTACGGCGTGTGTTCATTCGGCGCGAGCGTATGACGGAGCAGGCGCCAAGAAGGTGTTTACGGCGACCAAAGCGCGGGGCATCGCGCTGAAGAAAGTGTGGGCTGACCAGACCTATCGTGGCGTGTTGGGCGCTTGGATGGCGGAGCACGGCATGGGTGAGTTGGAGATTGTCGCGCGGCTGCCGGGGCAGCGCGGTTTTCAGGTGCAACCGAAGCGCTGGGTCGTCGAGCGGACCCACGCTTGGTTGAGCGGCAACCGCCAGTTGAGCCGGGAGTATGACCATAACCCACGTCACTCCGAAAGCTGGCTCTACCTCGCCTCGATCCGCCTCCTCGGTCGCCGTCTCGCCAAAGCGTCGTGAGCCATGGCACCCGTACCGTTGGAATATTGGAGAGCTTCTAACCCTGGCATCGCCCACATCTGCCGTGCAAATGGCCCGGTATATCATGGATCTGGCCGTTGAGCATGATATCATCTCTTCATCAATGGGGTTTATCAATGCCGAGGCCGGCGATGGCACCGGCCCAGTGTCAGATGCTATTTCAGAGGCATTTACAGCCCATGGGACTCTGTATGTACAGGCGGCAGGAAATGAAGCATTATCACACTGGGATGGTATGTTTACTGATGATGGCGACGGTTTCCATGTATTTGGTGCCACAAATTTTAATTCTTTGGGAGAAATTCCGGCAGGCTATCCGATTCAACTGGCGTTACGCTGGAATGACTGGCCCCTGAGTAATCAAGATTATGATCTCTATTTGTTTAGTTTGTATAATTCACAGTGGCAACTTGCTGCCCAGTCAGAAAATGTTCAAAATGGTACTCGGCCACCGACTGAGTGGATTAGCATCACTGCACCTGTTACAGCCGAGTATGTTGTGGTTATTCAAAAGTATGCAGCCAATGGTTCACATATTCTCGATTTAAGCGGGCATAGTCCAATTCAATTCGAGCTTAATGTTCCTGAACGTAGTCTGTTTGATCCGGCAACTTCGCCACAAGCGTTCAGTGTGGCGGCTGTAGATGTCACTACGCTGGAACGCGAATGGTACAGTTCGCAGGGTCCAACTCACGGGCCAGGCGGAACGCTTACCGGCGGTCATGACCAGCCGCGTATTGCGGGGATGGCGAATGTAAATACCTGGGCCTACCGGGGCAGCTTGTTCAACGGGACGTCGGCGGCAACACCGCATGTGGCCGGTGCAGCCGCCCTGGTATTGGATGCATTCCCCCCTGGCTATACCAACCAGCAAATTCGCACATTTCTGGAAGGCCGGGCCATTGATAAGGGTTCCACCGGGTATGATCACCAGTATGGTATGGGGGTGTTGCATCTGGGCAGTCCACCCCTGCCGATTGCCACCTCCAACCCTGCTACCTCCATCACCACCAGCAGTGCCACACTGAACGGTACGGTCAATGCCAACAATAGTGCCACGACGGTCACCTTCGAGTGGGGCACCAGCAGCGGCACGTATCCCAACAGCAAAGCGGCGACCCCCGGCAGTGTGAGTGGCAGCAGCAACACGACGGTAAACGCCAGCCTGACCGGGCTGGCGCCCAATACGACCTACTATTTTCGCGTGCGGGCGGTTAGCAGCGCCGGGACGATCTATGGTGACGAGCGTAGTTTTACTACCTCCCCGGCACAGGCGGCTGTGTGTGTGCCCATGCCCACTGGCATGGTCGGCTGGTGGTCTGGCGATGGCACTGCCGATGATCGCATCGGCGGCAACAACGGCATCCTGCGCAATGGGGCCACGTTTGCCGCTGGCAAAGTCGGGCAGGCGTTTAAACTGGATGGCATCAATGACTATGTCGAGATCCCCCACAATAACAATATCAACTTCGCCCGCGACGACGATTTTACGGTGATGACATGGATGCAAGTGCCTGCTGGTTCTACCGCTGGCAGTGCCGTTGTAGAGAAATGGTCCAGCACTGGTGGGTATCCCTTCACGATTCGTTTTGGCGACCCCTACGGTGGCAGGGTTCATGTGGTGCGTTGGGACGGTACAAACCACTCGGCAATTGAAGGTTCTGTGGCGGTGAATGATGGACAGTATCACCATGTTGCGTTGATCAAACGTGGTGCAACCATTGAACTCTATATCGATGGACAGGTACAAGGCACTGCAGCCGATGCGCTCCCCGGCAATACCACCAACACCAGCTCGCTGTTTCTGGGGTCACGTGCCGGACAATTTTTGTTCCCGGGCAACCTGGATGAAGTCGGCATTTTCAACCGGGCGCTCACGGCGGCTGAGATTCAAGGCATGTATAACGCCGATAGCGCGGGGATCTGCCAGTCGCCGCCTACCAACCGCAACCTCATCAGCGCCGGGTATCAATCGGCCTGCCAGGTGCAGAGCGATGGCACATTGTCTTGCTGGGGCCAGAATGACCAGGGCCAGGCCAATCCGCCAGCCGGAACTTTCCGCCAGGTCGGTGTCGGCTATCAGCATGCCTGTGGCCTGAAAACGGATGGCAGCCTGACATGCTGGGGCGCGAATACCTACAACCAGGCCACGCCGCCCACCGGTACCTTCACCCAGATTACAACCGGCACATACCATTCATGTGCAATCCGTACCGATGGCACGGTCGCCTGTTGGGGGCGCAATGATATTGGCGAGGCTACCCCACCAGCCGGCAGCTTTACCCGGATTACGGTCGGCCAGGGGCATAGCTGTGGGATCAAGACCGATGGCACGATCGCATGCTGGGGTGGCGTTGGATCGCATGGATCAGGATGGGGCGCAACGCTGGCCCCCACCGGGGTGTTTGCCGATATCGGCGCAGGCGGCTGGAATACCTGCGGGCTACGCACCGACGGCAGCATCGAGTGCTGGGGGGCCAACTTCTCCGGGCAGTCCGACCCGCCGACGGGCACGTTTGCCCGCCTGAGCCAGGGCTGGTCGCATATGTGTGCCATGCGCAGCGATGGCAGCGTGGCATGCTGGGGTGAAAACCCGTCTGATGAAGCGACTGCACCGGGCGGAACCTTCACCGATGTCAGTGCTGGTGGCCAGAGTTATAGCTGTGGCATTCGCAGCGATGATACGACCGTGTGCTGGGGCAGTAACAGCGCGAGCGGGGCACATCAGCTGGCGCTTACTCCGGGCAGCCTGCCCGATGCAACGGTAGGCACAGCCTATAGCACAACGGTTGGCGCCAGTGCTGGCAGCGCGCCCTACACGTTTGTGTTGATTAACGGCAGCCTGCCTTCCGGTTTGAGCCTGAGTAGCAACGGCACAATCAGCGGTATACCAACCAGTACGGGCATCTATGATGTCAGCATTCAGGTATCCGATGCCGCGAACAAGGTCGGCGTACGCTCGTATGTACTGGCCGTGCGGCGTGCCAATGCCCCCGCTTTTAGCCAGATCAGCGCCGGAAACTATCATAGTTGTGGCCTCCATACCGATGGCACGGTTTCCTGCTGGGGCTATAACGTGGCAGACCTGCTGGACACACCGGCGGGCAGCTTTAGCCAGATCAGTGCCAATGGCGGCAACCATGCCTGCGCCCTCAAGGACGATGGTACACCCATTTGCTGGGGTGCTAACTGGGATGGCCAGACCAATGTGCTCACCGGAACATTTAGCGAAGTGGTCACAGGCGGTGCGCAAACATGTGGCCTCCACGCCGACGGCAGGCTGAGTTGTCAGGGTTTTCAGCCTGTTCCCATCCCTGATAGCGCCTTTACGCAGGTTAGCATCAGTGCCTGGCATAGCTGCGGCGTCCACCCCGACGGTACAATCGAATGCTGGGGAGGTCGCAGCGAAGGCGAAACAAATGCGCCCACCGGCACATTCACCCAGGTGACAACCGGCGAAGTACATAGCTGTGGCCTGCGCACAGATGGCACAGTCGCGTGCTGGGGGCGCAACAACCATGGCCAATCCACGCCGCCCACTGGTACGTTCACGCAGATCAGTGCTGGATGGGAATTCACTTGCGGCCTGCGCACAAACGGCAGCGTCGAGTGCTGGGGCGATAACGCCAGCGGCGAGGTGACCCCGCCCACTGGAACCTTTACCCAGATCACAACCGGTTCCTGGCATGCCTGTGGCCTGCGCCCGGATGGCAGCATCGAATGCTGGGGGCGCAACGACCGCGGCCAGGCCCAGGCACCTGAGGTGCAGGGCAGTGTCTGCGCCAGCGTGACAGACATTCCTACCGCCGAATGCGAGGCACTGGTTGCACTATATGAGCGTACCGATGGCGACAACTGGACGAATAACAACGGCTGGATGCAAACACATACACCGTGTAGCTGGTATGGCGTGACTTGCAATTCCGGGCATGTAGACCAACTCCGGCTTGGTAGCAATCAGATGAGCGGAGCAATCCCGTCGGAACTAGGGAGTTTGACCAGATTGCAAGCACTTGTGCTACAGGATAATGATCTGGGTGGAACAATTCCGCCCGAAATTGGCCAACTCACCCAGTTGCAGACGCTCAATGTGTATGGAAATCCCCAAGTGAGCGGGAGCATTCCGCCAGAACTCGGCAATCTAACCTATCTACAACACCTTTACCTTGGCGTCACCCAATTGAGCGGAAGCATTCCACCGGAGCTGGACAACCTGACAGAATTACTGCATCTTGGTCTGCAGGAAACTCAGTTGAGTGGATCTATTCCGCCAGAATTGGGCAATCTAACCAGTTTGCAAATGCTCAATGTGCATCACACTCAGTTGAGTGGCAGCATCCCTATAAGCCTGATGAATCTGACCAGTCTGTCTCAATTTTACTTTAACGACACCAATTTGTGTGAACCAACTGATACCGCATTCCAGGCGTGGCTATCCGGTATATCAGTGGTACAAAGCGCGGGCGTCCTCTGTGCTACCAGACCCACTGCCACCACCAACCCCGCCAGCTCCATCACTAGCAGCAGCGCCACCCTGAACGGCACAGTCAATGCCAATGGTGATAGCACAGCCAT
>RRYU01016736.1_pt1 | contig 12905 bp, 19 predicted proteins | sample 2162651 | NCBI WGS metagenome assembly RRYU01 (sample SAMN10267283, study PRJNA491782) | microbial mat metagenome | isolation source: biomat in the production well | place: Japan: Minami-Kanto gas field, natural gas well KTG3 | collected 2017-06 | reverse complement strand
CAGTTTTGAAATTCGGAATACACCCAGGAGGATGAGATGGGCAAGCGGTCAGTACCAGGGGAGAGCTTTTTGCGACGGGTCGAGAGGGCTGTGTCTGGTTGGCGTAAGATCTACATCTCAGAGGCCTTACGCGAGATGGGAGAGGAAGACTCAGCGGCGAACGACGATGTACGTGTGCGAGTAGGGCACGCCCTCCGCGCAATGGGCTACCAGAAGCTCAAGGTGAAGGGCGAGAGAACGAGGTACGTTCTCCCTGAAGGGGTCTACGAGGGCCCGAACCTCAAAGGGGTTCTGCATCTACCATGACCACACCAGACACAGACTTTCGGATCGAGGTTCACGTGGGGCTCGAGGCAGACCACGAACACTTGCATGGGCAGTGGCGCTGTGTTGTCTACTTCGGGCGCCCTCAGCAAAGGTGCGTCTCTGCCTCGACGAATTGGGACCCCACGTGGGGTGAGGATAAACAGGGTCTTGCCGTCAGCGAGGCTCGCAAAGCTGCGCAAGGGCTCTGGCATGCGCGGCACAGGGAGGGTGCGCTATGAGATGGTTATTGCTCGCGTGCTTGTTGTGGGGCTGCTCTGACGAGGCAGGGGCTAGCGTCGACCTCGACGTCAAGGCTGCCCCCCTCACGTGTGACCAGGCCTGCATGGCCTACGGCTCAGCCTTGTGCGCAGCTGACTGCGTGGCATTCTGCGATGCGTTCTTCTACGCCGATGTCACGTGCCAGGCTGAGCGCGAGGCCTTCGTGCAGGCCTTCGGCGGGGCTGCTCAGGTGCAGGCCATCGTTGCGTGCTACACCCGCCACCCTGGGGCAGAGGGCGCAGGTCCTGTGCTGCGTGCTGTGTGCGAGGTGGCCCCATGAACATGGGCGAAGAGAGATTCAGAGAGGCATGGTGCGACGTCTGTGTGCGTGCTTGGCCAGAGCTGGACGTGTATCCCTCCGTGTGTCCGAAGGACAGGACGATCCTCGTGCTCGACTTCTTGCGCTACGGTAGGGTAGTGCGTGGCATGACGCTCGAGTTGGACAAGGCAGTCGAGCTCGCGGACTTCCAGCTGCGCGACAACGCGTGGTCCTACCCACACTGGGCACACAACGAGGTGCACGCCACGTGTGACGACGACGAGTGCGACGAGCATGATGATGTGCTGTTGAGCGCTGTGGCCATCGACAGGGCAGGCAACGTGCGCAGGGTGTACCCACGTGAGGAGGACGTGCGGCTCGAGGGGCTGTGAACGAGCGTTCACACTCGCAAGAGTGCGAGTCGCTTTCGAGGCCACTCGCACCTGGGGGCCCTCTGTCCGGAAATATGGCCCCTAAAAGAGCCCTTGCACAACAGCCGCGCGGGATCTAGGCTCAGGGGCGTGCTCAGACCCCCACACGGAGGCCCCAACGATGGCCCGCAAGCCCAAGACACCCCCGAAGCTCGAGGTCGTAGGACGCCAGCCAGCGCGCAAGCACCGTGACCCGGTGATCCGCGCTACCCTACTCGCAGGGGTGCGGGCTGGCATGCCTTACGAGCTCGCCGCGTTGCGGGCTGGTGTTGCCCGCTCCGCGTTCACGGTCTGGCGCAACTCCACTGAGCCCGTCGACGTCGAGTTTATGGCAGAGGTCGAGGCCGCAAACGCCGAGATGCTCTTCGAGTGTCTCGAGCGGCTCGCGGACGACAAAGAGAAGCAGTGGCAGCGCTGGGCGTGGAAGATGGAGCGCAGGTTCCCCGAGCACTTCGGCCGAGGCGTAGACCAGGCCGCTTTGATTGCGGCAAACTCGAACGCTCCGCCGCCAGATGACGAGGTCGACGTCTCGACGCCCGAGAAGCTCGTTGAGGCAATCCGCCGCGCGGCGAACGGGGACTAGTGGGCGCACGCTTCGACGATTTCGAGCTCACCCCTCTACCCTACCCTGAAGAGGCTGGGGCGGACCTCGTCGAGTGGTACACGGGAGAGGCTCTGAGGCGTATAGCGCTGGGCCGAGCCATGAACTCGAGCCCTAGCATCACCCGCGAGATCGAGAAGCACTGCGCGGCCGACTTCTTTTTTTACGCGGACAATTTTGCCTGGACCTTCGACCCGAGAGACCTTGGGCCCACTCGGCCAGCCCATGAACTCCCCATGCATTTGTGGGAGTTCCAACGGTGGTTGGCGACAGCCGGTACAGTCTGGAAAGACGACAACGGCCTCGGGTGGCCAAGGCTCGTCGAGAAGTCCAGAGATATGGGAGTGAGCTGGGTTGCCGGCTGCCATGAGATCTTGTGGGGCTGGAAGTTCCACGGCAGGAGCTACGGCGTCGTGGCGCGCAAGCAAGAAGACGTTGACGATAACTCAACAGCTCCTGATTCCCTGCTCGGTCGAATGCGGTGGTCGATCGAGCGCTGGCCCAAGGCGTTGAGGCCCACGGGTTGGAAGCACTGCCACATCAAACGCCCCCGGTTCGCGGACAAAGACCTCCACCTCATCAACGGCGACACGAAAAACCAGATCATTGGCTCGAGCACGGTCGACGGGGCTTTTCGTAGTCGCCGTTTCAGCAAGGTCTTCGTTGACGAAGCGAACAGCATCCCCGGCCTGTACCAGATGCTCAAGAGCCTGACCGACTGCTCAGACGTCGTCGACCTCGTAAGCTCTGTGCAGGGCCGCCACACGACTTTCGCCAAGATCGCCCACGGAGAGAGTGGTGTAGCGGTGCGAGCCCCAAGGCACGGACCCCCGCCGACGGGTGTCGGGGTATTGGTGTGCCGAGTCCACTACTCGATGCACCCCCACAAAGACCCCACCACGGCCAGGGGGCAGGCTTGGCAGCGCCGAGAGAGGGCTCGACCCGGCCGAGACGAGGCCGCGTGGGCCCAAGAGCAGGAGATCGACTATTTTGCCTCACTGCCGTCAAGGTGCTGGCCAGAGTTCAGCCGCGCTGACCACGTTCACAGCGCTCGAGCGTGGGCGTCGAGCGTTGAGCCCATGCTCGACACTGAGGACACTATCTGGCGGCTCACTTTTGATTACGGCTACGGCACCGCGCTCACCGTCGCGACGCTCACGGCCTACGTCCCGAGCTGGGATTTGCTCTACGTGGTCTGGTCTCTTGGCTGGGTGGACGCTGAGGCCGAGCAGGTCGCCGCCGAGCTCGGAGAGCAGGGGATTAGGACGAGCTTCGGGCCGGGCCGGCAGTGTGACCGTATCCTTGGCGACCCCAGCGGGGAGAACGCCGGCCCCAGCCAACACGGAGGTAAGCAGCTCGACTTCGCCCCGAGCTGGGTGATGAACCTCGCCGAGGTCGGGATCGTCGTCGAGCCCAGCTCCGCGAAGCCCTACGCCGGGATCACGCTCGTGCGCCGGATGATCAAGCACGGGAGGGTTCGCTTCGGCCCGCAGTGCATCGAGAGCAACGATCAGCGCGTGCCGCCGATTGTTGACGCTGTAGAGTCTCACACGTGGACGAATCATAACGGGGTCGTTACGCTGCGAGATGGGCGGCCGACTCCGGCCAAGAACACAGCAGCGAGCCACGCGGCTGACACCCTGATCTACGCGGTGTGGGATGTGTGGGGCGCAGAACTCGGCGACTTTGAAAACCTCGAACAGGGGGATGGGTACCGTGGCACAGACATCGACGAAGACGACGCCTACTAAGATCCCCAGCGGCTACGCTGAGCAGTATCTCAATCTGCGAGACCTTGAGCGGAAGTGGCAGCTCTCCGATAGCAAGCGGGGCTACCTGAAAGAGGTCCTCGAGGCATACGAGGGGGATCAGATCTCACTGCAGCGCCGCAACAGCGCAGAGAGCAAGGCCCATTTCGTCAACAAGCCGAAGTTCGCCTGTAACGCGCTGGCGAGGATTGTCGACGAGAAGGCGTTCTTGTACGACTCCGAGCCCATCCGGCGCTTCCCGGAGGCAGAGGACTCTGACGAGGAGGCCGAGGCCTGGGGCGAGCTGATGTGGAACTATGGAGGGCCTGGGGTCTACAATGCGCACATGGACGAGCTCGATCCCGTGGTCTGGCTCCATGGCGCAGTCGCAACCTGGGTCGACTGGGTTGAAGAGCCGGACATCGGGGCGGGCGTGGAGTGGACGCTCATCCCTCGGCACCGCTTCGAGGTCTTGGGCTCTCGTCGAGACCCAGAGAAGCCGCGCGCCGTGATTGCGGCGTGGTCCACTGACGTTGAGGGAGACGAGCTCGTCACCTGGCTGCGCTACGCAGACGAGACCTATGAGGCGTGGGTCCGGGTTGGAGCAGGGGACGGAAAGTGGGAGTTCTGGGAGGACGACCGCGACCAGATGTTTGTCCCGCACAGCTTGGGTGAGGTTCCGATCACGGTGGCGCGGAATCGCGTGGGCAAGCACGGCACCTTTGACGGCCCGCGCCTCGGTGGCCCTGACCTCCTCGAGAATACTCGAACGCTCGGCCACATCCTCACCGAGGGTGCCACTGCTACACGGCTCGCGCGCGGGCAGATGTGGGTGGCGGGTAGGTTCCACAAGGACGAGAAACCTGTGATCTCCCCCGAGGTCGTGTGGCGCATCGAGAAGAACGGCACCGCCGGAGGCATCGCCTCAGGCGCGAACCTCGCCGGAATCGAGAGCATGTTTCAGCTCTTTCTCGAGGCCTACGCGCTCACAGCGGGAGTCTCTCCCGACGTCGTGCGGCTCAAGCAGACCGTCGTAGAGAGCGGCAAGGCTATCCTCGTCCGGCGAGCCGCTAAGACCCGTATTGCGCAGCGCCGCCGTCGCCAAGGGCAGGCCTGGGAGTACGACAAGCACCGCCTCGGCAGCAAGGTGATCAAGCTCCACGACGGGCGTACTCTCGATTTCCACGTGCTGATCGAGTACCCCCAGGGCGTGCCAGTGCTCACCGTCGAGGATCGCCTCAAAATGGCGGAGTTTGCCCAGAGCGCACGGCTTCTGCCAGCTGAGAAGGTTTTAGCCTTCTTGTTCGACGAGCTGCCACCTGAGGAAATCCGCCGCCTACTCGCAGCTGCGCAGGCCGAGCAGCCTGAGCCAGTCGAGACACCGCCCACGCCCCCAGGAGCTGACCCGATGGTCTCTGATCCTTCTACGGACCCCGCCGAGGAGTACGACGACCGCACGGGAGCACAGTAACCCCTTGACAGCCCTCGCGGGCTGTGCATTCTTGGAGATCGTCGCGCCTCGGCAGATGCCGGGGTCTGTGGTGTGCCGCGAGCGGCCGCGCGACCCCGAGAAGCCGCGAGGCACTCGGGGCGGGCTGTCGACAACTTGCCCACGCCCGGCCGCTCTCGCCACCACGCTTTGACACCAGCACACCCAGAGAAACGAAATGTCTGATTCTGAAAGGCGGCTTGAGGTCGCGCCAGCTGCACCCCAGGCGGGTGAGCCGGAAGGAAATGATTCCACGAGCGGAGGGGCTCCAGAGTCTACCCTACCGGATCACACCTCTACCGAGGTGGAGCGCGTTCGCCGCGAGGCGCAGGCGCAGCGGAAGAGAGCACAGGCGGCAGAGCAGGCACTCGCAAAGCGAGAGGCTGAGGACAAAGCACGAGCGGAAGCAGCGGCGGTCGAGGCTGGGGAGTGGCGAAAGATCGCCGAGACCCGCGCGGCAGAGCTGGCAGAGCGGGACAAGCGTGACGCCGAGCTCGCCATGGAGCGCAGGAAGGAGACTCTCTCCTCTGCCATCCAGGTCGAGATCGCGAGCCGCCTCCCAGCTGCAGACCCAGCGGACAAGGCCGCAGTTCAGGCCCGAGAGACTCGGGCCCGCATGCTGTCGGCGCTCATCCACACCGAGCTGGGTGAGTTCGCTTTCGACGAGGCTGGGAAGGTCGCGTCGAAGAACGTGCAAAAGGTTGCTAGCACTGTGTTTGAGACCTTCGGCGTCGCGGGGAAGCCCCCGACCCAAGGCCGTCCGAAGTTGAAAGATCGATCCGTTGAGGTAGACGCAGCGAGCCCGAAGAAATCCAATCCTCGGGCGGAGAATAGGGACTTGATCAAGGGTTTTCTCTCGGAGAAGGCTCACGAGGGTTTCTAGCCGCCCCTAATTTCAGGGGCTCCACATGTCTGCAATCGTCGACGACATCAACGATGTCCTGGTGGCCAAGCACCGCCAGTTGATCCTCAACGCGCTGAACCTCAAAGGTTCGGACCCTGACCGTCCTACCCTCTTCGGGCTCATTGACTGGAGTAACCCTCCTGGCCCCAGGGGCTTCGAGGACCAGATCCAGGTCAGCACCAACGCCTCGGCTGGTACCTTCTCCGAGGGCGGCAACTACAACGCGGCCGGTCGCGCGGAGTACGTCGACTTCGTGCTCGGGCACAGCCGCTATCACTTCGTGATCGAGGCCACTGAGTCTCAGCTTGCGAAGCTCGACGTCGCCGGGCCGATGCGCCAGGACAAGATCGCAGACTTCCTCGCCAAGCAGATCGAGGCTGGCAGCGAGGCCGTGATCGACGTCATGGAAAACGACCTCATCGTCAACACCCCCTCGATCGACCCCGATGGGTTCGTCGGTCTCGACTACATCGCGAGCCCCACGAACACCTATGGGACGGTCAACGCCACGACCTACACCAACACGGGCGCCATCTTGACGGCCGCTGGTGGCGCTCTGACTCTCGCCGGGATCGACAGCCTCGCCAACACCTTCGAGGACACGAACGGCGGCAAGTTCAACATGTGCCTCACTTCCCGCAGCCAGCTGCAGAAGTACGAGGACCTGGCCCCGTCCACGAATCAAGTCCCGACGCCCTACAATGTGACGGTCACTGGCCCCGACGGCCGTGAGCGCGAGTACAGCGTGGGCTACACGAAGCACTGGTACCGCGGGCGTCCGGTCTTTGCGATCCAGGGCTACCCCACGGACGTGTTCGATCTCATCGACACCCGCAACATGCAGGGACAGATCCTCCGCAACTGGAAGATCAAGAAATTCGACCAGATCGAGGCCGACAAGGTCCGGTGGGTCGTGACCCTCGAGCTTGTCTTCGTCCTGCGGAATCGCCGCAAATCGATCGCCCGCCTCGACGGGCTCACCTAAGTCGACTAGGTATTCCTCCGGTACACCACAGACGCGACGACCTTACACCTAGTCTCGGAGACATCATGGCCAAGCGACTCGAAAAAATCATTGGCAAGCGGCGGGGGGACCTCACCTACGAGGTCGAGCCCATGACCGCTCTTGAAAACCCCAACAAGGCCCGCGCGAAGCGCCTCGAGCGCCTCTTTCGGGGAGCTGCTGTCGTCTACGTCCGCGTTCGCGCGAACTGGCTGGAGAGTCTTTCGCGCCAGGCGAAAGAGGGTGTCTGCTTCGGCGGCTACACCCAGTTGACGGACAACGGCAAGATCCGGCACGTGCCGGACGAATATCGGCAGTACGACAAGAGCGCGAAGATCCACTTCGTGGGCCTCTCCCACATCCGCTCGGAGAAATTCGAGGAGGATGAGGTCCGGGTCTACGAGTTCCTCCCCGGGGAGAACGGCGAGCCCGGGCCCGCTCTCGCGATGACTCCCGCGCATGCCTGCGCGGTGCTCCGCGACATGGGGCCTTACTGCGCGATTCTCGAAGAGGCTGACCCCGATGACATCGGGATGGGTCTCGCCGAGGCAGAGCGCGCTTTCCAGGCCGCCGAGAAGGCTCTCAAGATCGCACAGACTCGAACTGCCGAGCGTGAGAAAGCCCGACACGACGCCAAGAAGCTCGCCGATGGCGTCGACCCTGCCCCGAAGAAGGGCAAGACCACCAAGCCCAAGCCCAAGGACCCGGATGGCCCTCAGCCCCCGCCCATGGGTTCCTAAGAGTCTGGGGCCGGCTTCGGCCGGCCTCGGCTTCCCCTCCAATGACTCGCCGCCGCTGTTAGGCGGCACCTGATACGAGGTTCTATCATGGCTCTGACCTTCACCCGAGACGACGCCAACAGCCCCAGCGCGAAGAGCATCCGCGCCACGATGCCCGGTAATCGGGTGGAGTGGGTGGGCACGGTCCAGTTCGATGCCTCCTATCCCACGGCCGGTGAGCTCGTGGACCTCGCAGACCTCGACGAGGAGGTTGACGCCAAGAGCGGCAGTCTCGACAGCATCGTGGAGTCGATGAGCTCCGACGGCCTCAACAAACTGCAGCTCACTGTTGCGACGGGGAAACTCAAGGTCTACGTCGCCGCGACCTCTGCCGAGGTGGCTAACACCACGGACCTCAGCGGCGCCGGTGGCCTCTTCCCCTTCCATGCCTTCATGAGCTACTGATCTCCTATGGCCCTCCTCTCCCTACGGATCCCCAACTACACCCGAATCGGTGCACGGATCCGTGCGGAGCTGGACAAGGCCGCGGAGCAGAGCGCAAAGGAGGACATCACGAACCGGGCCGCGCTCATGCGGTCCGGGCTCGCCCCCGACGGCTCCGCACAGCAGCCGAGCCACACAGGGCGCACCCCTCTCGTGAGGTCTGGCAAGCTCGCCAGTCTGGCGGGATGGGTTGTGAGGCAGCAGGGCAGAGGCTGGGTTGTTTCCCCTGTCGCAGATAGAATCGAGCCTGTTCAGCGCCTTGAGCGCCAGGGTTACAAGATCATGGAGATCGCGAGCAAGACACGGGCAGGAGGTCGCGACAAGATCGCGCGCATTGTCGGAGGGTTCCGCCCGTGAGACGCCAGCTACTTGAAAACAAGGCCGGGAATCTCGATTTCTACCCACCTGAGTCTCGCGCGCTCGACGGAGACGCCACACTCAACGTCTACATCGACGGTTCGAGTCTGTGGTCCGGCACCTTCCCCGCGACTGTTGTTCAAGATGCGGCGTCCTGCACTCTTGCGGCCACGTCTCTAGGAGCCCGAGAACTCACGGCCTCGACGGCAACTACAGATTTCAAGGTCGGCCGGCGCTATGTCGTTGAGAGCACCAGGCAGGAGAGGTGGGAGGGCACCCTTGCGGGCAAGGACTCTACCACGCTGATTTTCACCGAGCCGATCCCCTTCGCGCTGGCCGTCGGCTCGACCTGTAAGGGGCTCCTGCTACGCTACAGCCCAGCGGCCGAGGACACCGCCCAGCGATACCGCATGCTCCGCGCGGTCTACGACTACGAGATTGACGGCGACCCGATCCAGCATGTGTTTTTCTTCGACGTCGTCAAGCAGCGCTACGGCGTCACTCTCTCACTCTCGTACCTACAACAGCACTGGTCGAGCATCCGGCAGCACCTGGGGCACTCCGGAGACGTAGACTGGCAGGGCATCACCGAGCGCGCCGTTGACACCGTCTACACGAGCCTTGAGAACGAGGACTTCTTTCCCGACCTCATCCGAGAGCAGGAAGCGCTCAAGCCCTGGGCTGCTCTCCTCGCCATTGAGCAGATTCTCGCCGAGCTCTCGGCGAACGGCACCGTCTCCCCCGACCTCGCGGCGTACTACACCCGCCAAGCAGGCCTCGCTCGCGAGCGCCTCATCACCAACCCGAAACGGTGGTACGACTCCGGCGACAGCCTCACAGGGACCCAGCGCGGTGCGCAGTTCGCCGACTCCGACGGCACCTGGCAAGAGGCCGGGGGAGATGATGCCTGGGGCAATGACTTCGGTCTGCGGCCTAAGGCGGATCCGGTAATATGACGTACGGCATCGTTCAGATTGTCGAGCGCCTTGAGGCCGTTGTTCTCAACATCCTCCCGGACTACGAGCCGCTCATCCGGTTCAAGGCCCACGAGGGAGACGCGCAGCTCGGCCTCGCGATGCCTAGGGTTGACCCCGACGATTGGACCCGCACGTTTTGGATCGGACCTGAGGGCGGAATCGAGTTCGAGGGCTTCACCGGGACCCTCTCCCAGACGGACTCCATGATCGCGCTCATCGTGGCTTACGTCTGTGGCGGGCATGGTGGCTTCAAGCGCGCGCGGCTGCTCATGGGCGCAGACCGCGACCGCATCGCACACGAGTTCACGCGACCGACGCTCTCAGGCGGCTTCGACTCCATCGGCAACCCCACGATCTCTCCACGGTCCTCGGACATGAGCCAGATCCCGGGGACCCCGCAACATCTATTGACGATGATGTTCAACGTCAACTATCCTCTGACGGCGAACCAGTAACTTCGGAGGCCGACATGGGTCTGGAAAAATTCGGGGCTGTGTCCCCATTCGCCCGCGCGGAGACTGCTCAAGCGGCTCTTCGCTCTTCGTCCCTCCGCATGAATCTCGAGGGGAAGGTCGAGCGCATTGGGCGCACCCTTGAGCGCTACAAGGGCGCCGAGGCCCAACTCGAGGCAGCTGCGAAGGCTGCGGCCAAGGTCGGACCGGACGCCACCAAAGAGGAGAAGGCGGCAGCCAAGGTCGAGGCCGAGGAGCTCAAGGCCGAGCTCGCTGAGCTGGTCGTGAGCCGCAAGAAGCTTGAAGTCGTTCTCACCCGCACCGCTGCCGAACTCGCAGAGGTGAAATGATGTCTCAGTATCGCGCGCACACTCACATCGCTCGCGTGGACGTCGAGGCTGTCAAAGGGGACCTTAACGCCGACTTCAACACCGAGGCCGTGGACATCCCATGTTTCGATCCTTCCTGGAAGGGTGACTATCAGGCGATTGAGAACGCCGCCACTCGGCAGGACCTCGGAGAGCACGCCCCCGGCGCTGCTCATTCCTTTGAGGTCAATGAATGCAAATTCTCGACGCAGATGCAGGGCCTGGGGGGTATTGGGGCACCTGTGCTTCAAGCGGTAGCGCCCGGACAGGCCATCGCCCTCGGCGGGGTCTTCGGCGTGGATGCTCAGGCGAGTGCCCGGCGCTCAACTGGCAGCACCGTCAAGGCCGCGAGCACACCCACCGTCGAGGAGGTCGTCGAGACCGACGCCGGAAATCACGCAGTCAACCAACTCGTGCCTTTCCTGGGCTCGGTGTCCGGGAAATACTACGTCCGCCCGGTCATCACGTACGCCGTCGACACGATGACGCTCGGGCTCAACCTCCCAGCGCTCGACCTCCCCGCGGTTGGGTCCATCATCCCCGGCGGCTCGAATGTCGAGTGGTACGACGACACCGTTGCGGCCAATCTCGCCTCGATTCAGGCCGAGCTCGTAGGGCAAACGACCTCGGACAACGAGCGATTCCTTGGGATGAATGGGACCGCCTCTATCCCGGAGAAGGGGCCGAACGAGGCGCCGCAGCTCGACCTCACGTTCCGCGCGATGCAGTTCAACGACCTCTTCGTGCGGGCGCAGTCCCCAAGCATCGTTCCCCTCCCCTACGCCCACGCGGGCGGCGAGTTCCTGATCGCCCCCTACGGCAGCAAGGTCTACACGCCGATCCCCGAGCTGCGCCTCGCCATTGACTTCGGGGCGACCTACGGTGCCCTCGAGGACCACAATGACGAGGACCGCGGGATTGAGGGCTGGATGCGTGACAACGTCCAGACCAGAATCACGCTCACCGTGCCCCAGGAATTCGCGAGCCCCGCGGGCTCGAGCTCCGGCAAGACCAATTTTCGGGAGAGCTGGCGCCACAACAAGCTTTCCGACACTCCCGACCGCTACCACATGCTGTTCAGCTATGGCCTGAAGACGATCGGGCGCATGTTCACGATCTATTTCAGCGACGTGTTCCTCGTTGACATGATCGACACGAATGCAACCGTCAACACCCGCCGGGCAGAGAAGGCCGTCTTCGGCCTGCTCGGCAATTCTGATGCCACCACGCCCCGTGTGATGGCTCTCTTCTCGTAGGCCCAGGCCGCACACCACAAGCCTACACCTCAGCCCAGAAGGCGCGACAAATGGCACTCCGAAAAATCCCAACCAGCACCGTTCCCGTCGTTGACCCCGAAGTCGACGACGCCATCGACCAAGAGCCCACTCCCGAGAATATCCAGGGGCACCAGGATTACGCTAGGTTCCTGGACCTGAGCTGTCTCCGAGTTCTCCCTGGAATGGCACCTACGGTTTTTCACATCGTGGCCCTACCTACTCCGGCGATCAAGAAGTGTGAGATTGACGCGCTTCGAAGCGCCGGTAAAGACGGCAGCCGAGACGAGGAGACCCGGGGCAAGGCCCTCCTCGAGCACATCTTCCGGTCTTGCTGTGCCTCCGTTGAGAATCTCAACGGGGACGGTCAGACTGAGACCTTCGCCCGAGACCCTCGAGGGGGCTATGTGATGCCTCGTGAGGTCTACGAGGCTATCCCACTGGAAACCCGACGCAAGATCGGCGGCTGGGGCCTCGAGCTGGCGAACGGCCAGATCGCCCGCAAACCCCCACCTACCCTCGAGACTGCGCCCGCACCACTCGAGCCTGTGGGTGAATACTCCGACGACATCCCAAAGCCATAGCCGCCCGTCTCGCGCGACGCCATGGAGCAGAAGAGCCCCTCGAGCTCGACTGCTCGGCGTGCGCGCGAGATCCCGATCTGCGGGCTGTGCTGGGGTGCGGGGTACCTCCTCGGATACTGGTCACAGGGGAGAGCGGCGAGACAGAGATCGAGTTTTCCGAGGCTTGGTTACGGCAGCACTGCGAGGCCACCGAGACGGAGTACTCTGCCAAGACCGCGAAGCTCTTCTGGGGCCTCGCGGACTACGGCGAGTTGTGGGATATGCTCGGGGTGTGGGACCACTGCCCGAGGTGGTACGACGTCTTCGCCGACCCGCTGACCAGTGCCCACGCCAACCAAGCGATCGACGCTGCGTGGTGGCTCGAGGCTGGGTGTCTGCCGGCGTACTGCGCGCTCCCTCTGCTCCCCTACGAGGCGGAGCTTATCCCGGTGGCAACTCAGGTCGGGCGAACGCTACGGGCTGCGCAGATGGCCCCCAAGACAGGAGGCGAGGATGGCTCTGAATCTTCCGACCGGGTCGGGAGGTGACAGTACCACCCTCGTATTCGGCGTCAACTCTGGCGAGCTCGCCGAGATGTCAAACGGTCTCGCCACCGCCGCACGCTCGGCCAGGGAGATGGCGGATCCGCTGGGCGCTGCAGCGACCGCCGC
>RRYU01005147.1_pt1 | contig 12913 bp, 10 predicted proteins | sample 2162651 | NCBI WGS metagenome assembly RRYU01 (sample SAMN10267283, study PRJNA491782) | microbial mat metagenome | isolation source: biomat in the production well | place: Japan: Minami-Kanto gas field, natural gas well KTG3 | collected 2017-06 | reverse complement strand
ATCAATTTTCCTGAATATAGGCACATCAGTTAGCGTGGACACGCTCAGGGACCGCCTGGCGCACGGTTCACTGCCGTATAGGCAGCTCAGAAAAACGTCACTCTGCAGCCGTTGGAGAATGTACGGTTCACTGCCGTATAGGCAGCTCAGAAAGCACAAACGTACCGCGAAAGCACCACGTACTAGTTCACTGCCGTATAGGCAGCTCAGAAAAATCACCAGTGGGTTGGTGGCGCAGTTCAATTGTTCACTGCCGTATAGGCAGCTCAGAAATGATGACGATTTCGATGCTATCAATACCTCAAGTTCACTGCCGTATAGGCAGCTCAGAAAACCGAAACCCCGATGGAATAACGGCGAAAATCGTTCACTGCCGTATAGGCAGCTCAGAAAACAGGGAGCGGCGCCGGGATCGGCGGCGGTGAGTTCACTGCCGTATAGGCAGCTCAGAAAATTGCGGTGCCTGCCGTCTCGGTGCCGACTGCGTTCACTGCCGTATAGGCAGCTCAGAAATATCAGGTGGGGGACCGGCTGATCATGGCCACGTTCACTGCCGTATAGGCAGCTCAGAAAGATGGCGCTACCGACTTTGCGGTGGGCGACTTGTTCACTGCCGTATAGGCAGCTCAGAAAAAGAACCGCATGGCCGATCAGTTCCGCGAGATGTTCACTGCCGTATAGGCAGCTCAGAAATGTCGTAGGCGGCGTACTGCCTTTGTTCAATCGTTCACTGCCGTATAGGCAGCTCAGAAAGGAGGCTACTCGAAGAAAAAAACGGCCAATGAGTTCACTGCCGTATAGGCAGCTCAGAAACTCAGGCTCATCCTCCCCCTCAACACCATAAGTATATCGAACTTGAAGCCAATGAAATAGCGGCCTCCAGGGCGTTAGCATGTCCGCAGGTGTAGCCATGTAATATGTGTGTATATTGATTTATGTCATTTCTATAATGCTGTAATGAGTTTATATACGTAGCCATGTACATCGATACCGTCCCCAATCGCACCTCGCCCCCTGCCATCCTGCTGCGCGAGTCCTATCGGCAGAACGGCAAGGTCAAAAAGCGCACCCTGGCGAATCTCAGCAAGCTGCCCGAGGCGATCATCGATCTGATTCGTCAAGCCCTGGCCGGCCCGGTTAAGGTGGTCGGCGAGTCGGTGTCCGGCGCCATTTTCGGTGTCCTGTTCGTGCTCAGCGATCTGGCCCGCCAATGCGGAGTGCAACGGGCCTTGGGCAACTCACGCCTGGCCTCCCTCACCCTGTTTTTGGTGCTCGCGCGCGTGGCTCACCAGGGCTCGTGCCTCTCGGCCGTGCGCTGGGCCCGGGACCATGCCGTGAACGCGGTGCTGGGGCTGAATCGGTTTGATGAAGACGATTTGTATGACGCGCTGGAGTGGGCCGCCGCGCACCAGGAGGCGATCGAGCAACGGCTGTATCGCGAGTACGTCCAACGCAGCGGCAAGCCCCCCGCCCTGGTGTTGTACGACGTGACCTCGTCCTACTTCGAAGGCGAGCAAAACGAGCTGGGCGAATACGGCTACAACCGCGACGGCAAGAAGGGCAAGAAACAAATTGTGATCGGGTTGTTGACGGCCAGCGATGGCGAGCCGCTGAGTATTGAAGCGTTCCGCGGCAATACCGCCGATCCAGCGACCTTTGGGGCCCAGGTGGCCAAACTGGCGGCGCGCTTTCAGATCACCGAAGTGGTTCTGGTCGGCGATCGCGGCATGATCAAGGCCAAAGGAAAAGATCAATTGGAACAGGCCCATTTCCGCTACATCACGGCCTTGACCAACCCGCAGATTCGCAAGCTGATCAAAGCCGATCTCATCCAACCGGATTTGTTTGACGAGCAGGTGGTGGAAGTGACCCATGGGGGCAAGCGCCTGGTGCTGCGCTGCGATCCGGCCACCCAACGCAAAGAACGCCATCGCCGCGAACACAAGCTGCAGCGCTTGGCCGAACGCCTGGCCGAGCGCAATGCCTTCGTGGCGCAATCCAAGCGCGCCAAGCCCGAGGCGGGCTTGAAGCAGCTCCAACAATGGGCCCGTCAGCACAAGCTCTCGGCCTTCGTCGAATTGACCCTGAACGAGCGGGCGATCGAGGTACAGATCGACGAGCAGGCGACAGACGAAGCGGCGTTGCTTGATGGGTGCTACTGTATCGAAAGTGACGTATCCGCGGACCATTTGAGCCCACAGGATGTCCATGATCGCTACAAGGATCTGCAACAGGTCGAACGCAACTTTCGGCGACTCAAGACCACGTTTCTGGAAGTCCGCCCGATTTTTGTCCGCAAAGAACAAAGAACGCGGGGGCATGTCTTTATTGCCCTGTTGGCGCTGAAAGTCCTGCGGCTAATGGAGCAACGCCTTGGCGACGCCTTTGGGACCACAGACACCAACCCCGAGGCGGAAAACGCCGACAGTGCGCTAACGGCCCTGTCGCGTTTATCTCTGGAACACTACACCCTTGGTGAGCAAGACATCATCGGACTCCCTCGTCCGGATGCCCGACAGAAGCAAATCTTGGACGCCCTCAACGTCACGCTCGTCGCGCCCTAACACCCCGCTTGTTGTAGCCAGGCATCAAGTCCTCACCTTTTCAATAACACCATGATTTTACACGCGTTGTGCGCTCTTTGGCGGCTGCTCATAGGGGGAAGATGAGACGGACGTACCGAGACGCGCCGCTACTGGACACTGACGGATCTCGACGGGCTCAGTCAGTCCGGAAAATGGGCGGGACTGGACATGATTGGGATGGTGGAATCGCAGCGCGAGCAGGACGGCAAGACCAGCACCGAATACCGATTCTACATCGGCAGCATCGGTAAAGATGCCCGAGGTTTTGCCAAAGCGGTTCGTGCCCCTTGGGGCATAGAAAACGATTTGCACTGGAGCCTGGATGTGAGCTCCCGTGAGGACGAGTCGAGGGTCCGCGACTGCAATGCGGCGGAAAACTTCGCCGTCCTACGCCACATAGCGCTCGGTTTACTGAAAAACGAAAAGACCGCGAAGGTCGGAATCAAGGCCAAACGGCAGATGGCGGGATGGGATGAGCGATACCTTTCTAAGTTGCTGTTTCAAAAGGCCGGTTGATGCGATTGCCCTAGGGAAATTGGGGTCTCACACTGCAGCATGTAACAATTCGAGACTTGGCCCCCAGTTCCTGGCCTCCCCATTCCTGCTCGACGATACTTCTGCGCCGTCGGTGCTGCCAATTGATGCTAGTGCCAAAAAATCCAACTTTCCTTAAGTGTTGGACTGTTTTTGCGAGCTTTCGTTGATGAGGGACATGTCTGCCGGGACCAGATAGGACGATATATATCCGTGTTTGTCGAAATCAGTTTTACCCATCACTTGAGTCAAATTGTGCATTCGCCATGCTAAGCATTCGGTCCGCCTCACTAACGGAAACAAAAAATGAAAAAACACGGATATCTTGTTCTTGCTGTATCCATCGCAGTTGTCGGATGCGCCACTCAACCTGAGGAGATCAGTTCCACTTATGTTTCGCCGTTCCGTTACAAGGACTACGACTGTGAGCAGATCTTCGAGGAGATGGACTACACTTCCCACCGCACCGCCGCACTGTATCAGTCTCTAGACAAAAAAGCGGATGATGATGCCGCTCAGATGGGTATCGGTCTCATCCTTTTTTGGCCTGCCCTGTTTTTCCTCGAAGGAGGTGATGGCCCCCAGGCGGTCGAGTATTCAAATCTCAAGGGGGAATTTGAAGCTCTACGCCAGACGGGCGTAAAGAAAAAATGCTCAAGTGCAAACTTCCCGCCTTCACCAGAAGAAATCGTCGCCGATGCGGCTGAAAAGAAAAAAGCGGAACGCGCCGCTACAGAGGTCGAAAACACCGGCTTCCACTAACACAGGAAGTCGTTCCGATTCGAAAAGGTCGCTACTTTAGCAGAGGAAGATGCTCGGGTGGCAGCGCCGGACTCGAAATGTAGCAAAATGGCCGGTTTCAAAATGGGCCTGTAAAAAAAGAGGCGCCACTGGGTAAAAGCGGTAGCGCCCAAGGTCTCTCAGGAATCGATCTGATCCTTCATGCGATAACTATTCCCTTCGATCAGGACGGTCTTGGCATGATGTAAAAGACGATCGAGCAAAGCGGAAGTGAGGGTGGCGTCGTTGTTGAATATCTCCGCCCATTTCTTGAACACGCGGTTTATGTGATGATCATGGTGCCGCGTTCGTAACGATGCGAAATAATCTGGAACAACAGATCCGCACCGGTCTTATCGATGGGCAAATATCCGAGTTCGTCGATTAATGTGGAGCTCCACATTATTGGACGAATTGGGCGAAATGCCTCCCTCACTCCAGGCTAAATTGCTACGTGTACTTCAGGAAGGCACATTCGAGAGGGTCGGTGGCAACCAGAGTCTGCACTCGAACGCCAGAATCATCGCAGCCACAAACCGCGATCTGCCAAAACGGATCAAGGAGGAACATTTCAGGGAAGACCTGTACTACCGCCTCAACGTGGTGCATTTGCATATACCTCCATTGAGAGAGCGCTCCGAGGACTTGTCTCTACTGACAGAGCATTTGCTCAAGCGGATCAACGCCAAACAGCACACGTCTGTACGGCATATCACCGAAAACGCATGGCGGCGGCTCAAGGATTATTCCTGGCCCGGCAACATCCGCGAGTTGGAAAATGTTCTGACCCGGGCCGCGGTATTGGCCCGTACTGACACCATTACTCTGGATACACTTGCTCTCCCCTCGGATCCAGAGCAAGAACCCGAAGATCAAGGTTCACCCAATAGGGCGGGGTTACGGCTTATCAGTCTTGATGAAATGGAAGAGGAGCAAATTCGTGAAATTCTTAGCCATACCCGATGGCACAAAGGCAAAGCGTGTGAGATTTTGGGGATTTCAAGGCCGGCATTGGAACGAAAGATCACAAAATATGGCTTGGATGCTAAGTAACCATCCCCCGACTCTGCCTAGGGATGGTTACTTTTCGATTGTCCGTCCTTATCCACTTCGCCGAAACAATTTTCCAAAGCCCATCAATGCTGCCCGTCGTGTCAACCACGGATAACGTGAAAATGAGCTTTCTCTGACCAGGCGAACTCAGAAATTGGTAACCCAATCTTCTTCAAGTTGCTGCGACTGATAAGAGGTTCCGGTACCTAAGGCACACGAAATATCCGATCGCTATTCGCTTCTACAACCGTCAAACAAAAATTGCCGTTACGGTCGTCATCCTTGCAGTAGACAATCTTCGTCTTATCAGGATGCAGTTCCAGCCCCACCTCGTTCATCCGTTCACTCAACTCATGCTTCAGCGCCTGGGCCTGGGCTTCGCTCTTGCAGTGGCACACCGCATCATCAGCGTATCGCTCAAAAGGAATGTCGGGATGTTCCCGCTCCATCCATCTGTCGAATGTATAATGCAGGAACAGGTTCGCCAACAACGGGCTGGCGACCCCACCTTATGCATAGTAACTCGTTATGGAAAGCTTTCCATAACCTACCCTGGGGTGTACCCCTGTCACTGTAGGTGATCTGATCTCCCTCCATCACACCCGCATTCAACCACTTCCCGATCAGGCGAAGCAGCCCACCATCATTGATCCGTTGCTGAATAAACGTCCTGAGCCAGTTCCAGTCAATGTTGTCGAAAAATCCACTGATGTCCGCATCGTAAATCCATCGGATGCCGTGCTCCATGCACTGCGCTCGGATCTCTCCGATCGCCTGGTGAGCACTATGTGCTTCCCGAAATCCATACGAGAACGGATAGAAGTCCTGCTCGTACACCGCCCCCATGAGCATCGATACCGCTTTCTGGACAATCTTGTCTTCGATCTCCAACAGCCCGATCGGGCGTTGCTTTCCTCCGTCCTTGTCGATCCACACCCGCTTGATCGGCGCCGCGACATAGCGCTGCCTCTTCAGGCGTTCATAAAGGTCCGCCAAGTTGGCTTCCAGCTCCTTGCCATAGTCCTTCGCGGTGACCCCGCTCAGGCCCGGGGCGCCGTCCTTGCGCAGGCGGTAGTAGGCTTCTCGAAGAAAGTCCACATCCATACGGTGGATCAAGGCCGTAAAGACCCGATCCGGATGTTCGATCGCTTGCTCTGCAATTTGCCGGAGTTGCGTTGATATGATTGCCGATCTCTGGGTATCTCTCATCTTTCCTTCCGACAAAACGTGATGCCCGGCTTCACCTTCCCTTCAGTGGGTCGCTTGGGTCTCACTTCCCCACCTTCCCGGCCCTCCAACTGCTCGGCCATCGGTACTATGATCCGCTAAGACTACCGCTTCTGCGTCTCGGGGAGTAAATCCCCACCAGGGGGTGCTTTAAGGGTACAACCTGGACTGGACTCGTGGGCTTCACGCACGGCGGGAAACCGCCGTGAGGGTGCGAGGAGAAATCTGGAGCATCTGGTACCACCCGGGGCAACCTGGGTGGATCGATGGATAGCTTAAGCGAGTAACGGCGACGCAAGACGTTGCTGTCCAGTAAGTGACGTGATGCCAGTGCTTGCCTCTGCAGTGGGCAAGTGGTTGAAGCTGGAAGCTATTGAAACTTTAACCGAGCTGCTTTGGAATCTCGGGCCGGCGAAAACCCTTAAAGAGGGTGAGATGTATATCCGGTTTCAATAGTGAGGCGCTGGCTAGCGGATCGACTCCACAGTGCTAACGCGGGAAGGCCTATTAGGGCTTAGATGGGGGAGGTAACCCCGGAGCCTATGGCTGGGAGCGTTGTGACTAGGCTGAAAATCCCTTCTGCGAATTCAACCGAATGCGTTGGGAGAGTCTGACATTTCCGGGTGGTAACCGGTGTCGGATACAGTGCTGAAAGCAACATGCGTATGCGAAAAGTGACTGAGCGTGGTAGCTCAGGTGGTGTGTGAGCGCGATGGAGAAAGCGGGTGGTGCCGCTGCAAAAATCGCATGTCGGGATGGTACCCGAAAACTCTGAAAACATGTTCTATAGTAGCGAAGACAGGAGGAAAAAATATATTTTTGTTGTACCTTTGCAGTACCTTTCGGCTGACAACGTCAGCCACCCTCGTGCCCCCCCATTTTCTCGGGGGGGGCACTTCACCAACAAGAAACAGTATGTTCAACGCGGTTCATCTAGAAACGCTGGAATTACAAATCGACTATCCAGTCGATTGCTTCCGCTGCCGAAATTCATCAAGTTTCACAATCTTTGAATCGTTTTGTGATCCCGATTCCGGCCAGGAACCGGCGCTTACCTGTGAAGGCTGGGCTGCCTTTTCCTCGTCCTGCTTATAAGTATTTTGAGTCTTTGAGGACGTTGCATGATCGGTTTCCGAAGAAGAGGGCGACGGGCAATCGGGATTGTCGGTCGGCTTACTCTTGAATTCTGTCTTGTCTAGCCGTTCTACCAGGTGGGTTGGCTTGATATGCGTATATCGCTTTAGTTCCCTGAGATCGCGATGACCAGAAATTGATGCGGCCTCCATGGTGTTCAGACCACGCTCAAAAAGGCGGCTGATGCCTTCGTGCCGCAGATCGTGAAAATGCAAATCTTCAATACCGGCCGCACCCCTTGCTTCGCTGAAAGCCTGGGTTATTCTGTCGGCGGACACGCCCCACACCAAGCCATTCTCATGGGCTGGAAGAGACTTCAATATACCTGCGGCTTTGTTGGACAAAGGAATGGTACGCGATTCGCCATTTTTGGTTATCTTAATATCGAGAGTACGCAACTCGAGATCTTCATCGCCCCAACGCATACGTGCAAGTTCACCACGCCGCATGCATGATTCAATCGCAAAATCGATGAGGTCGGGCAGCCAAGGGGCTGTTGTATGCTTAGACAGAAGATCCCTTTCCTCTTTCGATAGCCGACGTATACGTTCCTGCGGCCGCTTAGGTTTTTTAACTACCCTCGCTGGATTTTTATCTGGTAGGACAATACTTTTGTGTTGGACACCATAGTCGATGGCTTTGGCCAAAAATTTTAATTCATGTATTACAGAATTTGGTCCAACACGCTTTTCGCGCTTGTTCGTCGCGATGATTTCTTTCAGTTCATATTCATCTGCATCCTCTAGTAACACGTACTTCAGTCTAGCCGTCCTGAAAGCTTTGACATCCTTTAATGTGAGATTGACGACTGCGAATTGTCCCAGTTTTCTGATTATATTGTTCGCATACGACCGATCCGAAACATAGGACTTTTTATCTGAACAGTGATCATCAAGATACTCCTCGATAAGATCACAGAGCAGAATCCGCCTGCCTAGGCCTGAGTTGATGAAAGTGCCATTTTTCATCTCCCCTTCCGATTTCTCCGCCCATTTTTGGGCTTTGCGCTCACTGTCGAAGGTCTCTGTTACAGTGGGATAGCCGGCCCTTCGAATGCGCACTTGCCAAGCGTTGGGACCACGATTTTTGATTGATGCCATGATTCCTCCAGTGAAAAACACTTGAGGCGTATAGGCATCGAAACGGTAGATTTGGCCCGCTCCGAGGAAATCCGGGGAAATTCATCCCAAGATTTCTTGGAGCATTTGTGGAGCAATCAAGCTCTGATATTTCAGGTAAAATACCCAATATCAATGAGTTAAACGACATTTTCTGTTTGTCCACTGGACAAAGGGTTGGGGATGTCTTGGGGTGCTCTGTTTCCAAGGGGCATGGCGACTGGATATTTCCTTGTAGCAGTGATCCGGGGCCGCTTCCCTGCGGCCCGTTCGTCGAGCTTCCTTTGTCCACTGGACAAAGGATCTCTCCTCACCCTAGTCGGGCGTAACCCCAAAGAAACGTGACCTTAAGTCACTGGACTTGGCATTTGCATACATCCATGTAGCATCGTTCCGGCCCGACATCCCTGTCGGGCGTAACCCCAAAGAAACGTGACGTTAAGTCACTGGACTTGGCATTTGCATACATCCATGTAGCATCGTTCCGGCCCGACATCCCTGTCGGGCGTAACCCCAAAGAAACGTGACGTTAAGTCACGTTTCTTTGGGGTTACCCCTTCATTGCGCCAAAAAACTCGTTGTTGGTTTTTGTCGCCTTGAGTTTATCGTGGAGAAATTCCATTGCGGCCAGTTCATCCATGGGGTGCAGGATCTTGCGCAGGATCCACATCTTTTGCAGATCGGCCGGCTTCATCAGCAACTCTTCGCGGCGGGTCCCTGAACGGTTGATGTGAATGGAGGGGAAGATGCGCTTTTCCGCAATGCGCCGGTCCATGTGAATCTCCATGTTGCCCGTGCCCTTGAACTCCTCGTAAATCACGTCGTCCATACGCGAACCGGTCTCCACCAGGGCGGTGGCCAGAATGGTGAGACTTCCACCCTCCTCCACGTTGCGCGCAGCGCCGAAAAAGCGTTTGGGCTTTTGCAGGGCATTGGCGTCAACGCCGCCGGTGAGCACCTTGCCGGAAGAAGGTATCACCGTATTGTAGGCACGGGCCAGGCGGGTAATGGAGTCGAGAAGAATGACCACGTCCTTCTTGTGCTCCACCAGGCGCTTGGCTTTCTCGATGACCATTTCCGCCACCTGTACGTGACGGGTGGCAGGCTCATCAAAGGTGGACGAGATCACTTCGCCACGTACCGAGCGGTCCATTTCGGTAACTTCCTCCGGGCGCTCGTCGATGAGCAGCACGATCATGTGGCACTCGGGGTGATTGTGCTCGATGGAGTGGGCGATATTCTGCAGCATCATGGTCTTGCCCGCCTTGGGCGGGGAGACGATGAGACCTCGCTGCCCCTTGCCGATGGGCGAGACCAGATCGATGGTGCGGGCCGTGATGTCCTCGGTGCTGCCGTTGCCTATCTCCAGATGCAAGCGGCTGTTGGCGAACAAAGGCGTGAAGTTTTCGAACAGGATCTTGTTTTTGGCGTTTTCCGGCCTGTCGAAATTGATCTCAGCCACCTTGAGCAGGGCGAAATAGCGTTCGCCATCCTTGGGTGGGCGTATCTTGCCGGAAATGGTATCGCCGGTACGCAGGCTGAATCGCCGAATCTGGCTGGGTGATACATAGATATCGTCAGGTCCCGCCAGGTAGGAACTGGTGGCTGAGCGCAGAAAGCCGAAACCATCCTGAAGAATCTCCAGTACACCATCGCCATAAATATCCTCCCCCTTTTTGGCGTGGGCCTTGAGGATGGCGAAGATCAGGTCCTGCTTGCGGGTGCGGGCCATGCCTTCCAGATTCATGGAATGGGATAGCGCCACCAGTTCAGGGACCGGCATTTTTTTCAATTCTGTGAGATTCATGACGATGTATCAGTTGGTATTATTGAAGGGTTTCAGCGTTGGCGCCCGGGACCGGGCAGCATGAAGTGAATGATGGATTTCGATGCCGACGTTGGTTTAACCGGCGCCCAGGCGGGCCGCCGGTTTGTGCATTTCGCATGCATAGCCGCTGGCGTTATACAATCAGCCCACGCTATTTGTATTCTAAAGATTGCTGTCGATGAAGGCTGTCAATTGGGATTTGGACACGGCACCCACTTTGGTAGCCTCCACCTCGCCGCCCTTGAACAGCATGAGCGTGGGGATTCCCCGGATACCATAGCGTGGGGGCGTGTTCGGGTTTTCATCGATGTTCAGCTTGGCCACCTTGATCTTACCGGCGTACTCACCGGCGATCTCGTCCAGCACGGGGGCAATCATCTTGCACGGCCCGCACCATTCGGCCCAGTAATCAACCAGGACCGGCTCGTTGGATTTCAGTACGTCGCTCTCGAACGAATCGTCCGTTATATGAGCAATGAGTTCACTCACAAGGGGGTCTCCAATTCTCTTTAAAAAGGGGAAAAGTCGCCTGTCGGTGTGGTTCACCGGCTTGGACTGCCGGTCGCTGCGCAAGGACGTTGTTGCGATCCGCATTCTGGCTTGATGGCGTGCTTGTTTGGGCACGCATGTGTATTTCATCGGAAAAAGCCCAAGTTTGCAAGCCTTTCGAGTCATACTGGGTTATTCTTGCCGGCTATGAACGATACAGACAAACACCTTACCGACGTCCGCTTCGACAGCTTCGGCCTGGATGCCCGGCTTGTCCGCGGCCTGAGCGACGCCGGTTTCGAACGCTGCACACCCATCCAGGCCGAGACCTTGCCCATCGCGCTGCAGGGCAAGGATGTGGCCGGCCAGGCCCAGACCGGCACCGGCAAGACCCTGGCCTTCGCCCTGGCAACCCTGCAACGCCTGCTGACTAAGGATCCGCCCCCGGGACGCAAACCCAATCATCCGCGCGCCCTGGTGGTGGCGCCCACCCGGGAACTGGCTGTGCAGGTGCACAAGGACATTGCCATGCTGGCTGTCCACAGCGGCTTTCATACCCTGGCGGTATTCGGTGGCACAGGCTATCAAAGCCAGCGACAAGCCCTGGAGGAAGGAGTTGATATCCTCATCGGCACGCCGGGTCGCCTGATCGATTATTTCAAACAGAAGGTCTTCGACCTGAAGGCGGTGGAAGTTGTGGTCGTGGACGAGGCGGATCGCATGTTCGACCTCGGCTTCATCAAGGACATCCGTTTCCTGCTGCACCGCATGCCCAAGCCCCAGGACCGCCAGGGAATGCTGTTCTCCGCCACCCTGTCATACCGCGTCACGGAACTGGCCTATGAGCACATGAACAACCCCGTGGCGGTGGCGGTCGAAGCGGACAAGGTCACGGCGGACAAGGTGCGGCAGGTCTGCTATATGACCGCCAACGAGGAGAAGATACCGCTGCTCATCGGCCTGCTGAGGCAATTGGAGGCGCGCCGCACCATGGTGTTCGTCAACACCAAGCGCGAGGCGGAACGGGTCTGGGGCTTTCTCCAAGGCAACGGTTATCCCTCGGCGCTGCTCACCGGCGACGTGCCGCAACGCAAGCGGCTCAAACTGCTCAAGGACTTCCAGGAAGGTGCTCTGCCGGTGCTGGTGGCCACGGATGTAGCCGCACGCGGCCTGCACATACCGGATGTGTCGCACGTATTCAACTTCGATCTGCCGGACGACGCCGAGGACTATGTGCACCGTATCGGACGCACCGCCCGCGCCGGGGCCAGTGGTGACGCCATCAGTTTCGCCTGCGAAACCTATGCCTTCTGCCTGCCGGATATCGAGGCCTTCATTGGCCATCGGATAGAGTCCGGCACCATCGATGGGGAGATTCTAGCAGAGGTGGACCCCAGGAGCCGGGTCCGGGTGGAGCGCAAGCCACGTCCGGACAGAAAACATGGCGGCGGCAGGGGCGGCCATGGGAGAGGCCGCCATAGCGGCGAACGATCACGCAGCGGCAGGTCGCGTTAAGGGCTCAGCCGTCCAAGCCTGGCAATAGTTGTGAAAAATCCTGTACCGCGGGCAGCCCATGCCCCACTGGATTGGGATCCCGCCTGGAATCCGGCTTGAGAATCGCCAGCAGGTGCCGGAACCCGTAGGCCCGGGCCGATTTCAGCACCGCGACACTGTCATCCACGAACAGTGTGCGCTCCCGATCAAAGGGCTCAATGGCATGCAGGCGATGCCAGAATTGTACATCCTCCTTGGCCAGGCCCAGTTCGTGAGAACAAACGATACGCTCCAGTTGCCCATTCAGGCATGTGCGCCGCATTTTCAGAGCTATGGACTTCTGGTGGGCATTGGTCACCAGCACCCGCCGCTTGCCGGCCCTGGCCAGGGCCTGGAGAAAAGCCATGACATGCGGATGCACCGAGATCAGGTGATCCACCTCTTTCTTAAGCAGAGCGATGTCCAGGCCAAGCTCGCGGCTCCAGCGGTCCACGCAATACCATTCCAGGGTGCCTTCCACACTGCTGTAGCGCCGCTTCATCTCCGCCTTGGCCTGTTCCACACCCATGCCGCGACTCTGCGCATAACGCATGGGCACGTGTTCCAGCCAAAAATGGTTATCAAAATGCAGATCCAGCAGAGTGCCGTCCATATCCAGAAAAACCACATCT
>RRYU01004541.1_pt1 | contig 12917 bp, 12 predicted proteins | sample 2162651 | NCBI WGS metagenome assembly RRYU01 (sample SAMN10267283, study PRJNA491782) | microbial mat metagenome | isolation source: biomat in the production well | place: Japan: Minami-Kanto gas field, natural gas well KTG3 | collected 2017-06 | reverse complement strand
ACCGGAGGACTTAATGGCCTGAATATCAAATCAACCACAACAGGTGATACGGGCATCCCGGGAGGGAATAAAGTTGTGGCAATGGGCGTCCCCACTGTTCCGGGATATACCGTCGTCGGCGTGCGTGTCTGCTACGAGCTGTCAAGCCCGAAGAGCCATATAACACAGATTCGCTTGAGCCAGTTGCAGAACCCGCCTTCTTCAGCCACAGTAATGCTCGATGACGGAACGGATCATATTAATAAAGGTCCGGTATGCATTTCAAGCACACCCACATCGATAGACCCACAAAAAGGCGCTGTACGCCTGAGCCTGCGTCTGAACTTCGGAAACACATCGGATGTTATCGTCATTCGGGCCGTCGGACTGGTTTTAATGCCAAATCGCTGATCGAAATGTTGCCTCGAGCCTGCTTCAGGCTGCGATAATGCGGCCTGAAGCGCCAAACAATCATCACCTGACAAAGCAGTGTAGTCCCACATGCTATCTGTTACGCTCTTCCGGCCTTTTGGTTTATTTCAGCAATAATTGTAAATATAGCACAGATTACCTCACATCATTCAGAGGTTCCATATTTATCAGAAAGGTTAGAGCTTTACATTTTAAATTATGCTCTGCCGATATTTTAGCAACCGTCAAAAGCAGTTGTTATGCTGAAATATCGCTCATATACAGCAGACAATCTTCACACGCTCCCTCAGTATGGGAAAATACCTGAAGAGCAGCTTCATGTCGTAAAAACCGTTGCCACCGTTTATCCTTTCAGGGTGAACAGCTATGTAACGGAAAATCTTATCGACTGGTCGAACATACCTGAAGACCCGATTTTCAGGCTGAGCTTTCCCCAGGATGCAATGCTTCATCCGGAGGATTTCGAAAGAATGTCCGGGCTTGTCAGGGGCAAAGAGCAACCTGAGATGATCCGTCAGGCTGCCAGAGAGATACAGCTCCTGCAAAACCCAAACCCGGCAGGACAAATGGAGCTGAACACTCCCCGCATGAATGACGAAGTCCTTCACGGCATTCAGCACAAATACAGGGAAAGTGTCCTGTTTTTTCCGTCCGAAGCCCAGGTTTGTCACGCTTATTGCACCTACTGCTTCAGGTGGCCACAGTTTTCAGGACTTGAGAGCCTCAAATTCTCAAACAGCGACATATCTCTACTGGTAGACTACCTTCAAGAACATCCCGAGGTAAAAGATATCATCTTTACCGGAGGTGATCCGATGGTAATGAGCGCCGACCTGATCAAAAAGTATATCAGGCCGCTCCTGAACATCCCTTCTGTCAGAACGATCAGGATAGGCACGAAAGCATTGAGCTGGTGGCCCTATCGCTTCACATCCGAGCACGATGCCGACGAGTTGCTCGGCTTTTTCGAAGAGATTATCTCATCGGGCAAACATCTTGCCATCATGGCACATATCAGTACTCCCAGAGAAATCGATACGCCTGTAGCCATAGAGGCTGTTCGCCGCATTCGATCAATAGGAGCAGTCATACGCAGTCAGTCCCCTATCGTGCGGCATGTCAATGATGATGCACACACCTGGGAAACCATGTGGCAAAAGCAGCTGCAACTGGGCATCATTCCCTACTATATGTTCCTGGAAAGAGATACCGGCGCAAAACACTATTTTGAAATCCCCCTTGCTCAAGCCGTTGAAATATTCAATGATGCCTACAAGAAGATGTCCGGACTCGGCAGAACAGTACGAGGCCCGTCGATGTCCTGTTCACCCGGAAAGGTCGTTGTTGAAGATATTATGGAAATCAATGGAGAAAAAGTATTCGCCCTGAAGTTCACACAAAGCAGAAATCCAGAGTGGACAAACAGGCTGTTCTTTGCGGAATACAACGAATCAGCATCATGGATAGATGATCTTACTCCCGCCTTTGGTCGTGACGAATTCTTCTTTGAAAAAGAAATGGAAGAACTCTATAGCTGCTGTTAAGCAAAAACACCGAAAGCACCGTTAAAGTCAAAACAATTCAGTAACAAGGATTGTTTTGGCTTTTTTATTTTGCGCGGTAAAAAAAATAAACCGAACACAAAAAACCAAAAAAATAATTCATAAAAAACAGAAAAATAAAATAAAACAAAACGCTTAAATGGAGGCAAAAAAGAGGGCATTAGTATAAAATAAACTTTAACAAAAGAATAATAATCAATTATTTTAAAATAACTTAAAAACCACAAACAAAACAAAAACTTAAAAGGGTATTTTTGAGTAAGGGCGCCTTATAACGATGAACAAAAAAACATTAGCGGCAAAAAAAACAGAGCTGCACGAAGTAGATATAACGAACTCCTTGTTCAGCGGACAGAGTTTTAGATGGAACTATTTTGAAGGAAATACAAACACATATTATGGTGTAATTGGTGAGGATCTGTTTATCATTGAAAACATTGATAACAAGCATTACATAACGTCAACAAACAGAAATATGAGGCTGGAAGAAAATTTTAATACCTTTTTCAGCAATTATTTCAGTTTCGATATTAAGAGCAGCGAGCTCTTCACTGACGAGTTCAGAGAGCGTTTTCCCGACATATGGCAGTTGATTCAGCCCTATCTATCCATTAAAATTCTCAGACAAGACGCATTCGAAACCCTTATCACCTTCATGTGCGCTCAGGGCTTGGGCATGAAGATCATAAGAAGACAGATATCCTATCTTGCAAGGGAGTACGGAAACAAACATACCGTTACCGTAAAAAATAAACCGTTTACCTATTTCAGCTTCCCTTCCCCGGAAACCCTTGCTGCTGCTGACCCTGGACATCTCAGGCTGTGCACGAACAACAACTGCATAAGAGCGACAAACATCATAAAAGCGGCTTCAAGCGTCGCAACCGGCCAACTTGACCTGGAAGACCTGAAGGACCCTGAAATGCCCTTAGAAGCGGCCAGAGAGCGACTTTCTTCCCATTCAGGCATAGGCTATAAAATAGCCGACTGCGTTCTTCTTTTCGGCCTGCATCGTTTTTCGGCATTTCCCATCGACACACATGTCAAACAGTACCTTGCGACCTGGTTTTCGATCGGTGAATCGTTACAATCATTGACCCAAAAGAATTATCTTTTTCTTCAGGAGCAGGTTTCTCACCTACTGAACCCTGAGCTTGCCGGATTTGCCGGGCATATCCTCTTTCATTGCTGGAGAAAAGAGGTGAAACATCTTGATTCCTACTAACACACAACCGGTATAAAGCCACTATGAGAAGAAAACGCTTGTCTGCAGCACTACAAGGCCGACTGATTGCACTGCTTGTCACAGCCACGTTTCTCGGTTCCTGCGCAACCGTCCCGGTAACCGGCCGCTCTCAGCTCAACCTTCTCCCCTCTTCTTCCATGCTTTCCCTGAGCAATGAACAGTACAGCGACTTTCTCAGAAAAAACAAACGAAGCAAGAACAGCGCGGAAATCGCACAGGTAAAGCGTGTCGGTAACAGGCTGAAAATTGCCGTTGAGCAGTATTTCCGGCAGCGCGGCCTCTCTTCCGAACTGAGAAACTACTCGTGGGAATTCAATCTCATAGAAAACAAATCCCCGAACGCCTGGTGCATGCCCGGCGGCAAGATCGTTGTCTATTCCGGCATACTCCCCTACTCCAAAACCGACGCGGGCCTGGCGGTTGTCATGGCCCATGAAATCGCCCACGCCGTCGCCAAACACGGTAACGAAAGGATGAGCCAGATGCTGCTTACCCAGATGGGAGGCATGGCGCTGAGTCAGGCGCTTGGATCAAGCCCCCGAAAAACCCGCCAGCTCTGGCTGACGGCCTTCGGTGTGGGCTCACAGGCAGCGCTCCTGCTCCCCTACAGCCGTCTGCAGGAGTATGAAGCCGACCGAATCGGCCTGATCTTTATGGCTATGGCCGGCTACAACCCGAATGAGGCTATCGGCTTCTGGGAGAGAATGTCAAAATCATCAAAAGGAGGCAAACCACCGGAATTCCTCAGCACTCATCCGTCGGATTCCTCCAGAATCCGCCAGATCCGGGAAGCGATCCCGGATGCGATGAAATACTACAAAAAATAGGCGGGAGGTGGAAGGGATCGGGACAAAAAGAGAAACTTCAAGGACGACTACTCATACCGCAGGGCTTCGACCGGCTTGAGATCGGCCGCTTTTTTTGCCGGCCAGAGCCCGAAACCCAAACCGATCAACATTGAAAAGCCCGTAGCGAGCACAATCGAAAACAGTGAGGTCTGCACCGCCCAACCGGCAAAAGCCGATAATCCCCATGCAACAGTTATTCCCGCAGCAACGCCGAACAAACCACCAGAGAGAGTCATACCTACGGATTCAACGATAAACTGTAGCATGATATCGCTTTTTCGCGCCCCTATCGCTTTACGTAACCCGATTTCTTTTGTTCTTTCGGTAACCGATACCAGCATGATGTTCATGATGCCTATGCCCCCGACAACGAGAGAGATTGCTGCTATGGCCCCAAGGAGAAGGCTCATGGTCTGAGTTGTACTGGAGAGCATTTGTTTGATCTCGGTCATGTCCCTGATCGAAAAAGAATCATCGTCGTCACCAAGAAGGTGCCGTTTGCGAATGATCCGCTCGACAGCATCTTTGGTCCGCTCAATCATGGCTGGAGAAACCGATTCAACGTAGATACCATCGAAGTAATCCTTACCAAGGACCCTGTACATCGCCGTAGTCACGGGAATCAGCACGACATCATCTCCATCACGAGGACCTGAAAATCCCTTGACAGGAGCTACCCCGATAACCGTAAAATTGATCCTGTTGATCTTGATTGTTTTGCCGACGGGATTGACGCTGTTGCCGAACAGCTCCTTTGCAACCGTCATCCCGACAACTGCGACTTTCTCACGTTTTTTCAGTTCCTGCTCGGTGAACCATCGCCCGATAGTTGGAATCGTAGCACGCATTTCGCCATATTCGAAACCAACCCCATCCAGTGAAGTACTCCAGTTATTGCCACCATAAACGATCTGTGCACTGCCTCTCACAACGCCCGATGCACGCTTTACGTGCGACGTCATCGCTGCTATACCTGCAACATCATTGAACGTAAAACGGGTAACTGCTCCCGCTCCCTGAGCGGCGCCCCTGATTGATGCAGATCCACCCCCGACAGAAAGCAGATTGGAACCCATGGATTGTAAACTCTCTTCCATCGACACCTGAGCTCCAGCACCGAGGGCCAACATGGCGATAACCGATGCCACCCCGACCAGAATACCAAGCACGGAGAGAAAAGAGCGAACTTTATTGGAAAGGATGGACTGCACCGCCTGCAGGACAAAACCGGAAAAACGGCCGTTGCGCCACAAGGAGATATTGGTATTCGGATTCATGGTCTCCTTTAGAGACAACTGCCGGACAGTTCCACCGGCTTTACGCTCATCGCTGACAATCTTGCCGTCGGACATGGTGATAATCCGATCGGCATAGGCGGCAATGTTTTCCTCGTGCGTCACCATGATGATGGTTTTTCCCTCTCCATGAAGTCGTTTGAGAATTTGCATGATCCCCGAGGAGCTCTTCGTATCAAGATTGCCGGTAGGTTCATCGGCAAAAATAATCATTGGATTGCGTATCAATGCCCGAGCTATGGCAACACGTTGCTGTTGTCCTCCGGAAAGCTGATTCGGCCTGTGATCAGCCCGGTCATCGAGCCCCACAAGCCGCAAACAGTTAATCGCCTCTTCACGGAAATCACCTTCTTCACCACTGTAGATATGGGGTAAACGGACATTGTCGACAAGGCTCATGCGCTTGAGCAGATGAAACTGCTGGAACACGAAACCCGCGACCTGATTGCGCAAAGCAGCAAGCTCATCCTCGTTCAAGGTGTTGACATTGCGCTCCGAAAGAAAGTAATCGCCACTATCCGGCGTATCCAGCAAGCCAAGAATGTGCATGAGGGTGGATTTCCCGGAGCCGGACGCCCCCATAATGGCAATGAATTCTCCTTGCTCGATCGAAAGTGAAACCCCACTGAGCGCATGGACGGAGCTTTCACCGATACTGTAGGTCTTTTGGATGTCATCGAGTTCAATCATTGCCGGAATTACCGTTTCTTTCGTTGCGGCATGAAAGGATTACTTCCACCATCACTATTTTCAGGGAGCACAAATGAACCTTCATGAACCAGAAGCGTAGTGCCGGCTTCGATGCCTTCCCTGATTTCAATGACGTCTTCATCCTGCAAACCGATAATGACCTTGACATAAGTTCCCGGCGCATCACCCTGACGGCTCTTGACCATAACGACACTGTTGCCGTCAATATTTTGAACCGCCCCAGCCGGAACCAGAACAGCGCCTTTTCTTTCATCGACAACGATATCGATATTGGCGCTCATGCCTGAGCGGAACACTTTTGGTATGGTCTCCGGAATGATGTCGACATGGTATATGGTGACATTGTTTTCAAGCTGCGATTCATAGTGGATATGCTCGACCATCCCCCTTACCGCAATATCCGGATATGCATCAAGAGTTATCGTCGCCTCCTGCCCCTGTAATACCCTGCCGATATCGGTTTCATCAACATAGGCTGTTACTATCAGCCTATCCGAGAGAACAAAGAGCGAATCACTGGTGGTAACCGTCTGACCTGGTTCGATGCTGCGCACGATCACCTGGCCTTCAATCGGAGCCAGAATGGCCGCTTTACTGTAGACGGTATCCCAATAAGCCTGTTCTCTCTTATCCCTCAATCTTGCAGCATCCAAGAGAGCCGCCCTTTCGGTGGAGCTGAGCAGCGCAAGTTGGTCTCCTTTCGTAACCATGACTCCTTCCTCGACAAGAACCTCTTCAACCCTGCCTGCCACCGAAGATTGAATTTTCAATCTGTTCCGCGGTTCCACTTCACCAGTTGTAGAAACCGTTTCTCGAATTGTTCCGGTTTCAGCTTGCACCTCACGCAGCTTGGTGGCGGACTCTTGCTTCTGAAGAACCATTCCCCGCACAATAGCGAATACAATTACAGCGAAAAACACTGCTGCACCGACAAGTGCTTTTTTATTCATTCAGTCCCACTCCTTTTGCCTGCATCCATTCAGCTCTGGCCACGAACAGCTGGGCCTGGGCATCGAGATGTGATTTTTTTAAGCTGACGAGGTTGTCTTCGATAATCACCCAGTCATCGAAGGAAATCAAACCATTCGAATACTGGGCATTGGCAATGGTCGATCGAAGATTTGCCGATTCAAGGAATATTTCCTGTACATTGAGATTTTCAGCAGCATCCTGAACATTTTTCCAACGCTCTTCAAGCGTATCGAGCAACTCGAGATAAACGCCCCTGCTTTTAGAGATCTGCTCATTGACCACCCCCAGAGCTTTAGCCACTGCCGCCTCAGTGCCTCCACCCGTATACAAGGGAAGTGAAAGCTCAAATCCGGCGCTCCAGTCCAGTTCATCAGACGGCCAGCTTTCAAAGGAACTTCTGCCAAAAGAAGAATTGAGCGAAAGCTCGGGAGAAAACGACTTTTTCGAAGCTTCGAGATCGTAACCCGCAGCACGTGTGTTTGCTTCGAACTGAAGAACTTCAGGATGCTCTTTCGCAAGTGCAGGAAAATCAGGAGATTTCTCAGAAAGCTCCTCAATAACAAATGAACCATCTGCAATCAAGGTAGAACGCTCATCACGCCCAAGGGCCGAGGCAAGCTGTGACTGAGCGAGCACAACACCACGTTCGGCCTGGGCAACTTCGAATACTGCCTCGGCAAGATCAGCCTCAGAGCGGCGTAGTGATCCTATATGCTCCCGACCCGCTTCATAACGCAGCTTCAGAAACGCTACATTTTCTCTACGACGCTCCTTGATTTCTTTTGCAAGCACGACAAGCTTCTGCGCCTTGAGAAGTTCTACAAAAGCTCGCCTTAACGACAACCTGGCCTCCGAAGACGCGAGACGATACGCTTGTTCTTCAGCATTCAGTGCTTCCTTACGGGCTTCGATTTTACTGCCGGTAACCCCTCCATCATACAGCATCTGTGAAGCCGAGAGGCCATAGGAAAACGTTGAAGCACTTTCGAGCTCTTCTTGTGTCGAACCGCTGCGTTTGCCACTCAAGCCGGCGTTTACCTGCGGACGTTCAGCCGAAGCGGTAATTTTTTTCTGCGCTGCAGCCTGCTGCAGCAACGCCTCGGCGGCAGCGAGATCCGGCCTGGACTGCAGTGCCTCACTGACACACTGTTGCCATTGCAACACTTCCTGAGCATAAACCGAGAGTCCCGCAAAACAACCCTGGAGAATAAAAAACAGCATGAAAAACCTGCCGGCTTTTGCAAAACAATGCGCCGCAACCTTGTTATCCCTCATATCCTCTCAGTCTCACATTTCGAGACAACTATCATGTTAAACATAGTAACCCCGCCTTCATATATCCATTCGTTCCAAAGCCTGGCCCAAGAACATCTTGTACGAAAAAGAACTCTCACCGTTTTGTTCATTACTTCTTCTCCAACCTTGCTTGCATTATGTGTCCATAATTACCAACCCGAGCCGGCTATCTTTTCACTAAGGGTAACAACTATCAACTGTAACCCCTTATCCTATGCCCGAACATGGAAAAAGGTTTCATCTTTTTTCTATTGCAATGCTTTCCTGCAACATGGAACCCGACTGAAACCACCAAGACGCCTGAAGAGATAAAAGCCTGCAGAAACTGGACGTAAGAGTGTCACCAAATGTTCTTCTGACCGATTGGCACCGACACTCGATGTAAGCCGTCTTGCCGATATTTCGGTCATTCATGAAGGAATCGGGACTGTTGTGAAGGTAGCGCTGGCAAGAAAACCCGTTTTGGGCATTGGAATGATGTACGAGCAGAAATACAATAGAGATAGCCTTGTCAGAAAGGGATTCGCTCACCGGATAAGAAAAACACGGCTCGGTTCAGAATCTGTAAACAGGGCCATCCTGAAATTATTGACCGACAGCAATGCTAATTGGAGCTATAAGACAGCTTCTCATGTGGTTACCCACTATCCCTTTATAATCCTGTTTTGTATCTTGTTGCTTTCCAAATCTTTTGTAAAACCTCTTCTTTCAGATACATGAAATCATCGCTATCGATCGGGGCCGCCTTTGCGGCATGCATTGTACTGCTTTTCAGCAACGGCTTTGCCGAGCCTCTTCCAATGGTCGAACAACAGGAGAAAAACGTCGTGAGGCAGGCCGAGAAAGCCCCCGGGATAGAAAAGCACCTCATGACAAAAGAGGCTTACTGCGATAAAAACGCAAAGGATAACCTGGAAATATCCAGGGCATTGAAGCAACTCGGGAATTGCGGGCTAAGCTTTAACTATTCACACTCTTATCAATTTTACTATCAAAAATGCCTCGAAGGAAACGCCGTTGATATAACGTCTCGACAAGCGTTTCTGGCAACATGCATATCGAGTAATTGTGACACGTATGCCACAACGGCAGCTAAACAAAACGATAGAAGAGTAGCATCAGGTTGCCCGAAAGGAGATCATCCGAACTGGTGGAGTTCCGATTACCAATACCATTACCAATGGTGTATCCGTGGAACGAACGCTCTGGGTGTAGAGACATACAATACACAAAGAGAGCAATACCTGAAGAATTGCAAAAAAACTTCGCCCCCACCGACTCCGACCACAATAATCAAAAACGATATTGTAACATTACGCAAGGAAAGTGATCCCCAGGCAACATATGCGGATCATCCGTTTTCCGGGAGCATACCCTCGATACAAAAAGCAAAACTGTTGAGCGTCACCAATAACACACAGGTCAAAATGACCTTTAAAGACAGGTTTTTTGTCGGTGGAGCAAAGTGCTTTCCCGGCCCCCAAACCAACATACTGTTCACCTTGTCGCCCGGACAAACGCATTCATTTAACAAGTCCAAGTCCACCCTGATGGCAGGCAAATGGTTTCACGTATGCGTCCCTCTGAACTCTTTAGTCAGCACACCGGATAAACTGCCTCTCGAATACAAATACGAAGTGACAACCCCTTGACACTTTTTAGAGGTACCCTGTATAGAGGAGCCCTCATGAGGCGCCTCTATACAAGATCATCGAGGATAATACCAGGAGTGGCTCCTTCAAGTAATTCATGAGCCTGGATTTCCGACAGAAAATCTTCCTCTGTCCCTCTTGCCACAAAAACACTCGCTACTCTGACAACGAAACACCTCTTGTTTACGTTAGTATTGCAATGAATCATTGCTGTAAATTTTCAGCGTCTTTGCAGTTCGTCACCAACAACTTGATGACAATGCATAAGAAGGAAAAGCCATGAAAAGAGTTCTTGTTGCCGGATCTTCGGGATATATCGGGCGGTACGCTGCTCAAACGTTCAAAGAGAGGGGCTGGTTTGTGCGGGCGCTGGTGCGCGACCCTGAAAAGCTCAAACATCCCGGTCCATTCAGAGAACCCCTACTTGATGGTGTGGTGGATGAAATCGTAACGGGTGACGCCACCAAACCGGATACGCTGCACGGTATCGCAGACGGGATCGACACGGTATTCTCCTCCATGGGCCTCAGAAGCTCAAAGCCCGGCCTGAGCTACCACGACGTCGATCACCTCGGCAACATCAATATCCTCAAGGAAGCCCTGCATCACGATGTTCGCAAGTTCATTTATGTCTCCATTTTCAAAGCCGACGAAATGATGGAAATGCAGATCGTCAAAGCCCATGAAGACTTTGTGCAAGCATTGATGGACTCAGGCATCGACTACTCCATTCTGAGACCGAACGCCTACTTTTCCGACATGATACAGTTCCAGAAAATGGCCACTTCCGGTGCCATCATCTGGCCCGGTGACGGCAGTCTGAGTATCAATCCGATTCACGGTGCAGACATGGGGGAAATCTGTGTTGATACCGCCGCTTCCGGACATCAGGAGATCGATATCGGCGGCCCTGATGTCTTCACCTACAAAGAACTGTTCACCCTAGCCTTCAAGACCATCAACAAACAGCCAAGGATCATCTTTATCCCTCTCTGGATCGTCAAAGGCCTTCACGCCCTCATCAAACCCCTGAACCTCCACATCGCCGACATGCTCGCCTTCGCCATCTCCGTCAACGAAATCGACAACGCCGCGCCGCGTTACGGCGAGCTGCATATGAAGGATTTTTTCGAGGAGTTTGGAGGAAGAAAACTATAGGCTGTGCTCTACTGAAAGAGCAACAAGTGAAAAAAGATTTTGACTCTTAAATCTATTTAACTACGTCCTCTAACTGCTAACCCGTTCTCGTCCATTGGATGACATCAGTAAGAATCTTATAATGAAGTAGGATTTTCCAAAAAATATTATACCGATATGCCAAAAATAAGAGTACGACAAAAGAACCAGATCACCATCCCGCTTCGCATTGCCGAGGAAGCCGATATAAAACCGGATGACGTGCTTGAAATCACCTATATAAATGGTGTTGTAACATTAGTCCCTGCCGGCAGAAAAGGAAATAAACGATCTGTGATGGAATATGCCGGTGTCGCTAAAGGAACATGGGGTAAAACGACTGAGGATATCGAGGAAGAACTGAAAAAGGACAGGGATTCATGGGAAAGGTAGATGAAACCATTACGAAAATGATTGGCCATCGGGCATATCTCGATACCAACATCTTTGTCTACTTTCTTGACCGGAATCCTGACTTCTTTGACATCGTCAAACCGCTCATCGAGACTATTGACTCAGGAAAAATTATAGGTGTTACCGGAGATGCCGCTCTTGCGGAAACTCTGGTCAAACCATATCGGACCGGCAACCTTGAGCTTGTCGCGAGCATCAGGGAATTTTTCAGAACCGAAGGATTCCTGTCAATTCAGCCGCATGACGGAGAAACATTCGATCTTGCAGCACAATTGCGAGCCAAACGCGGAATGAAATTCATCGATGCCCTGCATTACGCAACTGCTATTCGTTCCGGCTGCTCCTTTTTCATCACCAACGACCTCACAATTCAATCAGATGAAATCCTTGAAATCATTTCCATCAAGACTCTGAAAGAGCACAAAGCGAAATAATGCTTGGACCTTTAAACCTATTCAACTACACTCCCTATTCTTTCACATGACATTTTTCCTGGATACTGAAAACATTCTCACCCGAGAAGCGGCAGAAACCCGCAGCAGCCTGGTTTCCAATGCCCGCTACACCCTTGAACTCACCCTTAAAGAGCATGCCGCCAAATACCAGGGCCGCTGCATTGTTGCGTTTGACTATCGCCATGGAGGTATAGACTACCTCAAGCTTGATTTCATTACCAAAGAGATCCATGCTGTTACGCTCAACGGCAAAGCTGCGGAGGAGTATCTCAAGGGCGATTTTGCCATCTATCTCAAAGAAGATCATCTCAGAGAGGGCCGCAATACGCTGGAGATCACTTACACCAGTCTCTTCGACAACACCGGATCGGGCTTCCACAAGTTTCACGATCCCGAAGACAGTGAAGAGTACATGCATACCGACTTTGAGCCCTACGACGCCCACCGCCTGTTCCCCAGCTTCGATCAGCCCGATATCAAAGCCTCGTACCGGCTCACGGTAAACGGGCCCTCAAAATGGACCTATATCCACAACACCCTGCCGGAGCATACTCGAACGAAGGGTGATGAGATAACGATTGCGTTCAAGCGCACGGCCGTCTTTTCCACCTACCTCTTTGCCCTGGTTGTGGGCCCGTATGCCAAATGGGAAGATCGCTACAACCGGATACCGCTCGGGATTTACTGCCGAAAGTCGCTCGAAAAATACATGGACCCGGAGAACATCTTTGCCATCACCAGGGAAGCCATGGCCACCCTGGAAGCCTATTTCGACTACCCCTATCCGTACGACAAGTACGACCAGGTTTTTGTCCCGGAATTCAATTTCGGGGCCATGGAAAATGTGGGCTGCGTCACCTTTACCGAACACTATATCTT
>RRYU01000506.1_pt1 | contig 12928 bp, 12 predicted proteins | sample 2162651 | NCBI WGS metagenome assembly RRYU01 (sample SAMN10267283, study PRJNA491782) | microbial mat metagenome | isolation source: biomat in the production well | place: Japan: Minami-Kanto gas field, natural gas well KTG3 | collected 2017-06 | reverse complement strand
TCCATATGTTGTCGCCACCATTATCCCTATCTGGCAGGTATCGATCACCGACCCTGACGCGGTGATGCGATGAGGCTTGAGCTAACCGATGTCAGTAAGGTGTTTAACCAGGGTCGACCCAATGAGTTTTGGGCCATTCGCGATGTCTCGCTAAATATTCAGCCAAATCAGGTTAGCTGTCTCAAGGGTGCCAGTGGTTCCGGCAAAACTACCTTGCTCTCTATGATCGGATGCCTGTCCCGGCCCACATCCGGGCGGATTACATTAGGTGAGAAAAAGATATCCGGCTTGCCGGAACGTTTTCTTACTGATATTCGTCGCCATACCTTTGGCTTTATCTTCCAGCAATTCAATCTTATTCAGGGCCTGACAGTGCTTGAGAATATCATGCTGCCCGCCTACCCTCTGGGGCTGAATCATTACGATTTGGTGGATAGAGCATCTGGTCTGTTAGAGCAGTTTGGTCTTGGCGATAAGGCCACGAATCAGGTGCAGTGGCTCTCCGGGGGAGAGAAGCAGCGGGTGGCCATCTGTCGTGCCATGATCAATGATCCGGATATTCTGATTGCAGACGAACCCACGGCGAATCTCGATACCAAGCTTTCGAATGAGTTTATGGATCTGATTGGGGACTTGCAAAAAACTGGCAAGACCATCCTTATCACCAGCCATGATCCAGTCGTATTCGAGTCACCCGTTGTGGACCGGGTGGTGGAGATGTGCGACGGCCAGGTAGTGCAGGGCTGACTATGCTACTCAATCCTGCAATCATGGCGCTCATATTAGTTTCGGTTGTTGTGGGTCTGATGTTGCTGTTGGCCAGTGGGTTTGCGCTGCAAGTAGTCCGGCATTGGGATATTGAAAGTGGCAGTGAGCGCCAACTGGTGCTGGAACGTCGTACCTATCTGATCTCAACGCTGGTTACCTGGGCCTTTGCCGCAGAGCTTATTTCTCTACTTCTATTTGTGTATAACGCCGAATCCATGTCCAGCCAGTTTGTGGGGGCAATGTGTGCAACAGGCGTTTTGAATGTTAATGAGTGGGGCTGGCCCACGTTGCTTACGAAGATTGCGGTTTTTTTTAGTGGCGCGGTCTGGTTGATACTCAACAGCCTGGATAACAAGGCCTATGACTATCCTCTGGTAAGACTCAAATATCTACTGTTGCTGCTGATCGTTCCTCTGGTATTTACAGAGGTGGTCTTTCAGTTGCGCCACTTTCTGAATATGGACCCGAACATAATCACCTCATGTTGTGGGGCGCTATTCTCGGCTGACGCCGAAGGTGTGGCAGGTGAGATCTCTGGTCTAAAACCACGCACTGCCATGTTGGCTCTCTACGGAACGGGGTTTTTGGTTATTTCGACTGGTGTTTGGTACGGTCTGACTAAACGAGGCAGTAGCTTGTTTGCCGTCTCTGCAGCTGTTGCCTTCGTTATGGCGTTGGTGGCCATAGTCTCTTTCATTTCTCTGTATGTTTATGAACATCCCCATCACCACTGTCCGTTTTGTCTTCTGAAGGCTGGTCATAACTATATCGGTTATCTGCTCTATACCCCGCTGTTTGCCGGTGCGGTTTTGGCTTTGGGTGTAGGGGCTGTATCTCCCTGGAAGATAGTTCCAAGTCTGACAGCAGTGGTGGAACGCGACGCAGGCCGTCTGACATGGTTGGCTACTGGCTTATTTGGCCTTTTCTATCTGATTGCTATCTGGGCGGTGTTTAGCTCGAACTTACGTATGCCGGAGGTTTGGCATTAAAACTATGTCGGAGTCGCTTTGCGGTACGAGTCTGGCACTTAATTCATAGTCCGCATTTTATGTTTAGCAAATAAAGGAGTGAATATTATGTGTGAACACAAGAAGATTGATCGTCGCGATATGATGAAGATGTTGGCTGCTCTTGGGTTTGGTGGTCTGGCAACATCCGCTACAGCAGGACCAGGTATTGGTGCCATGATTCCTGGCAAGGGCTGGGTGAAGGCTAGTGATGAAAAAAGTGCGATGGATGGCACTCCATTGCAGTTTATTCCCAAGGGAAAACCCGATGAAAAGCCTTTGGAAAATGAATTGCAGAAATATCCAAAATGTCCGTACTGTGGTATGGATCGCACTAAGTTCAATCATAGTCGCCATCTGGTTCAGTATGATGATGGCTTGGTTGATGGCACTTGTTCCATACACTGTCTGGCTGTGAGTCTTAGCCTGAATCTGGATCGTGGCCCCAAGGTCATCTATGGAGCTGATTTCGGTTCCGATGCCAAGGTTAAGCCTATGGTCAATGTAGACAAGGCCTCTTATCTAATCGGTGGCAAGCTCAAAGGCACTATGACCATGAAGAGCAAGATGGCCTTTGCCTCAGCCGATGCCGCCAAGGCTGCTCAGGAGAAAATGGGTGGAGAGTTGGGCAAGTTTGATGATGCCCTGCGTGCGGCCTATCTGAGCATGGCAGATGACACCGCTATGATTCGCAAGAAGCGAGCCATGAAGGTCAAAAAGATGATGGAAATGAAAATGAAGAAACAGAGCTGATCTTCGACCAATAGGTGGTGCCGGGCCAAAAAATGGTCCGGCACCAGTCTGGAAATATCATTGTCTTTCACGCAAAGGTGCCAGGAGAACTGCTGTTAACGTAATATTTTAAGTTATACCTTCGCGTTCTTAGCGTCTTAGCGAGAACTATTCTTTCACTGGTTAAAACAACCCTACAACTTAGATCTTCTGCTATGACAAAAATATACTCTACTAGCTTATTGTCCATGTTTTTTGCGGGTATGCTCCTGGCACTGTCGGCCGCGTCTGCTCCAGTGTTTTTACCAAAACCAGCCCAGACCGATACCTGCCCAGTCTGCGGCATGTTTGTCAGTAAATATCCTGCTTGGGTGGCAACGGTTCTGTACAAAGATGGACACGCTCATCACTTCGATGGTGCGAAGGATATGTTCAAATATCTCCATGATCTTCCCAAGTGGGCGCCGGGCCACAAGGCTGAAGATATAAAAACCATAGGTGTTACCGAGTATTACAGCCTACAGATGATTGATGCGAGGCAGGCATTCTACGTAATAGGTTCTGAGGTCTATGGCCCCATGGGACACGAGTTGGTGCCGCTGGCCAACATAGATGATGCCAAGGAATTTATGCAGGATCACAAGGGAGTAAAGATCTTGCGCTTTGATCATGTCAAACAGAAGCTGTTGATTAACCTGGATAATGGACTTTTCAAAAAGTAATCCTGCGACGCATGGTTAGTTGTCTGATGGCAATAAACTACCCACAAAAAAAGCTATTTTCGGCCGTATTCAATCCATAGCATTGCAATAAACAATACGGGTTGGGATGGTATTTTTCATTCCAATGCCGTATTAGTAACTATTTGATCGCACGAAGTTTTTCCTGTTTAAGAAAACTTAGTTAAAGCGCTTGGCAGTGCTTGAGGACCAGGCCTGACAGGAGTAAAATTTCCGCGTCTTCAGCAGGACGTTCAGAACCACCTTATTATTAATTAAGATTCAAACTACCATTAACTAATGTAATTCCGCAGAGTCGTAGCATATTGCGGATTAAAATCGATATAGGAAGTATGTTATGACTGCGAAATCGGCCGCAAATGGAAAGATTATTTCATGGGTTGATCAGATGGCTGAGCTATGTCAGCCGGATACAATTCACTGGTGTGATGGTTCCAAGGAAGAGTATGACGAACTGTTTCGGGTAATGGTTGAGTCTGGAACCGCCATCAAGCTAAATGAAGAGAAACGCCCAAATAGCTTTTTGGTCCGCTCCGATCCTATTGATGTTGCCCGAGTAGAAGATCGCACCTATATCTGTTCTGAGAAAGAAGAAGATGCGGGCCCAACCAATAATTGGATGGCTCCAGCCGAGATGAGGGCTCTTCTGACCGAAAAATACCGTGGATGCATGAAGGGTCGTACCATGTATGTCATACCATTCTCTATGGGTCCGATTGGATCACCCATTGCTCATACCGGGGTTGAGTTGACTGATTCTGCATATGCAACGGCAAACATGCATATCATGACCCGTGTCGGTACCAAGGTGCTTGAGACTCTGGGGGAGGGAGATTTTGTTCCATGTATGCACAGCGTAGGAGCTCCACTGGAGCCGGGACAAAAAGATGTTGCCTGGCCGTGTAACGCGGAGAAATACATCAGCCATTTCCCCGAGACCAGTGAGATCATGTCATACGGCTCTGGTTATGGCGGAAACTCACTGTTAGGTAAGAAGTGTTTCGCCTTGCGTATCGCATCTAATATGGCTCGTGACGAGGGTTGGCTTGCCGAGCATATGTTGATTCAGAAGTTGACCAGTCCTGAAGGGGTGGTCAAATATATTGCTGCCGCCTTCCCAAGTGCATGTGGCAAAACCAATCTGGCCATGTTGGAGCCAACAATTCCTGGCTGGAAGGTAGAGTGTGTTGGTGATGATATTGCTTGGATGAAATTTGGTGATGATGGTCAACTCTATGCCATCAACCCTGAGGCCGGTTTTTTTGGTGTGGCACCTGGAACCAGCTATGACTCTAACCCCAACGCCATGCGTTCAATGACAAAGAATTGCATCTTTACCAATGTTGGACTAACACCTGATGGTGATGTCTGGTGGGAACAGATGACAGAAGAAAAGCCAGCAAGTTTGATAGATTGGAAAGGTCAGCCTTGGACGCCTGAGTCTGAAACGCCAGCAGCTCATCCAAACTCAAGATTCACTACTCCAGCTGGCCAGTGTCCGGTTATCGCCCCTGAGTTTGAAGATCCAAAGGGTGTGCCTATCAGCGCAATCCTGTTTGGTGGCCGTCGCGCCACAACTGTACCTCTGGTAAATGAGGCCTTGAGCTGGGAACACGGTACCTTTCTTGGTTCTGTTGTGGCCAGTGAAAAGACTGCAGCTGCCGCAGGCAAGGTAGGTGACTTACGCTATGATCCGATGGCCATGCTGCCATTTTGCGGTTACAACATGGCAGACTACTGGGGCCATTGGCTTGAAATTGGCAAGAAGCCTGGTGCCAAGATGCCAAAGATCTTCTACGTTAACTGGTTCCGCAAAGACGAAAATGGCAAGTTTATGTGGCCCGGCTTTGGCGAAAACAGCAGAGTGCTAAAGTGGATTATTGATCGCTGTGATGGGGTCGTCTCTGCTGTTGATACCCCAATTGGGCGTCTCCCGGAAAAAGGCGGATTAGACATTAACGGTCTGGATATTGATCCAGACGCTCTGGAAAAGCTGTGTGATGTCGATGTAGATGCGTGGCTTTCAGAAATACCTGGCATTAAAGAACACTATGCCAAGTTTGGTGACAAGGTTCCGCAGGCCTTGAGTGATGAAGTAGCCTCACTTGAGGAAAGGCTGAAAAACGCCTGAGGAGTGTCCGCACAAAACAACAGACCCTTTCCCTCATTAAGGGGGAAAGGTTTTTTTGTACCTGCCGTCTATGGACAAATCTTGGTAGATGGCCAACAATCAGCCCCCGTACTATCCCCGCCAACAATACGAGAATGAGGAAGATTTAATGGCTAAGTGTCACTGTAACTCAGGTCTGGATTTCGACAACTGTTGTGGTCCGATCCTCTCTGGAGATAAACCGGCGACAACCGCAGAGTCACTGATGCGTTCACGCTACAGCGCGTATGTGTGCGGTGAGATAGATTACCTGACTGAATCACTACACCCAAATCATCGAGAAGACCACGACGTTGCAGCAACTCGCCGCTGGGCAAACAATGCAGACTGGCTTGGTCTTGAGATACGTTCCACCAAAGATGGTAAAGAAAATGACTCTGAGGGCGAAGTCGAGTTTATCGTAAGCTACAGAGATGACGGAGTCATGCGTAACCACCATGAGCTGAGCCGCTTCAAAAAAGAGGCGGAAATTTGGTACTACGTAGATGGCGAAACCCCCAAAGCAGAGACCTACATAAAGGATCAACCCAAGGTTGGTAGGAATGAGCCGTGCCCATGCGGAAGTGGTAAAAAGTACAAAAAATGTTGCGCCTGATATTGCTTTAACGCAAAAACACTTCAAAATTAGTAATTTATGCTTGCAATTTAATGTGAATAGTCTAAGTTAGGAAGGCATAAGGGCAGGGGTTTTATTACTTAAGATGCGGTTAGCTTGCAAACAAACAATCAAAAAGCTTTTATTGATCAGCGCTTTGTTGCTGGCGTCTATGCCGTTGCATGCCGATTATTACAAATATGTCGGACCTAATGGAGATATATTATTCACAGATAAACCGGTGAAAGGTTCATATAAGCTAGTGTGGAAGAAAGAAGATCTATTTGTAGCCAAGGCGATAGCCTGGGTAAAGGAAAAGATCTCAGGTAACAAACCAAAACCAAAACCAAAATCAAAAACTGCTTCGATCAAACCCAGGATCGATGTCAAATCCATACATACCAACCGGGCGCGTTTTTCAGACATGATCGACGAGGTTGCCCATAAGTCTCGTCTTTATCCGGAATTGTTGCATGCGGTGGTCAAAGCAGAATCAGCCTATGATCCAAATGCAGTATCCAGGGCAGGGGCTGTGGGTCTGATGCAACTTATGCCCCAGACCGCCAAACGATTTGGTGTAGTAAACAGCCGTGATCCAAAAGCCAATGTGGAAGGCGGTGCCCGCTATCTGCGTGAACTTCTGACCATGTATAAAAATAATATCAAGCTAGCGTTGGCTGCATACAATGCAGGTGAAAGGGCAGTAGAGAAATATGGCAATAAGATTCCACCTTATCCTGAAACCCAAAACTACGTAAAAAAAGTACTGGGCTTCTATAAACAAAACCGCAAACAGTTGGCCCTGCTAAATTAATTCATCACAGATTCGTACAATCAGTAATTACTAAGCTATTGATGCGTAATCTTCAGGCTTTCCTGTAACTAGTCGTTCGCCTACAATTAACCGCAGTATTTTTGTCGCGCTGTGTCATACTCAGTCGGAGCTGTTAATTCAGGAATCTATGATCAGAATAACTAAGTCTAAAACTGCATGGCTACTATTGGCGCTAACTGCATTGGTCCTTGAGCTGGCAGCGCTATATTTTCAGTACGTCATGCAACTGGAACCATGCGTGCTTTGTGTTTATGAACGTAGCGCGGTTTTCCTCATATTTATTGCAGGCTTGCTTGGTTTTATTAATCCGAACATTCTATCTCTACGCCTTTGCGGATATCTGCTCTGGGCCGGAGGAACAATCTGGGGGCTCTATCTATCAATCAAACATACGGGTATTCAGTTGGGGTTGATAAAGGATTCCGCTAGTTGTGATTTCATTGCAAACTTTCCCGCATGGATGCAATTGGACCAATGGATCCCCTGGCTGTTTAATCCGACTGGTTACTGTGAAGATGTCCAATGGAAATTCTTTGGACTCAGCATGCCTCAATCTATGATTATGGTGAACGCTATATATCTCATAGTTCTGGTTATAGTTGTGACCTCAGAATTTAGACGATCAAAGGAGAGCAGTTTTGTCTGAATCAAACAAAGCTACTGGTAAATGTCTGTGTGGAAAGGTCTCTTATGAAATAACCGGAAACCTAGGGATATTCCAGTATTGTCACTGTTCGCGTTGTAGGAAGTTTACCGGCAGTGCTCATTCCGCAAGTCTTCTAGTTGCACCAGATCAATTTAAGTGGCTAACAGGCGAAGAGTACGTTGGCAGATACGAAGTGGAAGAGGCCAAACATTACGCAACCTCCTTTTGTAAGAACTGTGGGTCATCGCTGCCTTGGCTGGCAAAGAGCAAGATGGCCGTATCTGTTACGGCCGGTACACTTGATTGTGACCCCGGGATAAGACCTTCGCAAAACGTATTCTGGGGCTCAAAGGCAATCTGGTACAAACAGGCCAGTGAGCTGCCTAAACATGATGAGTTACCGGTCAAGAGTAAATAGTAGAAACTGGGTCACCCATTAGCCAGGGCCCTTTAAATGCTACCCCGTTTACCGTTTAGCTGTTGAATCCACCACTCGTTTAAATCTTCTAACGAGCCAGTCAGACAGGCTAGGCTAGTCGTAGAAAGCCGGTAGTGCATTTGTTTTTTTATGTATTTGACCCAACCTACCATTACTCATTTTTGGCACAATGTTTCTAAGTGCAGATTTGCCAGACCAATCCTCGTTTGATTTTGCATATCTAGCCCTGTCCAGTTCCAGCAGGGCTGCCTGTGTTTCGGTATCTGGAAAATATTTTCTGAACCCAAGTATATTCGCCGGTGCAGTATCATCCCAACGTAAATGTCCCCATGCGAGTATGGTGTCGCTAGCAGAAGCCGGGTCATTCGCATGACAGGCCGTACTGAATTGCTTGATCTTGGCTGAGATCCGGTGACGGTGTTGCAGCTTCCGAATCACTCCGTAGTGCCAGATCAGCAGGCCGTACACAATAAGCGAAAGCAGTAATGCAAGCAGCAGCAGATTGGTTTCTGTTGCCGGTTCCTGTTCTGGTTCTGTCTCCGTGTTTTCGGCTTTAACAGCAGAAGATTCGGAGATTGTTTCCAGTTGTTCAGTCTGGGCTATAGGACTATCCAGGACCTTCAGGGTAGTTGCTGGCAGGCTGGCGATGCGTGGCTCCTGACTATTGTTATCCCACCACTCGATACTTATTGCGGGCAGAATATAGTTACTACCACGATTAGGGATAAACAGTTGCCGGATGATGCGTTGACCAATCATTACCCCGTCCACGATTGTTTGTTTTACCTTGCTACCAAGATCCTGCACCTCCATGCCCTCAATCTGCGGAATAGCAAGGACCGGAAGTTGTGCGCCGGTAAGCCCGTTGGCCTTGATGATGATTGTGCGTTTCAGTTGCATACCGGCCCGGATGTCTCCATTCGGGAGATCAAGTGTTTGCTGCAACTGTATATCAGTAGCCGGCAACCAGGGCCCGGTACCAGAATCAGGGCGTGGCTTTACCATCAGTGTTGCCGGTTTACCCTGCACAAAAAGATCACGACTGCTGAATACGGCGCGAGGCAGTTCTAAGCTTCCGCTTTTTTGCGGGAACAGAAGATAGTGTCTTTCCAATAATTCATATTCACGCCCGTCCCTGGTTACAAATCGGGGCTCAGTTTCGTGAGATAGCTCTGTGACTGTATTCGGGATTTCCTGGTTCAAAAAGTAACCACGTTGCAGATGTGAGCTACGGTAGAGGCGAACAGTGTAATGAACCATGGATTGGATATATGTGCTTTCAGGTTTTAACTCTACCTCTATGAATGGCTGCGTTGGATCGTCCGGAAGCCGCTCAATGGCCAGGGCAGGAGATGATTGCATCAACCATATGATGCTGAATAGGAGTGTGGTATAGATCTTCCTGGTTACCATGGATCACCCTTCAGACTGCGTTTGGGGTGACGACGGTATTCACGTAGAAACTTCTCTTTTAGCAGATCAGACTGACTTTCTGATATGCGGTTCAACCACTGCTGCACTGCCTGTGCATTCTCTTCGTCCATTTCACTTATGGGTGCGGATTGCGCTGGTCTATCCGGCGATAATAGACTGCTGTTATTCTGGCTATCGCTGTTTCTTTCTTTGTCCGATTGTTCTTCTTCATCCTGCTTGGCTACGCCTTCTTCGCTTTGAGGCACGGTTGCAGAAGATTGATCTTGAGACTTTGCCTCTGTCTTATGATCATCTTTTTCTGGCGTTGGCTTTGATGGATCCACAAAAAGATTCTCGGCGGTTTTAGTTGTAGACTCTTTATCTTTTCTATTCTTGCCTGCCTGCCTGCTCTCTCTTGCAATCTGATCATTCTCCCGATCGGATTCTTTACCATCGTCCAATCCTTGACCAATGCCTGAACTTTCAGGACCTTCCGGCTGTTCAGTTCCTGGAAATAGTATGGCTGCGCCGCCCATAGTCCCAATTTTGTCCAGGTCTTTCGGTGCCTCGCCACTCTTCTGGCTAAGCTCTTGTGAACGTGGAATATCTATATTTTCTTCAGCGTAGAGTGATTTTTTCTCATCAGAAGCTTTTGGTTCTTCCATTATGGATTGTTTAGCATCGTTATCTTTAGGTTTTGATTGAGACTCTTCCCTTGTCTTTAAACGACGTATTATCAGGTTAAGGTTAAACTTGGCGTCTGCATGGCTAGGTTGCAGTCTCAACGTCTGCTCATAGGCAGCGATAGCCTCTTCGGTGCGACCTAAGTGGATTAGTGTATTGCCTCTGTTGTAATGGGCCTGGGCAGAATTAAGGCTGGAGAAGCTTTTCAATGCTGCATTAAAGTCTTTGGCCCGATACTCAGCAATGCCTCGCCAGAGTGGGTCTGAGAATAGTTCACGGGCAGTCCATGGCTTATTTTCTCTCAATGCCCGCTGGCCGAGCTGGTTATCATTCCACCATAGACTATCCCAGCTGAGAGCCTCTGCCTGATGGGGTGGCAATAAAATACAGATGAATAGGGCAGCGATTACGCCACGCCGAAATGCAAGAAGTGCCAGAGGCAGAAGTAACATTACAAACAGTGGACCACGTTCGCGCCAGACCTCTGTTTTTTCATCGTTGGTGCTGGCAGTTACTTTGCTGGCCTTGCCAAGACCGTCCAGTATGATTGCTATATCATTTTGACTACTATCAGCTCGGGCGTAGTTGCCGTTGCCGGTTTCAGCCAGTGTGCGCATTTTGGGTTCATTCACAGCTACCCGTATGGCTCCTCCATGTTTGCCAACCAGATAGCCTCTACCATCCAAGTCCGGTACCTTGCCGCCTGCAAGCGTCCCAATTGCAAAAACAGATACTTTATAGCCATTACTCGTAAGTTGCTTTGTAGTAGCTATAGCAGCTTCTTCTATGCTGTCTGTTATAAGTAGGATATCGCCTCTTCTGGCTCCATTCCTTGTAAGAGTCTCACCTGCCAGTTTCAGTCCACTGCCAGCATTGCTTCCCTGGATTGGCATTAGTTCAGGACTAAGTTCACCTAATACCTGGGTTACTAATTTCTTGTCTAGTGTCAGTGGCATTGCAGTGTGTGCCTGCTTTGCATACACAACGAGGGCAACAGGGCGGGGCGGTAGTTGTTGCATAAGGGTTCGTAGCTTGGCTTTTGCTGTTTCAATTCTGGATGGGTACAGATCTCTTGCTTCCATGGAGCGGGATAGGTCAAACACCAAAACCAGTGGCGGAACATCTGGCTGGAATTTGAGTGGCGGAATCTTTTCCCAAGTGGGTCCTGCTAGTGCGATAACAGCTAACAGCCATGCAATTCCGAGCAAAACTCTGGGTGGATAATCATTAGCTTGTTTGATCGGCACTAGGAGTCGTTTGAGTAGATGTGGATCTACGATATTTGTCCATGAACTATCGCCAATTCTCGGTTTAACCAGCTTAAATAGAATGAATGCAACAGGTATTAAGGCTAGTAGCCACTCCGGCCGCAGGAATTGAAAATCACTCATCTGTTTCCCCTTAGACCACGCAGCTTTTGTTTAAACCATGGATTAAGGCTAAGCAGGATACTCAACAACAGGGCAGTACCGAGAGTCCAGGTGTAGAGTGGGGTCGAGATGTACTCGTCCACTTCATCTCCCAGGGCAGGTTCAAGTTCATTCAGTTTTGCATAAGCGGCCTCAAGACCTTGCGTGTCCAGAGCGTGGAAGAAGTGGCCCTTAGTTATTGTGGCAACCTCTTCTAGTACCGCGCGTTCAAACCTCTCTGTATTATCAGATGACCAGACGCCAAACGGGTTGGGTCCAGGTGTATCGGAGGTGCCAACGCCGATGGTGTAGATACGTATACCATTGGATATGGCAATCTTTGCAGCGGTGCTGGGAGGGATTCTTCCTTCATTGTTTGCACCATCTGTGAGCAGGATCATCACCTTGCTGTCTGATTTGAGATCATGCATGCGTTTGATCCCAAGTCCGATAGCGTCCCCGATGGCGGTGTACTCGCCTGCCAGAGCCACCTCTGACTCTAACAGCAGGGCCTTTATCGTCTCGCTGTCATGACTTAGGGGCGCACGTAGGAATGGCTTGCTGCCAAACAGAATAAGACCAAGGCGATCCCCTCGCCTTTGATCAATGAACTTGCTGGCCACCAGCTTTACCACTTTTAGTCTCTCGACTGGCTCCTCATCAAGTTTGAAATCTACATGGCGCATACTTCCTGAGATATCTATCAGCAGCATTAGGTCACGCCCGGTGGTTGGCTGGGGTAGGTTGTTCCCGAGCCAGATGGGCTGGGCAACAGAGCTAACCAATAGTATCCAAATGAGCGAAGGCAACAGCAGTTTTCTGTTCCAGCCTCTGCCGCTTTTATGCTGTCCGGAAAGCTCTGAAAGTTGATCGAAAAATGGTACTTTTAGTGGGGAGCCACAGGAGATATCCGAGCGCGGAAATAACCATCTCGCAAACAGTGGTAGCGGCAAAAGTAGAAACAGCCATGGCCAGAGAAACGAGATCATACGTTTCTCCTAATCCAGTTTTCCGCCAATTTAAGTATGGCCTCGGTGTCTACTTTGGAGCTTCTAGTGTAGGGCGCTAGCGCCAGAACCTGCCCAGGCCCATCAGTGAACTCGCCCGTGAAGCCGTGGTGATCAAGAAAGTCGAGCCACTCGCGCCCAATCAGTCCTGCAACCAGATATTTTGGGCTAATAGATAGAGCGGTTCGGCGCAGCAGAATATTTAGCTCCATGGTCAATCTGTTCTGTTGTTGATGTCTCTGAAATTCGCTGCGAATACGCTTGAGTTCCGCCAAGGCCTCACGTCGAATACTTTTTTTGCGATACCAGTATCTAGTGATTATGATAAATAGGATGAGTGCCAGTAGCGCCAATAACCACCAACCTGGAGCCAGTGGCCACCATGACACTACGTCTGGGGTGTAGATATCTCGCAGGATGCTAAGAAGAGGTGATTCAGGCACGTCTGCTCCCTTTGGTGGTTCCTGGGAACAGTGCGTACTG
>RRYU01003710.1_pt1 | contig 12929 bp, 9 predicted proteins | sample 2162651 | NCBI WGS metagenome assembly RRYU01 (sample SAMN10267283, study PRJNA491782) | microbial mat metagenome | isolation source: biomat in the production well | place: Japan: Minami-Kanto gas field, natural gas well KTG3 | collected 2017-06 | reverse complement strand
GCAGGATTTTTTGATGCCTTGATATTTATGGTTGCACCTGTCTGCGGATTGCGTCCAGTACGGGCGGCGCGCTCACGCACCACAAAAGAACCAAAACCGACCATGGATACCTGATCACCTTTTTTAAGGGCACCAGTTACAGCATCTACGAAGCCGTCTAAAGCTCTTGCTGCGGCGGCCTTTGAGATATCTGCAGACTCCGCAATTGCATCAATTAAATCGGTCTTGTTCATGAAAAATTTTCTCCCTTCAGATGGCTCCATCACCCAATGTGAGTGTGGAATAAGTGTTTGTTATCGATGGCTCAACAATGCGTGAAAACGGGGTCAATTTATACCAAGCGGTTGAAACAACTGTCAAGCGCGGCAAGCATCAAAAGCGTGTTTTTTATGCACTGCATCAACATCATTGGTCTTTTATGAAACTATGATGTTGTAGGCTCCCCTTAAACATTATTTCAAAATGATGAAGCATACATTGTGGTCATGCTCACAGTTTTATAAAACTCAGTAAAAAGCTAAGTAGGCGTATTAGAACAGAAACACAATTCTTAAATCTTATGCCGAACAATAACTTTTACAGAGGAATCATCACCATACTCATACAACCTCAGAATCACTCAAGGTTTATTTAGTGATGAGTGAGATCATTAATATCTTTTTCTCCCTTCGTCTTTGTATTGGCGCTCTTTGAACCGCCATCTACCGTCTTAGTATCTTTGACGTCAGATGAGACACTAGGTCTTTGGGTCAGGGCTATATCAAGCACCTCATCAATCCAGCGTACTGGAATAATCTCCAGATTCTGCTTGATATTTTTTGGTATCTCTACCAAATCACGCTCATTTTCTTGTGGAATAATTACTGTTTTTAGGCCTCCGCGGTGTGCTGCCAGGAGCTTTTCTTTCAGCCCTCCAATTGGTAATACTTCACCTCTCAGTGTAATTTCACCTGTCATGGCGACATCAGCACGCACCGGGATGTGGGTAAGTGCAGAGACCAGACTAGTGCACATACCAATACCGGCGCTTGGACCATCCTTCGGTGTTGCCCCTTCCGGAACATGGATATGTACATCATTTTTCTGATAGAAATCCTCTTTCAAACCAAATACATCGGCACGGCTGCGTACAACAGTCATGGCGGCCTGAATTGACTCCTGCATTACATCACCCAGCTGTCCGGTGTGGCTTAATATTCCTTTTCCCGGCATCAGGGCCGCTTCGATGGTTAGTAGTTCTCCACCAACTTCAGTCCAGGCCAGACCGGTAACCTGTCCAACCTGATCATTCTCATCTGCCAGACCATGCCGAAACTTCTTAACACCGAGGTACTTGCTAAGACTGCTTGTAGATACGGTAACCTTCTTATCCAGGTCTTTTAATTGGATGTCCTTAACCACTTTGCGGCATATCTTGGATATTTCACGTTCCAAATTTCGCACTCCAGCCTCTCTGGTGTAGTTGCGAACGATTTCGCGAATTACACTATCTTTAATCACCAGTTCGTCGTCCCTAAGGCCATGATGCTCCATCTGCTTCGGCACCAGATAACGGGTGGCAATATTTACCTTCTCGTCTTCGGTGTAACCAGATAAGTGTATTACCTCCATGCGATCCAATAATGGCGCAGGTATGTTAAGAGTGTTGGCGGTTGCTACAAACATTACCTCGGAGAGATCGAAATCAACTTCCAGGTAGTGATCCACAAAGGTGTGGTTCTGTTCCGGGTCCAAAACTTCCAGCAGTGCTGACGCAGGGTCGCCGCGAAAGTCCATGGCCATCTTGTCTATCTCATCTAGCAAAAACAAAGGATTACGCGTCTTTATCTTGGACAGGTTCTGAATGATCTTTCCAGGCATGGCTCCGATATAGGTACGACGATGCCCTCTTATCTCGGCCTCATCACGAACTCCGCCCAGAGACATGCGCACGAACTTACGGCTCGTGGCATGCGCAATAGATTGACCTACTGAGGTCTTGCCCACGCCCGGAGGTCCAACCAAGCATAGAATGGGGCCCTTAAGTTTACGTACCCGCTGTTGTACCGCCAGGTATTCAGTAATGCGTTCTTTGACCTTCTCCAGGCCATAGTGGTCGGCCTCAAGAACATCTTCAGCAATCTTTAAATCGTTACGTATCTTGGACCTTTTCTTCCAGGGTACGCTTACCAATGTATCAATATAGTTTCTTACTACCGTTGCCTCTGCCGACATGGGAGACATCAGTTTCAGCTTGTTCAGTTCCGCCTGGGCTTTGGCTTTAGCCTCCTTGCTCATACCAGACGTTTCAATTCTGTTTTGCAGGTCCTCTATCTCATTTGGCACATCATCCATGTCGCCTAGCTCTTTCTGAATCGCCTTCATCTGCTCATTCAGATAGTACTCGCGCTGGTTCTTCTCCATCTGCCCTTTGACTCGGCCGCGAATCTTTTTCTCCATCTGGAGTAGATCGCTTTCTGACTCCATCAAGGTCATGAGATGCTCCAGTCGCTGCTGTACATCGAACATTTCCAGTACCAGCTGCTTCTCGTCTAGCTTCAATGACATGTGCGCTGCCATGGTGTCTGCCAGACGGCTAGGATCATCTATATTGGATAGGGATGTAAGTACTTCTGGCGGGACTTTTTTATTCAGCTTTACATATTGGTCAAACAGGTCGAAGGAGGAACGCATTAGCACCTCCATCTCTTTCTCTGATATTACAATTTCGTCCAACGGCGCAGTGTACTCTGCAATGAAGAACTCTTCTTGACTTGGTAGGTGTGTCAGTTGTACTCGCTTCTCGCCCTCAACCAGGACCTTCACCGTTCCATCTGGTAGTTTCAGCAGTTGTAATATGTTCGCCAAAGTTCCTACGGAATGCATATCATCCACGGTTGGATCATCGGTTTCTGCACTCTTTTGTGCAACCAGGAGTATCTGCTTGTTGGAATCCATGGCCGCATCCAGAGCCTTGATAGACTTGTCTCTGCCAACAAACAGAGGGATAACCATATGAGGATAGACAACCACGTCCCTTAACGGGAGCACTGGTATGACTTTCACAATATCAACGGTCTCTGGGGTGCTTTTATCTTCTTGACCCATCGTAGTTATCCTCAGGCATATAATGGTATGTGGAAACTATGTTCCATCGAATTGCTCTTTAGCTCTTCCAGTTACCGAATTAATCAGGGGGAAACCGCTCTTCAACCGACCCTAGCAGACAGGGCCTGAACGGTATCAGTACAGTCCTAACGGTATGGGTTGATGAGGCGGATTTCAACCCCACCTACCGCATTTCTGTCAATTATTTCTGAAGAGATCAAAACCTAGAAAACTGGTATTAATCCATTAGTCAGAGGCTGCCAGCTGTTGCTTTTCGCCACCATCGAAGATGATGTATGGGGCATTCTCACCCTCTATTACCGATTCATCGATAACAACCTTGCTTACATCATCCATGGATGGAAGGTCATACATGGTATCCAGCAACACTTTTTCCATAATGGTACGTAGACCACGGGCACCAGTCTTACGCTCCATTGCCTTGCGGGCGATAGAACGCAGTGCATCTTCACGGAATTCAAGTTCGCAATCCTCCATCTCAAACATACGCGCGTACTGTTTGGTGAGGGCGTTCTTGGGTTCCGTAAGGATCTGAACCAGGGCGTCTTCGTCCAGCTCTTCCAGGGTGGCGACCACAGGCAGCCGTCCAACGAACTCTGGAATAAGCCCATATTTAATTAGGTCTTCCGGTTCTACGTCTGTGAGAACCTCGCCGATCTTGCGGGCATCTTCCTTGCTGTGCACCTCTGCTGAAAAGCCTATACCACCCTTCTCAGAGCGGTTGCGGATAACTTTGTCCAGACCGGCGAAGGCACCTCCCACGATAAACAGTATCTTGGAGGTATCAACCTGCAGGAACTCCTGTTGTGGATGTTTGCGTCCACCCTGCGGCGGCACGGATGCGATGGTTCCTTCAATCAATTTCAACAGAGCCTGCTGAACACCTTCACCTGACACATCACGGGTGATGGATGGATTATCGGATTTGCGGGAAATCTTATCAATTTCATCGATATAGACTATGCCATTTTGGGCCTTTTCGACGTCATAGTCACATTTTTGCAGTAGCTTCTGAATGATATTCTCAACGTCTTCACCAACATAACCCGCCTCAGTCAGAGTAGTCGCATCGGCAATGGTGAATGGAACTTCAAGCATGCGCGCCAGCGTCTCAGCCAGCAAAGTCTTACCCGATCCGGTAGGACCAATCAGCAACACATTGCTCTTTGAAATCTCTACATCATCCTTGTTGCCACTGGTCTCAAGTCGCTTATAGTGGTTGTAAACTGCAACAGAAAGAACCTTTTTGGCTACGGGCTGGCCTATTACATACTGGTCCAACAGTTCGTAGAGTTCTTTTGGTTTCAGCAGGTTACTGGAGGCTTCGTCCCGACTGTCGTGCATCTCCTCGCGGATGATATCGTTACAGAGTTCAACGCATTCGTCACACACGAACACTGACGGACCAGCTATCAGTTTACGTACTTCGTGTTGGCTCTTGCCGCAGAAAGAGCAGTAAAGTAACTTTCCGTCGTCACCTGAGCCCTTTTTGTCATCGTTCATAAAAACTCCTCACAAATCACAACCAACTAAAGCTGCATTACCACATAATATACATTTGCCGATACAGCGCAACAATCGGGCAGTTACATCTAGCTGAAAAACAATGCATTTTCCAGGCCAATTATACGGAAGCACTCTATTCAGTCGCGACTCCCATGCGTTCAGTTAGCACCTGGTCAACCAAACCATATTCGACTGCTTCTGCTGCACTCATAAAATTGTCGCGCTCAGTATCGCGCTCGATATTTGTCAGGTTTTGACCGGTATGAGTGGATAGAATACTGTTAAGACGATCACGCAACAACAGTATCTCCTTGGCATGGATTGCGATATCTGATGCCTGCCCCTGAAATCCACCTAGTGGCTGATGAATCATCATCCGGGAATTTGGCAGACAGTACCTTTTTCCTTTCTCGCCGCCCGCCAGCAATAGCGCCCCCATACTGGCGGCTTGGCCAATACAGGTGGTGCTGATGTGAGGACGAACAAACTGCATGGTGTCATAAATGGCAAGACCAGCACTGACCGAACCACCTGGGGAGTTGATGTATATGTTGATGTCCTTGTCTGGGTTCTCTGATTCCAGAAACAGTAACTGGGCAACAATTAGGTTTGCCATGTGGTCTTCAACCGGACCAACCACGAACACTACGCGTTCCTTTAGTAGACGGGAGTAGATATCGTAGGAACGTTCACCCCTAGCGGTCTGTTCCACCACCATAGGGATCAATCCCAAACTAGTTGCATCCAACGCGCCCATACCAGTTTTATCGGTCATCTGGAATAATCCTTTAGTTAACAATAAACAGCGCTATTCGGCCGATTTCTTCGGCTGCGCGGTAACCTCTTCAAAACCGGACTTAACATCCTCGACTTTGGCCTGTTCCATAACCCAGTCCACTACCTGTTCTTCCAGAACAATATTATGAACCAGGGACATCTGCTCCTTATTCGATGAGTAATAGTCAATTACTTCTTGAGGCTTATCATAACCTTGGGCAAATTTTGCTATCTTATCCTTGACTCTATCTTCATCCAATTTTATCTGATTTATCTTGATGACCTCAGCAACGATCAGGCCCAGAGATACGCGACGTTTTGCCTGCTCTTCAAACAAATCAAGCGGTAGGTCAATCTCACTCTTCTGGCCGTACTGTTCCATGTTCTGCTTGGTCTGTTCCTTCAGCGCCTGTGCCTCCTGTTTAACCATGGACTTGGGGATGCTTATGTCATTGGCTTTGATGAGTGCATCCATCGCCCTTTCTTTAACGAGAGCGCCAATCTTGTCCTCCAGCTCTCTTTCCATGTTCGACCGAATCTCTTTCTGCAAGGTTTCAATTTTTCCATCGGCCAGACCGAAGGCCTTGATAAACTCTTCGTCCAATTCTGGAACCACCGGCTCAGAAACCTTTATCACCTCAACCTCGAAGCTGGCTTCTTTGCCAGCAAGATTCACAGCATGATAATCCGCTGGAAAGGTTGTTTTGACGGTGGTCTTATCACCAGCAGAAGTACCAACAAGTCCTTCTTCAAAGCCTTCAATCATGGACTTGGAGCCAAGAACCAGTGGTACGTTGTCCGCACTGCCACCCTCAAAGGCCTCTCCATCAATTGTGCCTTTAAAATTAATTGTTACCTGATCTTCGAGCTGAGACTTACGCTCTACATCGCTCCAGGTAACTCGCTGTTTACGCAGCTTTTCTATCATGTGAGATACATCTGCATCGGTAACTTCTGACACCGGACGCTTGATCTCAATCTCTGTCATCTCGCCGAGTTCTATCTCAGGCATTACTTCAAAGATTGCAGTATAGCCAAAGCCCTCTCCCTGCTCTTTCTTTACCGGCTCTATCACCGGATCGCCAGCAGGTTGCAGTTTCTCTTGCCCTAGCGCCTCGAAATAGGTGGATTGAATGAGCTCCCCATGAACTTCCATCAGAACCTGATGGAGATCGCGTTCAAGAATCATTTAAAGAGGCACCATGGCTGGAGGAAAACCATCAACCCTGGCGCTTTTAGAAATATTCTTAAGACGTTTTTCAACCTCTTCGTTTATCTTCTCGGCAGGCAACTCAACGGTCATCCGTCTTTCGAGACCTTCACTGGATTCAACTGAAACTTGCATGGGCAACATCTGGGCAATCGGAATTGCCCCTCCTATCTATTGTGTTAAAGACACAGTCCACGGCAATCCACAAATCTGGATGTGCCAAATAATAATGGTGCGAAAGGAGAGACTCGAACTCTCACGGGTTACCCCACAGGAACCTAAATCCAGCGCGTCTACCAATTCCGCCACTTTCGCATGAGCTACAGCTCTAAAAAACAAAAAACCGGCCGACCATTATACATCCAGTCGGCAGGCTATTCTAATCAAATACCAGTGTCTGCTGTGTGACGCTAGTATTATTATACTTTTCCTAGTCAGGGTCTTCCGTCTATCTCAGCACCCTCTTTCTTAACTTCCATTAGGTCTGCTTTACTTATCCCCAAGCCAAGTACCGCTGTGCTGGCCACGTATATGGATGAGTATGTTCCGACTACCACACCCACTATAAGAGCAAGGGCAAACCCGTGAATGACCTCTCCACCAAACAGAAACAGTGCAACCAATACTATCAGTGTAGTGAGCGATGTAACCAGTGTTCTAGACAGAGTTTGGTTCAATGATACATTAATAATCTGTTCTGGAGTGCCCTTACGCATGCGTCTGAAATTCTCCCGGATGCGATCATACACCACGATTGTATCATTCAGTGAATAACCGATAACAGCTAGAATTGCAGCCAAGACCGGCAGATCAAACTCTATCTGAAACAGTGAAAACACGCCAAGGGTTACCAACACATCATGCACAAGCGCAATTACTGAGCCCACCGCAAAGCGGTACTCGAAACGTACTGCGACGTAGATCAGAATTCCGATCAAGGCATAGAGCATGGCTAGCCCACCATCTTCGGTCAGCTCTTCACCAACCTGGGGACCAACAAACTCCACCCGTCGCAATTCGGCCTTACCCGCCAGAGCATTTATAGCTGAGAAGGCACGATTGCTTAAATCTGCACTGCTTACATCGTCTCTTGGTGCCAGCCGTACCAGGACGTCACGGGAAGACCCAAAGTGCTGCGCAGTCGCATCTTTGAACCCATTTTGTGTTAATGCCTGCCGAACCTTTTGCAGCTCTGCCGGCTCTTGATAACCAACCTCAACCAGGGTTCCACCGGTAAAATCAATACCCAGATTCATGCCTCTGGTTATAACAGAGAAGATGGCAATCAGGATAATCGCACCGGAAAACGCCAGCGCCCACTTGCGCTTGGCCATAAACTCAATATTCAGCTTGGATCTAAAGATCTGCATAACAGTTCTTATTCCGATTAATTCTTTTCAAATACAGCGTTCATATGATCAACCATAGATCAGATCGCCAGCTTCTTCACACGCCTGCCACCATAGATCAAATTGACTACAGATCTGGTGCCGATAATAGCGGTGAACATAGAGGTCAGGATGCCGATAAACAAAGTTACGGCAAAGCCCTTGATCGGACCTGTGCCAAAGCTGAACAACACCACAGCCGCAATCAGGGTGGTGATATTGGCATCAACGATGGTGGAAAGCGCCTTGGCGTACCCGGCATGGATGCTGGCCTGTGGCGTACTGCCCACACCGATCTCCTCACGGATACGCTCAAAGATAAGCACATTGGCATCCACCGCCATACCGATAGTCAGTACGATACCAGCGATACCAGGCAGAGTCAGTGTTGCCTGCAGGGCCGACAATATAGATACAATCAGCACCAGATTCATCATCAGGGCCAGATTAGCCACCAATCCGAACACCCGATAGTAGACAGCCATAAATAGCATCACCAGGACCAAGCCGATCATCACAGACCTAAATCCCTGATCGATATTATCCTGTCCCAAGCTGGGCCCAATAGTCCGCTCTTCTACGATTTCGATCGGTGCAGCCAAGGCACCGGACCTTAGCAACAGGGCCAAATCATGAGCCTCACCGGGACTATCCAGACCCGTGGTCTGAAAACGTCTACCAAAAGGCTCAAGGATGTTCGCTACGCTAATCACCTCTTCAACTATTACTTTACGTTTTACCGGCTTACCTTCTACCTTGCGGGTCTCGACCCGATTCTCGATAAATACCACAGCCATCGGTTTGCCGACGTTTTCTGTGGTCACGTTACGCATGCGGCGACCGCCAGCTCCGTCTAGAGTCACCGACACCATAGGTGAACCGCCTCTCTGGTCAAAGCCAGACCTGGCATCTGTGATTTGGTTACCCGTAACGATTAACCGTTTCTTGAGCAAGATGGGCCGTCCGTCTCTGGTCTTGTACAGCTTGGAGCCAACCGGGACTTTGCCGGCCAAAGCGGCCTCCAGGTCACCTTCGGTATCTTCAAGACGATACTCAAGGGTGGCCGTTGCCCCTAACAGTTCCTTTATTTTACCTGGGTCTTGCGCCCCTGGTAGCTGAACCACAATTCGACGTTCTCCCTGCTGCTGGATAATCGGCTCAGCAACACCCAGAGCATTTACCCGATTTCGCAATGTGGTGATATTTTGTTGCAGAGCAAATTTGCGCGCTTCTCTCTGTTCTGCCAACTCCATGCCGGCCTTGATAAAAAAGCCATCAGTCTCGTCTACCGCCTCCAGCTTCAAACTCCTGAACTGGCTACCAATAACCTCCAGCGCTTTGTCTCGGATAGCTGCATCACGAAACTTCGCCATGACAGAATTGGATTGCTGGGACACGGTCACATAGCGCAGTTTGTTTTCACGCAACAAAGTGCGTATATCGCCTTGATAGCGTTCCAACGCTTGTTTTACCGCCGCATCTATATCTACATCTATGAGTACATGGATACCGCCGCGCAGATCCAGACCCAGGTACATGGGCTGAGCATCAAAGGCTTTTAACCAGGCAGGCAGATCAGGCGACAGAGTTAGGGCTGTTATATAGTCTTGCCCCAGGGTCTCTGCCAGCTTTTCCTGCGCCTTTAGCTGTGATTCAGAGTCAAGAAACCTTACTAACAGTTTTTCGTTTCCAGCCTCGATCGCCTTAAAGGTGATACCAGACGACTCCATGGCTTGTTTGACCTTGGATTCGGTGCTTGCATCAACAGTGGCACGGCGAGTACCGGAAACTTCGATTGACGGGTCCTGATCAAAGGCATTGGGCAGCGCATAAAATAGCCCTATTAGGACTACTATCACTACCAGGAGGTTTTTCCAGAGAGGATATTGATTCATCGTTGTTCTTCTGAACCCAGAGGGAAATCGGGCCTAATTAGGGCCCGACCCGAATACTCTGTAACAAGTTTATTTACAGTTCCTTTAGTGTGCCTTTAGGCATTACAGTAGACACTGCCCCACGGCGGATTTTTACCTCCACACCTTCGGCCACTTCCAGCAAGATAAAGTTATCACCCAGATCGGTTATTTTACCCATCATGCCTCCCTCGGTCTGTACCTCATCGCCCTTCGCCAGCGCGTCGACCATCTTTTTTTGTTCTTTTTGGCGTTTGACCTGGGGACGGATCATAAAAAAGTAGAGAATTATGATTAAGCCTATTGGCAAAATCATTCCACCCAAGCCACCCATAGCCGCATCGCCAGCCGGGGCAGCCTGTGCCATAGCGTCAGAAATCAAGAAACTCATAGTTATTTAACCTGATTCGCAGTTATTGAAGCGGCGTATTATGCCACAGTTGTAGCGAACAAAGGAAAGGGAAAACTGCCCATAAAGGTTGCTGGAGGCAAAAAAATAGCTCGCGTGGTCCAAAAACGCTCTGTCCGCAGGTCATTGCTGTTCAGAAGGAACTCTAACGTCTTTGGCAACCGATACGGCTACGTTTTGTTCCTGACCGGCAAAACAGAGCCTTACCTAAACAAAATTACCGGCCAGGCATGGCCTTTACTGTTTAACAACATGTACAATTCTGCATTATTCCTGCCTATCCTATATCGGCATAAAGATTTACCCCAAGGTTGATTCTGCATCTGTTCTGTAGATTTGACCCTAACCACTGGTCCCATTCAAAATATCCGCCATGCGCATCTACATGAAAAGCCTGGGCTGCCGTCTTAATGAGGCAGAACTTGAGACTTGGTCACGTAACTTTCAGACCAAAGGCCACCAGCTCACTCAAAAGCTGGAACAGGCGGATATAGTGGTAATAAATAGCTGCGCAGTTACCACAGAGGCAGTACGCAAGTCACGTAAGGCGATGCATCGGGCGCATCAAAAAAAACCTGGGGCCAAACTGGTGGTAAGTGGCTGTTACGCATCTCTGGAGCCAGAGGCTACCACCCAGGAGATGGGAGTGGATCTGGTGATCAGCAATCAGGAGAAGGATCGTCTGGTAGAGATCGTCAGCCAAGAGCTGGACCTAAAAAACATGCCTCAACTGGCCACCGAACCTGGCGTCATCTCTCTTCTGGCCCGAGGTCGACAACGCGCATTCATCAAAGTACAGGACGGTTGCCGCTACAACTGTACCTTCTGCATTGTAACCAAGGCCAGAGGTGAAGAGAGAAGCCGTTCCATTGATGATGTGGTAAATGAGGTAAACCGACTCCATTCCGAAGGCATCAAGGAGGCGGTTCTTACCGGCGTACATATTGGAGGCTACGGCAGCGACACAAACAGCAACCTGACTGAGCTGATCCAGGCCGTGTTGAAACAGACCGATATTCCCAGACTACGTATCGGGGCCGTTGAACCATGGGATCTACCGGACGAATTCTGGTCTCTGTTTGATGACCCACGCTTCATGCCCCACCTACATCTTCCGCTACAGAGTGGATCTGACAGCATCCTGCGACGCATGGCACGTCGCTGCAAAAAGTCAGAGTTCTCTCAGTTAGTAGCCGCCGCCAGAGCTAGCATACCCAACTTCAATATCACCACAGATGTGATCGTTGGCTTTCCCGGTGAAACTGAGTCAGAGTGGCATGAATCCCTGGAGTTTATAGAGCAAATCGGCTTTGGCCATCTACACATCTTCACCTTCTCACCCCGTACCGGAACCCTTGCTGCAGAGATGCCGGGGCGAATTCCGCGCGAAGTAACGCGACAGCGTAGCCAGGAACTGCATGATCTGGGAATGCGGATGAAGAGGCAGGTACTTCAACAAAACCTGGGGGAGTATTACCCGGTCCTGATCGAATGCATGGAACAGGATGAGGGTAAGGATGTGTCAATATGGAGTGGATATACCCCAAATTTCCTTCGTGTTGCTGTACCATACCCAGCCGGATCTGCTCTGGACAATAAAATAGTGTATGTAGAGTTGAAATCTATCTATGACGACGAAACGACTTTACTAGGAAAAATAACAAAGAGGTAACAGGTGTCATATCCATCTTCCATCCACAACCAATGGCGTCCGGTAATACTGGTCTGCGCCAACCTGTTTGCCATCATACTATTCGCCAGTTGGCTGCTAGAGCCAACACGCTCACTCTGGATAGAACTGGACAACCGAGCATTCTGGGCCATGAATAACTCCCTGGCCGAAGGCAAAGCTTGGCAATGGCTCTGGGCCATAACTAACAATCGCCTTTTTGACCTGGTGCCAGCGGCCTGCATGCTCTTGCTCTACGGCCACTACAGTCTGGGGAAAGATCGGCAAAACCTGAATAGGTATATAGCCATTGGCATCCTGTTGTTAATAACCATTCTGGTTGCATCTCAGCTCGGTAAGGCACTACCGATAAAACGACCCAGCGCAACTTTAGACTTCCCCGAGGCCCTGCGCCTCTCAAGCCTAGTGCCAGAGATCTTCACCAAGGATACTTCCGGCGACAGCTTCCCTGGTGACCATGGACTAATACTTCTGTTGTACGCTGGTTTTATCAGTTTTTTCATGCCGCGTGTCTACGGCATCATCGCTACTATTATGATGGTTCTGTTTACCCTGCCTCGCATGATGAGCGGTGCCCATTGGCTGACAGATGAAATTGTAGGAGCTGTTGCCATAGGAGCAGTTACCCTGAGTTGGGTCCTAGCCACACCTCTACATAGTCTAATGATAAACAAGTTCGAGGGATGGATAGCTGGGCTGAGAGGAAAAATATAGGTGCAACAAAGGCCATAATTGAAATGCCATGTTGATCGACAGCCACTGCCACTTTGATGATAAAAGCTTCGACTTAGACCGCCAGGACGCGTGGCAACGCGCACATAATTCCGGCGTATCAGCACAGATCATACCCGCAGTCACTGCAACTGACTGGCCGAGAGTAAAACAGACCTGCGCCAGCTATCCCGGCCTATACCCATCTTATGGCCTG
>RRYU01003492.1_pt1 | contig 12932 bp, 11 predicted proteins | sample 2162651 | NCBI WGS metagenome assembly RRYU01 (sample SAMN10267283, study PRJNA491782) | microbial mat metagenome | isolation source: biomat in the production well | place: Japan: Minami-Kanto gas field, natural gas well KTG3 | collected 2017-06 | reverse complement strand
AATAAAATGCCGGACGACGATCCTGTAGCACACTCATACGCGAACGCACTTGATCAACCAGACTCAGATCAAGCGTGGCAAAGAGCAGTTCATTTCTAGTTCCGCCTTCGATCAAAACTTCCCCCCACGGATCTACTACCAGTGAATGGCCGCAAAAGGAATTAGCCGGATCGCGCCCTACGCGGTTAACAGCGATGATAAAGCACTGATTCTCGATGGCACGGGCACGTATCAGGGTACGCCAGTGTTCCAGACGTGGATGCGGCCACTCAGACGGAACAATGATAACGCCAGCCCCCTGTATGGCATAGGCGCGAAACAATTCCGGGAAACGCAGATCATAACAGATAGCCAGCGCACTCCGGCCCCATGGTGCATCGAAGAGACCGCTAGCCTGGCCAGGGGAGAGGTAGCGATCTTCGTGCATCAACCCAAACAGATGGATCTTATCGTAACTTACTAACAGGTGCCCATCAGATCCATAGACAGTCGCCGTATTTGTAGGCTGGCCTTCCCGACGTGCCAGGGTTGAACCGGCAATTCCGATCTGGTGTGTTCTGGCCAGGCTGGCAAGCTCTGCATAGACTCCTTCACCAGGCAGGTCAGACAACACATCAGCGTGTTGCAAATCATAACCCGTTGACCAGAGTTCCGGCAGAATCAGCAGATCGGCACCTCGTTCGGCAGCAGTTGCTGCTAATCGACGTACTGTTGCTATGTTCTCTTCGGGCATCCCAAACTGAATATCTATCTGTGCCAGAGCAACATGCAGTTCCATAACAATCAACAATCCTTCCTTTCGCAGTTGTGCGGATAAGTGAAATTGCTTGTATAATAGCACAGGTCTGGCTTGCTGCCAGGGGTGGCTAGATTCAGTCTATCATGTAACAGGACTTACGCGGTGGTTGGATCAAACCGGACGTTTGCCCGACTGAAACACATGCTTCGCCTGCGGCAGCGTGGTTCATGATCTCTATTTTTCTTTTGGTCACGATTTTTGCGCCTCCGGCGCAAAAATCGTGACCAAAAGATATTTTCTTCCGCCCTGCCGCCTGCCGTGAGCGTGTCGAACGGGAGGCGAATCACAGCCTGTGGCTGAGCGACCGCGTAACTCCTGTAATATGAAACATGACTAGTGCTGAACAGGACTTCCGGCTATGGACGAAATGCGCCTTACAGCGTACAATGCAACGGACGGTGACACTACACACCGTAACCCTTGGAGTGTCATAGTATAGTATATGCAGACGGGACTCGTACATTGCCCAGTCAGGAGTGGACTCAGTGGATAGCCTCCGAATTCCTATTCTTAAAATAGGCGATGTCCTGATCGCCTCAATTCAGGTTGCACTGCATGATGCTTCAGCCGTGCAGTTCAAAGACGATTTACTTCAGAAAATACATGATACCAAGGCCCGCGGCGTGATTGTAGATCTAACTGCTCTCGATGTCGTCGATAGCTTTATCGGTCGTCTCATTGCCGACATTGCAGCCATGGCCGGATTGATGGGAACACGGGTCGTACTCACCGGATTACAACCGGCAGTAGCGATTACGCTGGTGGAACTAGGCCTGGAACTGCCTCGTGTGCTGATGGCCCTGAATCTGGAAAAGGGCCTGGCGATGATGCAGAGTTTGACTGCTGAGGAGAGCGGAGATGACGCAAGCTAAGGCGGCGGTTATCCGTAGCGACCTGGATATCGTCATTGCTCGTACTCTGGCGCGTGATACCGCGAAGGCTCTGGGCTTTGGCGCTATCGATCAGGCACGTATCGCTACCGCTGTGAGCGAACTGGCACGTAATATCTTTCTCTACGCCGGTACCGGAAATGTGACGGTACGTGAAATTGAAAAAAACGGTCGTAAGGGAATCGAGATAGTGTGCGAAGATCAAGGTCCGGGCATTTCTGATATCAGTCTGGTTATGCAGGATGGGTACAGTACATCACGGGGCATGGGCATGGGTTTACCCGGTGCAAAACGCTTGATGGACGAGTTTGATATTCGTTCAAAAGAGGGTGAAGGTACGATTATCCTGTGTCGTAAGTGGCGTACCTAGTCGATCGTTTGACTGATATTCCCCCTTTCAGGAGCATATGCGAACTAGTATCATCCGGCGTGGAGGAGCGTTATTACAGCACTTTGTCGATCCGCTGTCCCACACGGTACTTCCACTGATTGATGGTCTCTATCGCCAGATGTTGTTACATCAGGGGATAACTTCACAGACGGTTCGTTCTGGTCATGTGCCAATACATCTCTATTACCATCCTGGTTCCGCCAATGCGGATACGGCCATACCTGTGTTGCTGATCCATGGTCTGGGTGATAATGCGCTCACCTGGTTCTGGCAGATGTCTTCATTCAGTACGCTTGGCCCGATGTATGCGATAGATCTCCCAGGATTCGGCTTGAGTGCCTATCCGCCCGGACGTCGATATGCAACTATGAGTGAGTTGCATGGCATACTGCGCGTGTTGATCAGCGAAGTTATCAGACAACCGGTGCTGATTGTTGGCAGTTCGCTAGGGGGGTGGCTGGCGGTACGTCTGGCAGCGAGTATAACCGAGTATGTGCGCGGCGTGGTGTTGATTAATCCAGGTGGAGCCCCGCTGTCAGGATACTATTCGTGGGCACCGTTTGTGAACGCGGTGATTCAGCCAGACTTACCCACTATTCGGCGGATTGTGCGCCAGATGTTTGGCTATGTTCCCGCACCTTTCTATCTGAGCCAGCGCAGTTTTCAGGCACGCTTTACATGCGATGCGGTCTGCCACTTTATTCCAACCTTTACCCGCGACGATTTTCTTACACCCGAGGATTTGCATAAACTACCCGTACCGGCCGGTTTGATCTGGGGATTGGCAGACTGTTTTTTACCGGCTGGTACGATGGAGTTTTTTCTGGATAACATGTGGGATGCAACACGTTTGCTGTTACCGGGGTGTGGGCATTTACCTCAACGTGAGCGCCCCTGGAGTGTCACCCAATTTGTGCATACCTTTGTGCATAATCGCCTGAATGTCAGTCCACCACGCGTTCTAGCGGAAACAGCATATCATTCTCTGTAAGCAGATCGGCGAAAATGGTGATGATCCGAGGATCCCACGCCGTTCCGCAACCGTCCCAGAGTCGTTTTAATGCCTCATTCAGATTCAAAACACGGTTATACGGTCGCTGGGTGGTCATGGCATCAAAGGCATCGGTGACGGCAACAACACGCGCACCGAGAGGAATTGACTCGCCGGCGAGTCCATCCGGATACCCGGCGCCGTCCCATCGCTCGTGATGCCCACGTACAATCGGCCCAATTTTTGCCGACATACGCAGTGGTGCGATAATCCGTTCACCGATCAACGTATGCTGCTGCATAACGCGGTATTCGGTCGGGCTTAGCGGCCCCCGTTTTTGAATAATCGTTTCATCAATGCCGATCTTGCCAACATCATGCAAGAGTGCGCCATAACGCAAAGCAGTCAGTTCGTCTTCAGATAAACCCAGGCGTCGACCAATAGCTACCGAATAGTGAGCCAGGCGTTGCACATGGCCTTCGGTATAGGCATCCCTGGCCTCAACCGTGCGCGCCAGCGCAAAGATAACATTCTCGGCTGGTTCAAGCGTATCATTGCGGCGTTTAATGCGTAATAATGAACGCACCCGCACATCAAGCTCTTGCAAATCGAAAGGTTTCTGCAGATACCCCTCGGCCCCGGCTTCAATACTTTGCAACTGGGCCTGGCGGTCGGCATAGGCGGTCATAATAATGATTGGGATCAGCCGGGTCAGTTCTTGCTGCTTGAGCAAGGTACAGATCTGCAATCCGTCGATATCAGGTAAACGTACATCTAGCAGGATCAGATCAGGTGGATCATGTCTGATGGCTTGCAGGGCGCTGTAGCCAGTTGTTATGATACTACTCTGATACCCCGCTTCTTCCAGCATGGTGGCCAGGGCCTCGGCCATTGCCGGGTGATCATCTACGATCAAAATATGATCCATAGGTGCAACCGTTTCCTTTATATCAAGGATAGCCTGTTGGGGATATGAACAGAACAGTCTATCTGTGTATAGATGCTGCTGCATAATCCTGCTACTTTCATTAATCAAATATGGTACATGAAGGAACAATCATGGTTCTATCAGTATAGCTGTATGGATTGACAAAAAGATGAAAAAAAGGAAACGCTTAGATTTTATCTTCTGGTAGCCAGGCGAGGACGTTTGCGGTCTGCGTACGGCCAGAGGCCACCAGTCCAGCGAGCCAGAATGTGGTGAACAAGTGTCCGGCGTACCTGTTTCAACGCCACAGACATGTCGGGTGACTGAAGATGGCGTGAGCGGCGATAGCGCTCGTCAATATACGTAGAGACGATCCGTTCGACTGCGTGGCGCTGGTGTGGCATAGCGCGAATCAGTCTGGTAGCATACTCCTGAGGGGTCATATGAGCTGCCTGCGGCAATCCGGCCAGATAGGCCAGCAATTCAATCTGGGCATAGGCTGTTGCTGCAGGTGACAACCCGCGCGTCTCGTAGCGCCAGCGCAGGATCACGGCAGCAATAGTTATGCCTGCCAATCCTAATACGAGTGCTATGCCAGCAAAGACGCGGCGCAGGGCAACCAGGTGCTGCCAGATGCCAACCTGTGCAGTGCTGGCGTCGGTGGGTGTGATTGGCAATTCTTCTACCGCCACAGCTTCAGACGTGGGTTCGGAGGCTGGCGGCGTACTTGGCACGGCTTCGGGTGTTGCGTCCAGCGCGATAGGATCGGGAAGCATCAGCGGGCGGAGCGGCAACGAGGCATAACTGGCAGGGGTAGGTTCGAAGCGCTGCCAGCCATACTCCGGAAAATAGACTTCTGGCCAGCTATGGGCTATATTTTCACGCACTACATATCTCTTCTGCTCGGCGTCAAACAGACCACCAGCATAGCCCTGAACCCAGCGAGCAGGTATATCCAGTGATCGGAGCATCACAACCATAGCCGAGGCATAATAATCGCAGTAGCCCTCGCGCTGTTCAAACAGAAAATAGTCAACTGGATCAGTCGTAACGGGTGGTGCCGGTATCTGATCATTGTACGGATATGTACGTAAGAAATCCTGAATAGCGATCGCCTGGTCATAAGGTGTTTCAGCACCGGCTTCACGCACAAGCTGGCGTGCCCGGGCGATTGTGCGTGGTGTCACCGTACCAGGCAACTGTAAATAACGGCGGCGCACCCAGTCGGGATAAGCTGTACCAGCCTGACGCAACCCCTGAATATCGGCAATCGACACCAGGGATGTCACCGTATACACTGTGTTAGCACGTAGGGGGACACGGGCCATAATCAGCGCCGTATCGTCGAAGTTGGGCTGGAGTTGATTCTGAACGACCTTATAATCATGCTCAACCAGCGTTGGTAGGCTTGATCGGAACGCCTGACCACCAGTGACAAGAAAATCATCTTTGCGATCGGTAGCCAGGCGCACTGTCTGTGTCACCACCATCCGCCCCTGAATATTGTCCAGAGGCAGCGACATACCTGGTTCGAGGCTCGTACGGGCCTGTTCCTGTGTAGCAACACCCATCAGCGCCCGGGCCTGCTCGCCGGTAGTATTTTCCCACCCACGGCTCGTATACTTATCAAAGGCCACCGCTCGCCAGTACTCAAACTGCGAGGATTGCACATACATCACAATGCCATCGCCCAGGACGCGTCCCCCGCCAAGTTCAGCACTACGGCGAGTAAAACTACTTCCGACAGTATCGGCTGGCGAGTTGATCGTACTGAAGGCATCTTCCCAATATTCACGTGCCGTCACAAAGGGCTGTTTCATCGTTTGCCAGGTTTGTTCAGCCTGTTCGCTGGTAACATGGCTGGGCAATCGGCTGGTAGAAAAGATTATTGCCCCGCACACGAAAGCAGCCGTAGTTACAAAGCGGATCGGCAAAAAATCAGGGTATTCAATTCGTGCTGCTGACCAGTACTCTACACGGGTGATCACATGATGATAGACCAGTAACAAGAGGGCGGTGGTCAGGAACAGGAAAAACAGGCCAGTTGGTTTCGGCAGGGCATACGCATAGTTCACCAGGATGGCAACAGCATTGATCAGAATGGCCCACCAGATCCAGCCGTAGCGGAACACATACCAGGCCGTCGCATAGCCAAGACATGCGGCTACCAGCGCCAGAGCCACCACAAACAGTACAATATCTTCACCACGCCCGCCGTTAGCGAGAACACGCCCCAGGATAAGTATACGGATCAGCAGTTCAGTCGCCTGATCGCGCCATGTTACAAGGCGCGGATCCAGTAATGGCCCGATACGATCAATAATCCAGGCGATGCTTAACGCCACACTGAGCAGATGAGCAATCCAGGTGGGAATCCAGCGAGTTGTGGAAAAGATAACCCCTGCCAGCAGAGCGGGAATAGCTACGATAACCAGCAGATCCAGGCCATCGGCCCAGTTGGAAACTACGATACTGCGCACCACAGCCCAGACCATGAGCAGGCTTAAGAAGATGCCCGGCAGTATATTAAACAGATGGTGGCGAGGATGCCGTATTACCAATTGCGATTGTCGCGCCATATATCATTTATCATCCAGAGCAAAGATGCGGGTAGCATTTGACCACACAGCGTCGGTCAGGTTGATCAACGGTATATCTCGCAATGCTGCGATACGTTCTGCCACCAGGCGTACATTCGCTGGTTCATTGCGTCGACCACGCTGTGGATGCGGGCTGAGGTAGGGACTATCAGTCTCGATCAGCATGTAATCCAGCGGAGTACGCCGTGCCACATCGTGCAGATCGGAGGCTTTAGCAAAGGTTACCGGGCCAGAGAATGAAAGCAGAAAGCCAGCGTCAATGCAGGCGGCGGCATACTCCCAGTTACCCGAGAAAGAATGCAGGATACCCAATTGACCGGGAGAGGTGGCACAGAGCATGCGCAAGGTATCGGCATGGGCTTCACGGCTATGAATAACAACTGGCATATGCAATTCACTGGCGAGGTCAAGCTGGGCACGAAAAAAGTATTCCTGTGTGGCACGGGGGGCATAATCGCGATAGTAATCCAGGCCGATTTCGCCAATAGCAACGGCTTTAGGATGCAGTGCAAGTGTATGCACTTCATCGAGCCAGCCAGCAGGAGCTTCATGCGCATGGTTGGGCTGGATGCCCACCACGGCATAGATATGCGCATACTGCTCGGCCAGAGCCAGAGCCGCACGACTCGACGGCAGATCATAGCCGATCTCGACAATACGCATCACACCGGCTTCAGCCGCACGTTGCAGTACAATATCACGGTCGTGATCAAACTGTGCCATATGGAGATGCGCATGAGTATCAATCAGACGCATAGTGGTTTGCATATCGGCATTGTATCATACTCCGCCTGTCCTATGGTACAGAAACACAAAGAGATGTACAATACAGCCAATCCCATATGCAGCAAACAGGATGAAGATAAAAGTCTGACAATTTTGTCATATTGCTGATTAACAGGAGTTCTTATGCCGCGCCGAAATGGAAAACGCGAATTTGCCGTCATTGGTTTAGGTCGTTTTGGTACTAGTCTGGTTCTGACCCTATCACGCCGCGGCTTTACCGTTCTGGGTATTGATCGTGATCCAGACATTGTGCAACGCTTGTCGGAAGAGTGTACACAGGCCGTAGCGCTTGATTCCACGGATGAAGATGCCCTGCGTGCGGTAGATATCACGTCTTTTGACACGGTCGTTGTGGCGATTGGCAGCAACTTTGAGGCAAATCTGATGACAACAGTCGCCCTGAAGAGCCTGGGGGTGCGTAATGTCGTATGTAAGGCGCTAACCGAGCGACAACGCACCATTCTAGAGCGCATTGGCGCTGATCGGGTCGTTTTGCCAGAACACGAGGCTGGTCGCCGTCTGGCCAAGACATTGACGACACCGGCAGTGTTGGATCATCTGGAACTGGAGCCAGGTTTTAGTATTACCGAATTACGTGTGCCCCGTTCGATAGTGGGCCAGTCGCTGATTGAGTCTGATCTGCGGCGACGCTTTGGAATTACGGTGTTAGCAGTCAAACGCGGACCAGCGTTGACGATTTCGCCATCGACATCATATATCTTTAATGAAGATGATCTGCTGGTTGTGATTGGAGCCGATGAGAGTATCGAAAGTCTGAATGAATTATCATGAAACTGCCATTGCGGGATCAGGCGCGTACGATTGAACAACGGGCGCGCATGCGACAGCGTACCAATCGCCGCCCCATTCCCCCGCCACTGCGTCTGATCGGCGGCCTGCTGCTGCTGGTGATCATTGGAACAACCCTGTTGCTGCTACCGATTTCGGGCACAACCCGTTCACTTAACCTCCAAGAAGCTGTGTTTACAGCCACCTCGGCGCTGACCGTAACGGGGCTGTCGATTATTATCCCGGTTAACGATTTGACCATGTTTGGGCAGATCGTATTGCTCTGCCTGATTCAAATTGGTGGTGTAGGTTTTATGGTAGCGGCAGTGATTATCTTTCGTCTGCTGGGGCGCAGGATTTCATTGCTGGATCGACTGACGTTGAGCGACTCGCTTGGATTATTGGTACCCGGGGCGATTCTGCAATTGACCCGTCGGATCCTGGTCACGGTGTTTATCATCGAGGGTATCGGCGCGTTGCTGCTCTGGTTAAACTGGCGCGAAGCGCTAGGCAATAGGCAAGCGGTGTTCTTTGCAATCTTTCATGCTGTCTCGTCTTTCTGTAATGCTGGCTTTGATCTGTTTTCTGGCCTGCCTGACTACCCTACGGGTATTCCGAAGGATAATGCAACGCTGCTGATTATGGGCGGGCTTATTTTTGTGGGCGGCCTGGGGATTCCAGTGCTGTCGGATCTGTTGACATGGTCGGATGACCATAAGCTTTCCTTGCATACGCGGATTACGCTGGTAGTTGTGCTGGGGTTGGTTTGCCTGGGGGGCGTGGGCATATTTCTGGCCGAAAGCCGACCAGATACACTGCTGGCTGATGCGCCATGGTGGCGACGCTTGCTGATCTCTTTTTTCCAATCGATCTCGGCACGTACGGCAGGTTTTTCCGGAGTGTCCGGTATTGAATTGTTGTCTCCGGCCAGTCACTTTATTCTGATTAGCTTGATGTTTATCGGCTGTGCGCCAGCCTCAATGGGTGGCGGGATCACAACCGGAACCTTTGCTGTGCTGACGCTGGCGCTGTGGGGGTATGCGCGTGGTCTGCCTACGGCCCAGATTGGTGGACGCACCATCGCGGTCTGGATGGTGCGTAAAGCGGCTGCGGTGTTGACAATCTCGCTGTTTGTGGTGCAAGTGGCAACCTGGCTGATCTTGATGACACATGATACAACGTTTGAACAAGCTTTTTTCGAGGTGATTTCAGCTTTTGCCACATGTGGCTTGACGCTGGCATTTACCTATGAACTTAACTGGTTTGGCCAACTGGTGATTATGTTTGTGATGTTCTGGGGACGGCTGGGTGCGCTGACTATTATTGTGGCGCTGGCCCGAACGCAGCAGCGGTCAGCTCAGCCGGTAACGTATCCTGAAGAGCAGATTTTAATTGGGTGACATTTTCTTCATCATACGCGTTATGGGGTGAGCTTGCAAACGTTTGATCGGGCGAAAGGCCTGCTTCGCCTGCCGTCCGACACGCGGATCGTGAGCGTGACGAACGGCACGGTGTACGGCAGCGTGGTACTTTTATTCTTTTTTCCAAAATTTTGTTAGCGCGAAAAAGCTCTGGGATGGTGGAGGCTCCCAACCAGCAGTTTGGCGAAACGCGTATCTGAATCACCCCACCCCCAACCCCCGCCCCTGCAAGGGGCGGGGGAGCAGGACAGGGCATCCAGGCGGCACACGCTGCGCGTGTGCCGCCTGGATGCCCCGTTTCCCCCCTCTCCCTCAGGGAGAGGGGGGCAGGGGGGTGAGGGCGTTTGGTTAACCCAGACGTTATTCGCGCTAACAAAATGTTTGGCCGGAGGCGAACCATTTTGGAAAAAATGATGCTTATCTTCCACCCTGCCGCCTGCCGTGAGCCTGTCGAACGGGAGGCGAATCCCTGTCTTTGGATGCACAACCGCACCCTCCTGTCAATATAGAGATATGAACCGAGTATCCCTGTTTCGTAATTAATCCAATGCTCTACTGGATACAATCTGTCGTGCCAGCGCCAGCGCCTCGTCGGGTGAGTGTATTTCACCAGCAATTTGCGCTTCGCGGATATCGTGCAGCAAGATTCCTACCAGTTTTCCCGGCTCGATGCCCAATGCCTGCATCAGCATATGTCCATCCACCAGAGGGTGCTCCCGTTCTGGTGGCGCTCCCCAGAGCATATCCAGCAGTGTGCCAGTCCAGGCGATATGGTGGTGCCAGTCTACTGGATCAATCCACGGGCCGCGTGTAGCCATATGATCGGCCAATCCATGCAACAATACATCGGAACCAGCGTTGTCGGTATCACGAAAGAAACGCACAATTGCACGGGGCGTGACGCCCTCGGCGCTGCGCAGTTGGCCGGGACGCATATGTTCACGCACTACCAACGTGACATACTCGGTGGCGGCACGACTGAGGTGTAAGCGGCGACCAATTTTTGTGGCCGCTTCCGCACCGATCTGCTGATGGCCATAAAAGCTAACCCCGCCGTCGGGTTTGGGTTGTTTTGTGGCGGGCTTGGCATTATCGTGTAAGAGAACGGCCAGTTTGAACAGCGCTGTGCGCGGAAAACCGGTTCCACATGTGCCAGCCATATGTTCACGCCAGCGAACAGTATACGGCAATGTGCGTGGCAGATCCGGGTAGGCCTGCACCGCCGCTGGTCGGGTCGTCGGGTTATCTGTGGCAGTTGGCTGCAAGCCTGCCAGTAGCCACTCGGCGCAACTCACCGCTTCCAGGGAATGGGCTAGCACCGGTAAGAAATGCACAATCGGCTGGGTACAGGCACGCGCTGGCTCCAACTCTGGGAAGAGCCGGGTCAACACCCCAACTTCGTCCATGTATCGAAGCCAGGGTGTAGCAGAGGGCGTACTCAGGAGCTTGAGCAGTTCATCGCGGATACGCTCGGCTGCTGGTCGGGTGACAAGCTCGTGCCAGTGACGAATGGCAGCATCCAACTCGGCAGTAATGTGCAGATCCATAGTAGCCGCCAGACGAATCGCCCGCAGAATACGCAGGGGATCATCTGACAGACTGGTGGGGCTACATAGGCGTAGGGTGTGGCTAGTAATATCCGCCAGGCCATTACATGGATCGATAAACGCCTGCGCGTTTATCTGTGTGCCGGTAGGGTCAGCAAACAACATCAAGGGTAGCGCCAGAGCATTGATGGTAAAGTCTCGTCGGTGCAGATCGTCTAGCAGCGATTCGCCCTGCAAACGGCTTAGATCGATCACCAGGCGCTCACCATCTGGATCAAGTGGGCGTGTCACAACCCGCCCGACGCCACGTTCGTCTTTGAGCGGCACAAATGCAGCTTCAAGCTGATCCGCAAACTGACGTGCCAGCAAGGTACCGTCGCCAGCGACAGCCACATCAAGATCGGTTGGAATGCGGCCCAGGGCAATATCGCGTGCCGCACCACCAACCAACCAGGCAGCAACGCCGCGTGTCGCACAAAATGCCGACAGCGTTGCCAGGGTCGTTGTTACTTTCTCGGGCAGTGTATGCATAAAAACGTATCTTATCCAGCATAATAACGGGCTATAGCGTCGACCTGTGCGCCATAGCTCTCGCCAAACAAATTCAGATGATTCAGCACATGGTACAGATTATACAGATCACGGCGATCTGCATAATCGGGTGCGAGGGGCCAGACCGCACGATAGGCGGCATAAAAACGCGCACTAAAACCACCAAACAATTCGGTATAGGCAATTTCGGCTTCCCGGTCGCCAAAATAGATGGCCGGATCGATTAGAACCGGTTCGCCATTCGGCCCGGCGATGACATTACCACCCCACAGATCGCCATGTAACAGTGCAGGCTGACGCTGCACATCAGCTAGCCACTGTTCCAGGCGTTCAACCACACGTTCCAGTTGGCGACGGCGTGTAGTCGACAAATAGCCATTCCGCCCGGCCAGGTCAATCTGAGGACGCAGACGTTGATCCCGAAAGAAGCTGATCCAGTTGGCATCCCAGCGATTATATTGAGGTGTAGTACCGATAAAGTTATGTTGATCCAGACCATAGCTTGACGCTGTGGTCTGATGTAACGCCGCCAGTTGCGCTCCCAGAACGGACTGATCGCCCCGCAGAGAGGCATCAGGCGGCCCCTCTAGCCACTCGAGTAAAATATACGCTGGCTGCTGATTGTCACCATCGTGTACAGCCAGCACGGCTGGTACGCGCAGCGTATGTGTATGCGCGATCATCTGCAAACCGTGGGCCTCAGCACTAAACATGCCAGCCGGAGCAGCAGCATTCCACTTAAGCAGATACCTGCCCTGATCTGTCTCCAGACGATGGGCATGATTAATACATCCCCCGCCGATAGCACGTGCATTGCGCACAGCAGAAGCATCTCCACTTGCTTGCAAGGCTGTGGCGACTATTCGGGTCAGAACTGGCGATACACTACTCATTCGATAATGTTCTCACGCTGACGAATATACTGAAGCAACCCGCGACTACCAGCAGTAACCAGGTCATACACCTGATCAAAGCCACCCGTGTAGTAGGGATCAGGCACATTGAGCGGGCTACCATTCGGCGAAAATTCCAGCAGGCGACGCAACTCACCACGCGGCGAGATACCAAGCCGGGCCATATCGTCCAGATTCTCCTGATCCATTGCCAGGATATAGTCATAATACTCCAGATCCGTATGTTGCAATCGCTGGGCCTGCTTTGAGCCAACCGATATACCATTACGGTGCAACACAGCCTGTGTTCCCGGATGCGGACGTTCGCCTACATGCCACCCCCCC
>RRYU01013597.1_pt2 | contig 12950 bp, 11 predicted proteins | sample 2162651 | NCBI WGS metagenome assembly RRYU01 (sample SAMN10267283, study PRJNA491782) | microbial mat metagenome | isolation source: biomat in the production well | place: Japan: Minami-Kanto gas field, natural gas well KTG3 | collected 2017-06 | reverse complement strand
GTCGCATCAGCTACCCGGTAGCTATCGGTCTTGTCATGGACTTCGGCCAGTTTCTTGCCCTCTGCAAATGCCTTGAGGTTGAACTCAAGAATATCTTCACCCTTAGGCTTGAACTTGTCGGTCAAAACCTCGATCAGGGTATTCTCAGGAATATTGAACAGTACTGACAATGCGCCCAGAGCCACCATGTTCTTAGAGCGATAGGAGCCAAGCTCCTTAGCGGTCTTAGACATTGGGACGGCATAGGCGGTTACACCTTCAGGGATCTCTGGCTCAAAGTCACCACCTGGTCCGTCATAAACGAAGGTAGTGCCTGGAGTCAGGAGATGTTTGTTAAGCTCATAGGCCTCACCGTTGTAGGCAACAAACACATCAAAGGTATCGCCCTGATTGTAGATTCTCTCGGCGCTGGTTCGCACCTGATACAAGCAGTAGCCACCTTTGATCTCGGCCGGGAAGGTTTTGAAGGTGTATATCTCAAGACCCGCGCGGGCACATGCCGCTGATATAAAATCACCAGTGGAGACGATGCCTTCGCCACCTTCACCAGCAATTCGTATGATCAGATCGTTCTTTTCCGTCATGGGATTCCCCTAACTAATTTGTACTCCCGGATAGCCGTCACAGTGCCGTCAGTACCGGAATTTCAAAATATAAAAAATTGATAAGTCCGCTATCCATATCGGCTAGCAGCAGTTTAACTTAATAATTACCAAACCTCTGGTGAAGCCTTCAGCCGCTCCACAGGTTTATCGGCAAGCAGATGCTCATCGATAATCGCAGTTACATCTTCCTTGTTTACGCCAACGTACATAGTTCCTTCAGGGTAAATCAATACAACCGGCCCTGAATCACATGCGCCTACACAACCAGAGCTGGTCAACAGATATTTCCCCCAGAGTCCCTTCTGCTCGAACTGTTGTCCGAATTCACCCATTACGTCTCCACAACCTTTCTCGCTACAAGATCCGCGAGGATGGCCTGGTGGGCGCGCTTGCGTACATACAAAAACATGTTTTTCTGGTCTTGCCATAATCCTTCCACCTCTTTTACTGCTAGGTTACGCCATAAACAAAGGCTTGATGAATCTATACATAGTATTAAAAACGCGCATAGTATGAATAATAAAAAGTTCTTACCGTACGTGCCGCAAATACTTATAAAGTAAATTTGGCAGAGCCACTCTAGACTAAGAGTTGAAGCTTGCTCGACCGAGGCCCCAAACTACAAAGCCTCTCAGATACTGCTCCATAAATCTAAATAGTTGCCAATATACCTTCTACGCTGGCCTTGGCGTCGCCAAACAACATGCGTGAATTTTCATTAAAGAACAGAGGATTCTGCACCCCGGCATAACCCGTCGCCATGCTGCGTTTCATCACAATCACTGTCTCTGCTTTCCAGACTTCAAGCACTGGCATGCCGGCAATCGGGCTATTCGGGTCAGTCTGAGCCGATGGGTTCACGATATCATTAGCTCCGATGACCAAAACAGCATCAGTGGTTGGAAAATCCTCATTGATCTCGTCCATCTCCAGAACAATATCATATGGGACCTTGGCCTCTGCCAGTAGCACGTTCATATGTCCCGGCATCCGCCCAGCAACCGGGTGAATGGCAAAACGAACATTCACTCCCTTGTCACGCAGCTTCTTAGTGATATCAAATACGATGTGCTGAGCCTGTGCCACTGCCATTCCGTAGCCAGGGACAATAACCACCTCTTTGGAGTCTTTCAACAGCAGCCCAACCTCTTCTGCTGAAATGGGTGCTATTTCGCCCTGTTCTTCATCGCCGTCAGCCGCAACCACACCACCTCCGGTACCGAAACCACCGGCAATAACCGAGAGAAATTTCCGGTTCATGGCGGTACACATAATGTAGGAAAGGATGGCACCACTACTACCAACCAAAGCACCAGTCACAATCAACAGGTCATTTGAGAGCATAAAGCCAGTGGCCGCAGCAGCCCAGCCTGAGTAGCTGTTAAGCATGGAGATAACTACTGGCATATCAGCTCCACCGATTGCCATTACCATGTGAACACCGAATGCAAAGGCGATCAGGGTCATTAGAATTAGCGGGAACATGCCTCCGGCAACGCTTTCTGCTCCAACAAAACCTATTCCCAGCCAAACACAGAGCAGTCCCAGACCCAGATTCAGCCAGTGCCTTGCCGGTAGAGCCAATGGTTTACTGGTGATCCTGGCGCTGAGTTTGCCAAAGGCAGTCACCGAGCCGGTAAAGGTCACCGCTCCGATCAAAACCCCCAGATAAATCTCCACATCATGGATGGTCTTCTCAGTCCCGGCGAAATGTGCCTCTGGATCAAGATAGCTGGCGAAACCAACCAGTACCGCAGCCAGTCCCACGAAGCTATGCAGAATGGCAACCAGTTCCGGCATGGCGGTCATCTGCACCCTAGCGGCAACCACGATGCCGATGACGGCACCCATAACCATACACACACCGAGTATGCCGTAACTTGTTACTTGAGCACCTGCAATGGTGGCGATCAGAGCGATAGCCATACCCAGAACGCCGTATATATTTCCACGTCTTGACGTCTCTGGATTACTTAGACCACCCAAGGCTAGAATAAACAGAACGCTGGCAGCAATATATGCAGTTGTAAGCAGGCCTTCAGTCATTTCTATTTCCCCTTACTTACGGAACATGCGTAGCATACGTTGAGTTACGAAGAACCCGCCAAACACGTTTATGGTGGCAATCAGGGTCGCTATAGCGGCCAGAACCACTACGATCCAGCTGGAGCTGGAGATCTGTAACAGGGCCCCAATCACAATAATTCCGCTGATTGCATTGGTCACACTCATAAGTGGCGTATGCAGTGCTGGCGTCACATTCCAGACCACCATGTAGCCAACAAAACAGGCCAATACAAATACCGTGAAGTGAGAGAGAAATGCGCTAGGTGCCACCTGGCCCAGCCCATACAGGCAAAGTGCACCTACTACCAACAGCAGCCAAGCGCCAAGACCTGTTGACTTCTTCTCCTCAACTGGCGCAACGACCGGCGCTGATTTCTGCTGTGGTGGAGCGGCCTGTAATTTTGGCGCAGGCGGCGGCCAAGTGATCTCTCCATCCTTGACCACGGTAGCGCCGCGGATAACCTCGTCTTCCATGTTTACGTCTATCTGGCCATCCTTTTCTTTGCACAGCTCAGTCAGCATATGACGCAGATTAGTGCCGTAAAGCTGGCTGGATTGTGCGGCCATTCTGGAAGGCAGATCGGTATAACCGATGATGGTCACGCCATGTTTAACGGGTCTACGCGGAAACGTGTGGGTTGATATTAGCATTTCTGGGTAATGGTGGAAGAAATGCTGCAATTATTTTCAGCTTGAGATATTCCTCATCACGATAACCATAAGCCCTTCGTTGTAGAACCCGTATTTTGTTGTTGATCCCTTCGACCAACCCAAGGCTGACTTTATTCTCTGGATGACAATAGGAGGCAATTCCATCCCAATGTTTTTCAATCATGCGGGCAAATTTCTTGTATGGTTCGAGACGCTGCCATTTGAGGCTATCTTTCCATCGTTCAAAGAAAGCGCGGGCTCCGCGTTCAGTGCGGTAGTCCCATAGTTGTCCAAAAGCCTCCTTGAGAACGTAAGCAGTGTTCAGTCGTCGGTTGGCCTGGAGCAGTTTCTTCAGGGCGCGTCTTCCATCTAAACTCAGGTTCTCACGTCTCGAGAGCAAGGTATAACGCTGGCCTTTGATGTAGCTCCTATCCTTGCCACTGAGGCGCTTGTACTCACCACGCCGGACTTCATCAAGAGCCTTTGAGAGATGTCGCATAATATGAAACTTATCGAAGATGATCCTGGCATTCGGTGCGTTTTTCAGTACCGAGTTCCGGAACGGTTTCCACATATCCATGGCTGCCAATTCAATGCGGGCACTCTTCTTCTTGCCCAACACTTTGAAAAACAAATCAATATCAACCTCCTTGCGGCCTTCACCTCCAACCCAGATAGGACGCCCACGATCCAGGTCGCTGACGATGACCCGGTAGTTATGTCCTTTGCGGATGGAGATCTCATCAATGCCTATGGCCCGTGGCGTTGGCAGTCCCGCGAGGTCAACCTGCTTTTGCATGTAAAGCTTATCGAGATCCTTCACCGTACTATGGTGAAGACGCTCCATCTCGGCAACCGTCTTGTTCGGCATATCCCGACACAGCTTGCCCACATGCATGGCAAAGCGCTGAGTATAGCGAGGGTTCTTTGCCAGCCAGTCCAGATGCTCTACATGCACGCCGTCACACCCAGGACAACTGACACGCCAGCGCTCGAACTCCAGGTAGATCCGCCAACCGGCAACCGAGAGATCACGTACCCGCATGATCTTCTTATCGTAACGCTTCCGGCACCGGTGGCCACAGCGAGAACAGATGGCTGTTTTTTTCGCCTTTTGAGTTGGATTACTCGGGCATGCCTGTCACCAAAAACACCTACCAATTTTGACTTGGCGGTGAAGCCAGGGAATGCAAAAAGCGACCTGATTGTCTTGGGGTTTTTCATGGCGTTAGCCTAACTGAAAAATGAAAGTATTTTTTCACAACATGCAACATCTGAATATGCATATGATTTCAATGTGTTACACTGCCGCCGACTCGAATCTTACCCACACGTTTCCGCGTAGACCCTGTTTAACTACTATCTTATCTGCTTCGGTCAGGGCGCAGTTACCGCCTTGCTCTGCGGCCAGATCCACAATCACACTACCTTCGCGCATGGATTCAACCATGCCCGCGGTTATAAGTTCAGGAGCTGGCTTGCCTGGAATAAGAGCGGTGGTAATAATTATATCCACCTCCATCGCCTGTCGGGCAAACAGGTCCATCTCGGCCTTTATGAATTCGGGACTCATGGTCTTGGCATAACCGCCAGAACCACCGCCCTCTTCCTCAAAATCCAGAAGCAGGAACTCAGCGCCCATACTCTCAACCTGCTCTTTCACTTCTGGGCGGGTATCGAAGGAGCGCACCACGGCACCCATGCTTCCGGCAGCACCAACGGCAGCCAGGCCAGCCACACCGGCACCGATAATCAGAACTTTCGCGGGAGGAACCTTGCCAGCGGCAGTGATCTGGCCAGTGAAGAAGCGGCCAAAATTTGCGGCCGCTTCGATGACAGCACGATAACCAGCGATGTTGGCCATGGAGCTGAGGGCGTCCAGCTTCTGGGCTCTGGACATACGTGGCACGCTGTCCATGGCCATGACAGTCGCCTTACGTCCAGCCAGTTTTTCTAACAGATCAGGATTCTGTGCTGGCCAGAGAAAACTGATGAGGGTCTTGCCTTCCTGTAGCAGATCGGCCTCGTGCACACCCAGAGTTGGATGCTGCTCAGGACCACGCACCTTTAGAATAATGTCTGATTGTTCCCAAAGTACCTTAGTATCTTCGACAATTCCAGCACCCTCTTCCCGATAGGCATCGTCCAGAAAATTAGCGGCAGCTCCGGCACCAGCCTCAACAGAGACCTCAAAGCCGAGCTTCCTGAGCCAGTCAACCGTCTCAGGTGTTGCCGCAACTCTTTTCTCGTTTAGGTGGATTTCCTTTGGAACTCCAATCCTCATCGACATCTCTTTCTCCTCTTCGCCCAATCATACTCTGGTCAGTGTCACGCCAGATAAAATAATAGGACATTTAGGGCTTAACAGTTACAGCTGACTGCAACAGCAAACCGGGCCATGTTCGATGCATCATCTTTGTTTCGGGCGCGGCAGCATGCCCCCAACCGTGTCAGGAGCATGCCAGCCAATACCATTGTTAAATATCGAATACCTATATAAACCTAAGTTGCGGTTAAGGGTTAGACCAAGCCGTAATCACCAACCTTAGTGAGATAGCTTGAAATACGGCAACGCTCCTCCCGCCTTCAGGATAGGAACATCCTTTGGCTCATAGGCAGCATCCAGAGCGATGATCTCGCCATCTACCTGCATGGTGAGCTCACCTTCAAGATCTGAAACGTCAATAGAAATTTTGTCACCCTGGGTGATCTTGTCATAGTCTTCCATGTTCTTGAAGGTTAGAGGAACTATCCCGAAGTTGACCAGGTTTGCCACATGGATACGGGCAAACTGCGCTACCACAACGGCACGGATGCCGAGCCAGCGCGGGCAGAGTGCGGCATGCTCACGTGAGCTGCCTTGGCCGTAGTTCTCACGCCCAACCAGAATACCATGTCCGCCAGCATCACGATGGGCTACAGCGCGATCAGCAAAGGTTTTGTCTACCTGATTGAAAGTAGCCTGCATCGCATACTCTTTTACGTTGGATCGCAATGGCAGATATATCCCAGCCGGCTGAATATCATCAGTACTGATGTTATCACCTAGCTTCAGTAGCACTTCGCCCTCTAGCTTTTCTGGCAGGGCATCGAAATTCGGCAAAGCCATGATGTTTGGACCCTGTATCGTCTCAATCTTTTCTGCCTCAGCTTGCGGAAGCGGCATGATAAAAGAGGCACTGTCATCTACCTGAGCTGAATGAGTAAAATCTACGCTCTCGGTGGGGACAGTGATAACCCCGGTCAAGGCACTTGCCGCCGCAACCTGAGGGCTGACCAGATGCACCTCTGCGTCATCGGTACCGGAACGTTTTGGAAAGTTGCGATTGAAGGTACGCAGGCTCAGGCCCTTACTCACCGGAGAACCACCTTGGCCGATGCAGGCACCACAACCATTCTCCATTATACGTACACCGGAGTTAAACAGAGATGCAACATAGCCCGAGTTGGCCAGTTGAGTGGCCACGGCGCGGGAGCCGGGATAGAGCAATGTGTCTACCGCAACACGCTTACCCTTGAGCATCTCGGCAAAGGTGGCAATATTCTCATAGGAGCTATTGGTACAACTACCGACGCAGACCTGATTGATCTTGTCACCAGCTCGCTGGGATACCTTCTCTACATTCCCCGGTGATGGGTAGATGGCAATCAGTGGCTCCAATTCGGAAAGATCTATCTCTATAGTATCCGCATATACTGCCTCAGCATCTGCCCCCATCTGCCTATAGTCACCGCCGCGACCACGGCTCTCCAGATACTCCTGGGTGCGTTCATCGCTTGGAAAGATGGAGGTGGAGGCACCCATCTCGGCACCCATATTGGTAATGGTGGCACGCTCGGTCAGGGATAGGCTGGCAACGCCAGGGCCTGCATATTCAAAGATCTTTCCCTTGCCGCCCTTAACGCCAACAATGGAAAGCATCTTCAAGATCACATCCATGGCCATAACGCCAGGATTCATCGAGCCGGTGAGCTCTACTTTTACAACCTGAGGCATAGGCAACTTATATTCGCCTGTGGCCATAGCCAGGGCCACATCGTATCCACCGGCACCAAAATAGATCGCGCCCATACCACCAGCATTCACTGTGTGGCTATCAGCACCTATACCAGTCATGCCCGGTTTTACGAAGTTCTCAATGTTAAGAAAGTGACAAATACCTGCGCCCGGTGGCGAAAAGATTATGCCAAGCTTCTGAGATACGGTTCGTAGATATTCATGATCATCCGGGTTACGGAAACCAGACTGCATCATAGAATGGTCAACAAAGTTTACCGAAAGAGGTTTGACCCGCTTAACACCCATCGCCTCCAGCTGCAACATACACATGGTACCTGTTGCGTCCTGGGTAAAGGCCTCGTCAATCTTGAGAGTGACCACCTCGCCTGCTGACGGCAACTCACCACCACCAACCAGATGCTCAAAGAAGATTTTTTCCGTTAAATTCATCGGTTTCATATGTTATCACCCTAATGCGTTATCTATTTTCCGCACAGATTACCCAGCATTTTACTAGGCATCAAAAAGCGGCCGTTAATGATACGTCGAACCCTTCTCTAAAATCCAATGATAAAGCATAAAAACTGTTTAGTTTTTTAATACTTTGGATTTTTAATACTGTCGGTAGCCAATTTCCCCTAGACTGTGTTTTTTGGTCTCTTGCCTACCCGGGTAATAATAGAGTAAATTAACAATCCATCAATTACTAATATTGATATTCATGAAGAACAGTATTGAAAAACTCGTGGCAGTAACCATCAATGGTAAAGAGATAAAGGCACCACCTTCTCTCTCTACCATTCAGGCGCTTTGGTACGCGGGCTATCCACGCGTGCAGAGCGTCGGTTGCCTGGAAGGCGTGTGTGGCTCCTGTCGCATCATGGTTCGTCGCTCTGGTAGTAATGAGGTCACCATGGAGTTAGGGTGCCAAACCCTGATCGAAGAGGGAATGGAAGTAAATTTTTTAGTCTTCCCCACTCCCACTCACCACACCTACAACCTGGAAGAGATACCCAACTCCTGGGAGGTGCAGACCCAGTTTCATCGCATTTTTCCTGAGGCAAATAACTGCCGCTCCTGCAATGGCTGCAATCTCTCCTGCCCCAAAGACATAGATGTGAAGGAAGGAGTGAGCCTAGCCAGCAAGGGAAAATTCCAAGAGGCGGGAGAGTTGTTTGTGGAGTGTGTCATGTGCAACTTCTGCATGACCGCCTGCCCAGAATATATAGCCCCCAACCATGTGGGGCTGTTTTCCAGAAGAGTGACTGCCTATTTCCATACCCGTCCATCCAACCTGATCAATCGCCTAGAGATGATGCGTAAGGGCGAACTCAAGGTAGAAATTGACCAAGATTAATCTAAGTCTGGAGCTTACATGCCCAATACTATTTCGTACCAGGAAGCACTGAACAGCTACCAGCCATTGGAACAGCGTGAGCCTGCGGTTGAGGAACTCAGTACCGAAGAGCTACTGAAAAAATATCATCCAGATTATTACCAGCAAGCCGCCACAACCCTCAAGGTTGGCCCCAACCAGGGAGACAGATGTCATCCCCAGCTTGCCGACATGTTGCAAGCAGATGCCCGGATCGATGAGGCTGATCTGGCCGGAGCACCTATAAGGCAGACAGATGTACTGGTTATTGGAGGAGGAGGGGCTGGATGTGCTGCTGCACTAGTTGCCGCAAAAGCTGGTGCCAGAGTAATTCTGGCAACTAAACTGCGCCTGGGTGATAGCAATACAGTTATGGCCGAAGGAGGGATACAGGCCTCGGTGGAAAAAGACGATACACCACAAGCACACTATCAAGACACCATTAAGGCTGGCCACTTTCATGCTGACAAAAAGCTGGTGGCCAGTATGGTTTCGGATGCTCCTGAGGTTATACGATGGTTAATCCAGCAGGGCATGCAGTTCGATCTGGATAAGTTTGGCGACATCATGCTACGCCGGGCAGGAGGCACCTCCGCCAGCCGCGTGGCCTATTACCGCGATTACACCGGTCTGGAGATGATGCGAGTACTACGAGAGGCGGTGAAGAACAGCAATATAGAAGTGATGGATTACAGCCCTGCGGTGGAATTGATGTCCAATCAGTCCGGCAACTGCGCCGGCGCTGTCATATCTTCCCTCAAGGATTGCACCTATGAGCTGATAAAAGCCAAGGCGGTAATTATCGCCACCGGCGGCATCGGACGCATGCACCTGAATAATTTTCCCACCTCCAACCATTTCGGGGCCACAGGCGACGGGCTGGTTCTAGCATACCGGCTGGGAGCAAAGATGTTGGATCTGGACTCATTTCAATACCATCCCACCGGGCTAGCGCACCCTCACCACTTGGCAGGCTTTCTCATCACCGAAGGGATAAGATCAGCTGGCGCTTATCTACTGAATGGTGAAGGAAATCGGTTTGTGGACGAACTCAAGTCTCGTGACCATGTCTCTTCCGCCATTCTAAAAGAGTGTGCAGAAGGACGCGGTATCCGCGTAAGTGATGAGACCATGGGGGTCTGGCTGGATACCCCGGGGCTGGAACTAAAATCACCAGGACTTCTATCCGCCAGATTCCCCAAGTTGGTGCAACTAAGCAAAAAATGCAACATAGACCCGGCCGTCACACCGCTTCTCATATACCCGACCTTGCACTATCAAAACGGCGGGGTACAGATTGATGAGAACGGTCTTTCCACCGTTCCCGGCCTCTACTGCGTAGGAGAAGTAAGTGGCGGCATCCACGGAAAAAACCGCATCATGGGAAATGCCCTGCTAGACATTATCTGCTTTGGTCGCCGTGCCGGCGCACATGCCGTTGCAAACAACCGCCGACCAGGGCACAAAAAAATCTCCATTGAGCACCTAAGTTCCCTGCGACGCAGCTTAACCATGGCAGAGATGCCAATGGATCTGAAGGGGCCCATGCTGTTCCCGGAGTGTGCAAAATTTGAGGATGACTCTGATTATGACGGCCTACATAAAAACCGTCGGCAAAAAGTTTTCCAGGCATAGATGTGATCAAACCGCTCACCATAGTGGCGAGGAAGAGACATGGATAAATTGAATCAAGTACTGTTGCGCAAGGAGGTCCGAGTTGGAGCGAACTTGGATGTCTGGCTAGCCCATGGTGGTGGCGAAGGACTTCGGATCGCGCTACAGGACCCATCTGCAATTATCCCTCTGATACAAGAGGCTGGCTTGCGCGGCCTAGGTGGCAGTGGTTTCCCCACCTATAAGAAGTGGGAGTTTGTAGCCGCAAATTCCGGAGCAGAGAAGTACCTCATCTGTAATGGCAACGAGGATGAACCTGGGACATTCAAGGACTGCATCCTGCTGGACGAGACGCCTCATCAGGTGATTGAGGGTGCTGTAATTACCGCACTGGCCACCGGCATCAACCGCATCGTTTTCTACATTAACCCGGATCAGACATCGTCCATTGCCAGCATGAAAGAAGCTGTAAAGCAGTGGCAATCCTCGGAATTAAACCAGGAAGTAACCAAAGCAATTGGTGAAGAGATGGGATACCGGGTGATGGAGAGTTCAGGCCACTACATTGGCGGCGAAGAGACAGCGGCGATTGAATCGGTGGAAGGTAAATTTCCCTTTCCCCGTGGCAAACCTCCCTTCCCGGCTGAATTTGGCGTGCATGGCTGCCCCACACTGATCAACAATATCGAGACCCTATCCAACGTCTCCCATATTGTAAGAAACGGCGCAGAATGGTATCGCAATCTGGGAATCGGAGACACCAGCGGCACCAAGATCTACTGCCTGAGTGGTGATGTACTCTATCCGGGGGCCTACGAACTGCCAATGGGGACCAGACTGGCCGATCTGATCGAGACATATGGCGGCGGCATGCTACAAGGCAAGTTTCTAAAAGCAGTATTCACAGGCGGCCCGTCCAACACTATCCTCACCCCCAAACATCTGGATGTGCATCTAGATTTTGATTCGGTGGCAGAGCGCCGATCGGCACTTGGCACTGGAGCCATGATTGTAGTGTCAGAAGGAACTGGCATCGTCAAACGGGTTACAGAATATGTGAACTTTTTTGCAGCGTCATCTTGCGGCCAGTGTCCTCCATGTAAAACTGGCACCTATTATGTTTCTCTGCTGTTGAGCAAGATCGACACCGGCCAAGGTAGTCGGGCAGATCTTGATTCCCTAATCAACCTCTGCAAGATCCTACCAAACTCGGGACGTTGTCACCTGATAAACGGCGCAATAAAAGTCCTTGAGAGTTCTCTATATCACTTCATGGATGAGTACGAACAGGCTATTCGACTAGGTCGATAACAATCTGAAAGAAACAAAAAAGGTGCCATCAGGCACCTTTTTTATGATTCTTAAATGAATCCGACTAGCGGCTGTATCTCTTACGAAATTTATCAACACGCCCAGCGGTATCCATAATCTTCTGCTTACCGGTATAGAAAGGGTGGCAGGAAGAACAGACTTCAACGTGGAGTTCCTTGCCGATGGTTGAGCTGGTCTCAAACTCATTTCCACAGCTACATACCACTTTAATCTGACTGTATTCTGGATGAATATCCGGCTTCATGATTGCCTCTTACAAAATCTGTTTTAAACCACCATTCGACACGATTGGCGGAGAGAATCGCGAATAATATTGGAATAGAACAAAGGACGCAAGGGGAATTTCCAGTTAATTCAACGATTCATTCAAATATAGTCACCTGTGCCAGGATGATTCGTGCCACACAATGAGGCGACATGGATAGATTTTCACTAACTCGATTTTAGATTCAGGATTAAAGTTCCCCTTTGAATTGGCCGACATCCCTATATAATCAGGACAAACAGCCAAATTCAGCATGAAATCAACCAATTTACTTCTATCCACATTTTTGCTCCTGGTACTGGTCGCCGGTCCAGGCCAGAGTTCAGGCACGGCTGCTCGAAAATACATGGCCCCCATACACGACTCGAAATGGATGGCTACCGAAGAGAAAGATGAATGCCTACTTCAGCATGAGATTCCTGGTTTTGGAAATACCAAGCTACGCCAGAGCTACCGAGAGCCCCTTAGTTTTGAATTGAACATCACTCAGGAAGTCAGCCTGGGGACGCAATGCCAGGTTGAAATCACACCGCCGCCTTGGCGACACAACATACCCACCCAGTCTCTAGGAACAATAAAGATTGTACCGGATGCCAAACATCTCCAGGCCAAAGGCGGCGCAGCGCAAAAGATATATCAGGGACTAGAGGCAGGCATGATGACCAGCTTCAACTGCGAAAAGAAAAACACCCCCCTGACAAAAGTGAAAGTGGTGATTTCGCCAGTGCGTTATCTTATGGCCCTACCAGATTTCCAAAAATGTGCCGCCGTGCTGGCCAGTAAAAAGAAGACCGTCCCAAAACCGGCTAAGACCACAAAGACTAAAGCAGCTAAAAAGGCCAAAAAGGCCAAAAAGCCATCAAAATCACCCAAAAAGAAATAGCCCCTCCTGCACGCACTCCCGTTTATCAGATTTCAGAATAAGCTTATCGATCTCCCGGCCCATCCACTGGAAGATAAAGGTTACCTTAGCATTGGCTGCGAGCCTTGCACCCGCAAGGTAGATCCATTGGGCGATGGAAGATTGCGTGAGGGTGTTGG
>RRYU01009372.1_pt1 | contig 12961 bp, 9 predicted proteins | sample 2162651 | NCBI WGS metagenome assembly RRYU01 (sample SAMN10267283, study PRJNA491782) | microbial mat metagenome | isolation source: biomat in the production well | place: Japan: Minami-Kanto gas field, natural gas well KTG3 | collected 2017-06 | reverse complement strand
GAAGACGGAAGTCACGGTGCCGGTGGCGATGAAACTGTCGCCTTATTTCTCCAGCCCCGGTCATTTTATCCGCCGCCTGGCCGAGGCAAAAGCCGATGGCGTGGTGTTGTTCAACCGCTTTTATCAGCCCGATATCGACCTCGATCATCAGCAAGTGGTGTCCCAGCTCAGCCGCTCACGCCCGGATGAAATCCGCCTGGCGCTGCGCTGGCTGGCGTTGCTGTACCGCAAGACGCCGCTGACCCTGGCCGGTGTCGGCGGCGTGCATTCCGGCGCCGACGCGCTGAAACTGCTGTTGGCCGGCGCCGATGCCGTACAGCTGTGCTCGGCACTGCTGGTTCACGGCCCCGAATACCTGGCCACGGTCAAACAGCAATTGGTTGAACAACTGGCGCTGTTCGACAGCGATTGTCTGGCCGATGTCATCGGCCGCTTCAGCCAGCGCCAATGCCCCAGCCCCGAAGTATTTGAACGCGCCAATTACCTCCATCTGATCGACAGCTACAACCCGGCGGCAGGGGTGCATTTGTAGCTGTACCGTGAGTCTTTATCTCAAAGCGCCGCCTTGTTTTAATTTTCAACGAGGTGTGCGCCTTTTCTGATCGAGTCGTTTTAGCGGTTTTTTCCATCGCCAAAATTTTAGGCACGGATAAAATAACAGCAAGCCTCATCTTTTTGTGATGGGGCAGTTTTTTACTTGGTTGATTGACAGGGTGAGTGGTGTTAACTATGTTTGGGTTGGTTTGAATCTAGTTATGTCTTAAATTCACTCACCAGATGTTCACATGAAATATCGACTGTTTATCATTTTCCTGACAATTGTCATGACCGGCTGCGTGCAGCGGATTGGCGACTTCACTGTTGCCAGCACAAAAAACATGGATATCAAGAGAACGCTTCACCGCGTTGACGAGAGCGAACGACTTACTGGTATAGATAAGAAGCACATTATCCTTTTTATACCCACAGGCCAGCCGAATATGAAAGAAGCTATGGACAACGCGATTGAAAAAAGAACGGGTGCAGTTGGACTATCAAACGTAACAGTAAAGCACTCTTTATGGTGGATTCCGTACATTTACGGGCAAAGCTACTTTGAGATCGAAGGTAATCCTGTTTACGAGGCACAGTAAACATCAACTAAACGCTTGGTAAAAAGTTCACAAAAAGGACACCCACTTATTGTTTACACCCCTCCGGCAACGAGGTTCTCTTAAGCCATGACCAAGCTCCGATCCCAACTTATCTCAGTCAGTGATACGCTGTGGTATCACATTGTCTCGCGCTGTGTTCGCCGTGCGTTTTTGTGCGGAGAAGACCAGCAAACCGGCCAGAACTTCGACCATCGTCGCGGCTGGATTGAAGCGCGTATTCGCCAGTTAGTCGGCGTGTTTGCGCTCGATGTGGCCGCGTATGCGATGATGAGCAATCACTATCATATTGTGCTGAAAATTGCGGTGGAGCGGGCGGCGGCTTGGTCGGACGAAGCGGTCCTTCAACGCTGGACGCAACTGTTCACCGGCCCGCTCATGGTGCAGCGCTATTTAGAGCCCAGCTTGCGCGCAGACATGAGCGAGGCGGAATTGGCCAAAGTCGCAGAATTGGCAGCGGTGTCCTGCCAGCGTTTGACGGAAATATCCTGGTTCATGCGCGTGCTGCCATTCTTGCGGTTGGGGATGTCGCTGTCCTCGGCCAGATGGCTGTTCAACTCAGCCTGAATGGCGGCTTCCATGTCGAAGATAGGTTTTTGTGTTGTCATCAGTAATCTCTTTTTTCAGTAGGATAAAGAAATGACACAGAATTATGAACACTAGCTCAAAACCGGGTCCAACAAAAAACAGAACGCTTCCTTGTCATGTTCTTGTCATATCTCATGGCTAGGATGAATTTTTTTTAATCAGGGGCAGGTTAATGGCGCAGGAAAAGACCTTAATGCAGTTATCGGCAGCAGCTCTGTTGGCAATGCTGGCATGCGCGGGTAATGTCCAGGCACAAGGGCGGCTGAGTAACGATGGTCAGGAACTGACCCTGGACGCTGTCGATGTATTCGCCGGCAACAATTTCGGTGGCGCGGTCGATGCCCGCCTGCGCTTCATTGGCGGCGAGCCGGGCCAGTGGGAGTTAACTGATTTTAACCTCATATCAAGACCCGGTGGCCGAAGAGCTTCGTTGGATGTTCTGACCGGAATCGCTGATTTAACCGTGATTGACGAAACCGCTAATGCCGGCGTTAATCTGCAACTGTCTCTGCTGCCTCAGACCAATCCCATGCGCTTTACCGAGCTTCGCCGGGAGCGCAGGCCGGATGACATTGCCTTCAACCGCATCGCCACCTTCCCGGTATTTCGCAATACCTCAATCGAAGATCAGGCTGTGGCCGAAATCGTTTCCGCCAGCGAGGACGGCAACACGCTGATTTATACCGACAGCAGCGGACAGCGCCTGGGTTTTGTCGATATCACCCAAGCTAACGATCCCAAGCCTCTAGGTATATTAGCCTTGCCGGGCGAACCGACATCGGTGGCGGTCAAAGGCCCTTATGCCTTGGCCGTGGTTAATACCTCAGAGAATTTCACCAACACTTCCGGTCGGCTGGAAATCGTCGATATTGCCAGCCGCACCATTGTCGGCGGCTTTGATTTGAGCGGCCAACCCGATGCGATCAGCGTCAGTCCCGATGGCCGTTTTGCCGCCATTGCTATTGAAAACGAACGCGATGAAGATCTGAACGATGGCGCGCTGCCGCAGTTACCCGCCGGCTTTCTGATTATTGTCGATCTGATTGGCGAACCTTCGCAATGGAGCCTGCGCCAACTTGCCTTGACCGGTCTTGCCGACATTGCGCCGCAAGATCCGGAGCCTGAGTTCGTCAGCATCAATCAGGACAATATCGCCGCCGTCAGCTTGCAGGAAAACAATCACATTGTGCTGGTGAATCTGGTAGACGGTACCATTGCTAACCACTTCAGCGCCGGTTTTGTCGATTTGGCTGAAATCGATACCGAAGAAGAATCGCCCGCGCTGATTCAGCTGACCGGCGCCTTGCGGGAAGTGCTCAGGGAACCGGACGGTTTGGTCTGGTTGGATAACAATCATCTGGCCACCGCCAATGAGGGCGATTTCAATGGCGGAAGTCGGGGTTTTACTGTATTCAACCGTTCCGGTGCGGTGATTTATGATGCCGGCAATTCGTTGGAGCACGAGGCGGTCAGAATAGGGCATTATCCCGATGACCGCTCCGGCAACAAAGGTAACGAGCCGGAAAATGTCGAATACGGCCGTTTCGGTGAAGATGACTACTTGTTCATTGCTTCCGAACGTGCCAGCGTGGTGTTTGTCAAAAACCTGACCCGCAATACCGCCCAGGTTCTGCCCACCGGCGTCAGCCCTGAAGGTATCAAGGCGATTCCGAATCGCGATCTGTTTATCGCCGCGACCGAAGTCGATGACCGGGGCGATCTGATTCGCAGCGGTTTAAGTATTTTTCAACGCCAGGCCGGTCAGCCGGTTTATCCGACCATCATTTCTGAAGACCGTATCACCGGCACTCCGATACCTTGGGGCGCCTTGTCAGGTCTGGCCGCCGACCGCGTGCGTGATGACATCGTTTACAGCGTGCCGGACAGTTTTTACCAACGCAGCCGTATTTTTGCTCTGGATATCAGTGAACAACCGGCTCGGCTGATTAGGGAGATCGTGTTACGTGATAACCAAGAGTTGTTGGCCGGTATCGAATCTGCTCAGGTCAATTCAGATAACACAGTCAACCTTGACTTGGAAGGCATTGCTACCAGTGCCGACGGCGGTTTCTGGCTGGTTTCCGAAGGCGCCGGTACAGTTGGCGATGACGCCCGCCCGGTTACCAGTCGAAACCTGGTGCTGCATGCCAACGCCCAAGGTATTATCGATCGCGTGCTGACCTTGCCGGAAAGCACCGACGCGCGTCAGGTCCGCTTTGGTTTTGAAGGGGTCGCCGCCACCGGCCCGGCGGGCGCGGAAGTATTGACGGTGGTATTCCAGCGTGAATGGAACGAAGACCCGGACAATGCCGTGCGCATCGGCCGTTTGGATGCCGGTACCGGCGCTTGGACGTTTTTTTATTACCCTCTGGACAGTGCGACTTCGCCCAATGGCGGCTGGGTCGGTCTGTCCGACATCACCGCCTTGTCCGATGGCAGTTTTGTCGTGATCGAGCGTGATAACCAAGGCAATGACGACGCCCGGGTCAAACGTTTGTATCGGTTCTCGCTGGCCAATGTGCGGCCTTCAGAGCCGGACACACCGGCTGGAATCAGACCGGTTTTCCCAGTGTTGCGTAAAGCTCTGGTTCGGGACTTGGTGCCGGATTTGACCGCACTGGGCGGCGCAGTGCTGGAAAAAATCGAAGGTATGACGGTGACCCGACAAGGTGAAGTTTTGATCGTCAATGACAACGATGGCGTGGATGATTCCAATGGTGAAAACCAATTGCTGAAACTGGGCCGATTATTTAACTGAGTGCCATTCAGGCAGGGCTATATTCGGCAAAGCCCGGCCTGAAGTTTTTCCTGGTTTTTGGTTGGGTGGCGCAGTCGAGATAATGTTCGCTATTTAAGTATTCAAGGGGTCAGTTCTTGAATTTTGCATAATCAATATCATTCTCGTTACGCGGTCTGCAAGCAAGCTCTGGCGAATGGAAATTGATTACTATGGCCTGCAATTTGAAAAGAGTGCATGTACTGGCGGCAGGATAGATCGCAAAACCCACCGAAATCTCGGTGGCTGACGTTGATCGAAAACAAAGCCGGATTGTTTTTAGCCAGAAACTCTATCGGCAATTGATTTGAGTGTCGATTCAACTACTCCTGAAGGGAAAGCTCCAAAAATCCGGCTGCCAATTTTATTGTCCGACAGGCTCTAGGCTTAGGAAAACCAGTGTTTCGTTTTTTTGCAGACACCAACCAGAGCCAGCATCAACGGCACTTCGATCAAGACGCCGACCACCGTAGCCAGCGCCGCGCCGGACGACAAGCCGTACAGCATCACGGCGGTAGCGATGGCGATTTCGAAATGATTTGACGCGCCGATCATCGCGGACGGTGCCGCGTTTTCATAACTGAAACCCCACAGTTTTGCCGCCCCGTAGGTGATCGCGAAGATCAAAAGGGTCTGAAGCGTCAGCGGTATCGCAATCCACAGAATCGTCAACGGATTTTCGACGATGACGCCCCCCTTGAACGAAAACAGCAGAATCAAGGTCAGCAGCAAGGCGATGATGGTAACCGGCGTCAACAGATGCAAGAATTTCTGCTCGAACCAAATCGGCCCTTTGCTGGCGATGATCCATTTGCGTGAAGTGTAACCGGCCAGCAGTGGCAGCGCGACATATACACCAATAGACAGTAACAGCGCTTGCCAAGGCACCGGCAATTCGCCGACGCCGAGCAAAAAGCCGCCGATCAGGCCGTACAACACCAGCATCGCTAACGAATTGATCGCCACCATCACCAGCGTGTGACTGGCATTGCCGCGCGCTAAATAACCCCAGACCAGCACCATCGCGGTACAGGGCGCGACGCCCAACAAGATGCAACCGGCCAGATAGCTGCGCCACAGCGGCACTGCCAGCATCTTGACGCCGTCTTGCAAGACGACGATGCCGGAGCCGTAACGGCTTCCGACCGGCAAATCCAGGCCGAACGGCATCTTGACCAAATCGACCGCATCAGCGCCAATCAACTGCTGAAACAGCACACCTAAAAATAGATAGGCGATGCCGTACATCGTGAACGGTTTGATCGCCCAGTTGACGATCAGCGTCAGCGATACCGGCTTGATGCTCTTGCCGGCCTTGACGACTTCGGCGAAATCGATCTTGACCATGATCGGATACATCATGAAGAACAGACATACCGCGATCGGTATCGAGACGACCGGCGCACCGTTGACATCGATGCTCATGCCGTCCAGCGTTTTCGCGAATTCCGGCGCGAACGCACCGAGCACAATGCCGGCGACGATGCACAGCGCCACCCACAGTGTCAGATAACGTTCGAAAAAGCCGATATCGTGTGTTTTTTCGGTCATAACGCCTCCCCGCCGGCTGTCAAGCCGACAACTGGCCGATTTCGTTGAGTTTACGGGTCAATTCATCGCGCGGCATCGTTTCCAACGGGAGTTCGAGCATGGTCTTGACGCGCAATTCCAGAGTCGCGAAGGTTTGCTCGAACGCGGCGATTTTTTCTTCCTCGGTGCCTTCGACATGGCCCGGATCGGACACGCCCCAATGCGCCCGCACCGCTTTGGTCAGATAGACCGGACAGGTTTCGCCGTGCGCGCTGTCACAGACCGTGATCACGATATCCATCGGCTGATGCTCGAAATCTTCCCAGGACTGGCTTTGATAGCCCTCGGTCGGCAAGCCGTGACGCTTCAAAGTTGCCAGCGCACCCTGGTTGATGCGTCCTATCGGGTGACTGCCGGCCGAAAATGCCCGGATGCGGCCCTGGGAGGGATGGTTGAACAAAGCTTCGCCGATAACACTACGGCAGGAATTGCCGGTGCAGACAATCAGAATGTTTAGCATAAAAATCCTCGTTAATACTCTATTAAAAGCTCCAAGGGTGGATAAGCTTCAGCGCATCCACCAAAATTGGCAGCCTTTGCTCAGCCGCAACATGAAGAAGTATCTGCCTTGGCTGGACGACAGGCAAACGGGTTTTCGCCATCGGAAGCCGCTTTGGCATCACTGAAGGTCGGTATCTCGCTTAAGGAATGGAAGGCTTCCCAGGCAATGCCTTGCGGATCGGTGATCCAGTATTTGTCGGAACGTGCGTAGCAACAGGCCGCACCTTGCTGGATCTCGACCGGCGCTTGCGTCGCATCGAGTTGTCGCTTGGTCGCTGCCAGTTCCTGCTCGTTCTCAGCCTGAATGCCTAAATGATCGAGACCGATTTGTTGGCTACGGTTGGAGATCGCAAAATTGACCCGTGGCTCGTCGAGCTGCCATTTTGCATAGTCTTCTTGTTTTACCGTCGGCTCGCAGCCGAACAGCGTGCTGTAAAAGACAATGTTTTTTGGGAGATTATCGACCGATAGATGGATATGCAAGCGTTTCATCATGTCTCCATTATTGTTTAATTACATATACGGATAATCATATATAAAAGGCAAAAAATCAGCAACATTCGGCTGGTTGATTAAGCCGCCTGGCCATTTTCCTCAGACGTTCCTGATCTGCTATGAAAGTTTTATTTGATTGCACAGCAGACAGAGTGTTATCAAGCAAGGGGTGGGTCCATGCAGGCAAATCAGGATTGATCTGATAATACACCCATTGCCCATCGCGACTGTCCAGCAGCAAACCGCATTGGCGCAATAAGGCCAAATGCCGGGAAGTTTTGGGCTGTGATAAATCCAGCGCCACGGTTAATTCACAGACACACAGCTTACCTTCCTGATGGAGCAGGGTCACGCAGCGCAGGCGGGTATCGTCAGCAAGGCATTTAAAAAATTTTACCGGTGTTAGCATGACCATTTACATATTTGTATACGGATATGCGTATAAAACCAGTATTAGGGCGTTATGTCAATCCATGAAATTGACAAGAGGGTTGTGAATGCCAATGAATCGCGGGCAGCGGTAAATTTACGCAAAGCTTAATCACTGAATCAGTGAGTTCAACTATTGGTTGAGAAATGAGTTCTTGAGTTTACTAAGATGCGGTGATTTACAACGCCCTCAATGACTGTATGGCTCAAAACTCCAGTAGAAAAGGAATTCCAATATAGCTTGCTGGCGAGGGTTACAGATAATTGCCACCCAGTTACTCTTGATCTTATCGGCAGCAATCTGTTGTGAATCACGAAATCAAGACTAAGTTGGTTTTACCGGTGACTTGGCGTCACCGGTAGGTTTTGACGCTTGGGCTTATCGATAGTAACCATAACCAAAATTCCGGTAGCCATAGCCATGAGGCTGGTAGCCATAGCGGCGGGGAGGACTGTAGTACCGTTTGGGTGCGTATGGCGCATAATAATTATTGCGGTATCCGGTATGCCGACCGCCATAAGCGTAAGGTTGGTTATAGTTTCTTCCTTGCGACCGATAATTATGGCCGCCATGGCCATAAGCCTGATTACCACGGGCACCAATCGGCGCGCCAAATTGCCGAGCCTGGACATTTTGCGCCAGAAACAAGCTGCCTGTGGCCAAGGCAATTAGTATGATTTGGATAACTTTTTTAACGTTCATTGTAGCTCTCCTGCTTTGTTGAGTGTGGCTACAGCTTATCGAAAGCAAGCTTTACCTAAGCTGAATTGAACGGTTTTTAGTCGATGGCCTTGCGAAAGACCTGATTTGCGCTGCTTTCAAGCAGAGTAAATTCTGATTTTGCCCGGGTAATGGCGGTGTAAATCAACGCTTGGCCGATTATCGGGTTGTTCCTTTCAGGTAAGACCAGGACGGTGTGATTAAATTCCGAGCCTTGAGCTTTATGCACGGTAATGGCAAACGCGGTTTCCACCTGTGGCAAACGTAGCGGTGACAGCCAGCGGATGCTGGGGCTTTGGTCGGTTTGGTTATGGTAAAAGGCAACTCTAAGCCGGCCTGCTGCATCGGTTAAGGTCAGGCCGATATCGCCGTTCATCAAGCCCAAGGCGTAATTGTTCGCGGTCACCATCACTGGGCGACCGACATACCATATCGGCATTTCAGGGCTGGCAAACAACCACTGCCGGATTTTCTCGTTGATAGCATGAACGCCAAACTCGCCGCCGCGTAACGGGCTTAGAATGCGGAATTGATCAAAGGCGGTCAGGATTTTTTCTGCCCAGGCATCATAGGCTTCAGCCTGTTTCGGCGGCTGGTCAAGCAATTGCCGATACTGCTGGTAGCCTGAATCGGCCAGTTGCTTAAGTATTCGGTTTGCTGATTGGGCCGTGGGTGTTTGACGATGACGCGCATAAGCGGGCCATGATTTTGGACACAGCTCAGGATAATCGGTGTTGTTTTCCAATACGGCCAGAGCTTGTTCAGCGTCCCCCCGATTGACGGCCCCGGCTAACTGACCGATGCCGCTGTGTTCGCTAAACCGGTGACTGACCCGCAGCATCACCGTTTGCTGGTTGAGCGCAGTGCCGGGTAACGATGTGCCCGGCAAGGTTTCACCGGCATGGATTTGGATAAACTCAAGCGTGTTGGCATCATAAGCGGCTTGTTCCGCGCCCTGGCACAGTTCGCCTAAAACCGCCCCGGCTTCGACCGAAGCCAGTTGATCTTTGTCGCCCAATAAAATCAAAGACGACGATAACGGTAAAGCTTGCAACAGCGCGGCCATCATTTCCAGATCGATCATGGATGCTTCATCAACCACAATCCAATCGGCAACAATCGGGTTGTTTCGGTCATGGACAAAGCTTCGAGACTGCGCCTTAGCGCCCAATAAACGGTGTAGGGTAACCGCCTGCTTGGGCATCAGCTGTTTGATTTCTTGCGCGACCGGTAATCGGTCAATGGCTTGACCGATGGACTCACTGACTCGGGCGGCGGCTTTGCCGGTGGGCGCGGCCAGGACAATGGTTGGCGGTGATTGATCGGCCAAACCGACAATCAGCGCCAACAACTTGCTCAAGGTGGTGGTTTTGCCGGTGCCAGGGCCGCCGGTGATAATGGTAAAACCGGCGCGAAGGGCCAGAAGACAAGCGATTTTTTGCCAGTTTGGAGTCTGTTCAGGTGGAAACAACTCAGCCAGTTGCAGACCGATACTTGCCGGTAACGAGGGTCTGGTTGCCGCCAGCCGGTCATCAATAGCAGTTTTGACCGCTTTCCGGTATTGCCAGTAGCGGCGCAGGTATAACCGTCCTTGATCCAGCACCATCGGGCTATTGCCTTCGCCTTTGCTGATTAATGAACTGGCCGGCAAAGTTTCCTGCCAGGACTGAAACAAAGGCAAAATCAAATTCAGTGCCGCTTGCGCGGCTTGTTGCTCAGATCTGTCGGCTTCATCGGGGGGCATGGCCAGTGTTAATTCGGGTCGGTCCAGCAAAGCGTTAAGATCGAGAAACACTTCGCCCCGGTCAAGTTGATGGCTGGCCAATGCGCCCGCCCAAACAACGGTAGCAGAACATGCTGGCTCGAGTTCGGTTAGAAAGGCGGCGAATGCACGGTTCAGCCGGCTTAACCAGCCGCGCGCCACCCAGACATCGAGATCGGCTAATATGTTATTCATGAGTCATAGGGCAAGGCCTGAGCGACCTGGGACAGTGAACAATTCATCTAACGCTTGGATCAAATGCTCACTAGGCCGGTAGCTTAACTGCCCCCGTCCAGGCGTATTCAGCCCGCGAAGAAACCAGTAGCAAACGCCCCCAAAATGATCAGCATAACGGTAGTTGTCAGCCAGTCGGCTGGCCAGCAACCGGTGCAGGGCCAGACTGTACAAGGCTAATTGCAAGTCATATCGTTTGCCGAGTAGGGCTTCAGGTAAAGCCTGGGACAGGTAATAATGATCATGATTGCCCAGGCTATTGAATTTGTAGTCGATCAGGTAGTAGCGCTGTTGGTGGCAAAAAACCAGATCAATAAAGCCTTTCATCAAGCCATTGATTTGACGGTGTTGTAACGGTGGTCGGGGCAGTTCCGGGAAAATATGCTCAGTCAGCAATAAATCCAGTTGCTTGCTGTCAACCTGATCGCAGGGATAGAGAAATTCGAGTTCCGCCTGGTAATTTTGTGGAGCCAGGCTGGCCAGGGTGGGCGAGGCATCGGGCAAATCAGGCAGCAAAGGCGTGTTCAGGCAGGTGCTCAGGGCATCGAACACAATATTATGTTGCCAGTCGGCTTCCGGCAATCGTTCCGGCAGCCAGCTGGCCAGCGTGGCTAGCGCGTTGGCAAAGCCAATGTTCGCGCTGTATTCCAAAAGTTCGTGGATCAACAAACCGGCGCCAATGCCGCGCGGCAGACTATGCAAGCCAGTGGCTTTTTCATTGGGCTTTAGGTTTTGCGAGAAGTCGGCTTCGTCCAGCTGCAAGGCTTCACTGGCGGTTTCTGGGGCGTTCGTTGCCAAGGTGTCGGTTGCTTGCCAAGGCAAAGCACTGTAACTGGCAATCCACCAGTTGCGGACAATAGCTGGCGCTTTGAGGCGAACATTAGCGAGGCTGGGGGTGGCTGCGCCAGAGCCATGATAAAACGATGTTTCGTTTTTCGACAAGGAGGTTAGCACGATAGCGTTAGCATCGCCTATCAAGTCTTCAAGCGCAGTCACCAGTTTGTTTGATGCGGTTTTGGCTTGCCAGTTCAATAATGCGCCAAAAGCGGATTTTTCTAACTGGCAATCCTTGCCATTGCCGGATTTGATCGGCGCCACCGCCAGCCATAAGGCGTATTTGGCGCGGGTCAGGGCAACATACAGCAGACGGATGTCTTCTTGCAGGCGCTCTTGATTTTGTCGCTGGGCACTGGCCTCATTTTTTTCAAGATCAAAGCAAAGCTGCTGGTTGTGGTCGTGAAATTGGTAAAAATCCTGGCCTGTTTTCTTCAGTTCACGAAAACCACAAACAAAGGGCAAAAATACCAGCGGGTATTCCAGACCTTTGGCTTTGTGAATGGTGACGATTCTGATCAGATTGGCATCACTTTCCAAACGCAAAATCGCATCGTCGGTTGGGCTTTTGCCTTGATTAACGGCCTGAGTTAAAAATCGGATCAAAGCTACCTGGCCGTCTATCTGCACGCTGGCTTGTTGCAGTAACTCACCAAGATGTAAAAGATTGGTCAGCTTGCGATCGTTGCCATCCGGTCGGGACAGCTGGTAGTCATCCAGTAAACGACGCAAGGCCGGTAACAGGCCTTGTTCACGCCAAAGCCGTTGATACCCCAGAAAACGCAGAACATGTGTTTCCCAGGCAGTTTCGCTCTGGCTTAACCGGAAAAGTTCGGCCTCGCTCAGGGCGGTGGTTGGGCGGGCGAGGGCAGCGCGTAAACCGGCTTCATCGCTTGGCTCGGCCATGGCGTGAAGCCAGAACTGCAAATCAAACGCTTCCTGAGTGGCGAAAACCGAGTCGTTCTCCGACAGATAAACACTGGTTAGGCCGCGTTTGGCTAAAGCCTGGCGCATGGAAAAAAAAAAAAAAAAAAAAAAAAAAAAAAAAAAAAAAAAATTTGGCTGCAACGGCACCAGGTCTTGCTGGTTGCCAAAACCGGTTTGGCCCTGGCTGGCCTGGTTCAGCCAGCAGACAATTTGCTCGGCACAGGCTTCGGCCATGGTCGCCCGGTAGTTGCCGAGGCTGACCGGGGTTTCGCTTTGATCGAGACAAATCGTCACGGCAGGTGCTGCCTGGCCGTTAATCAGAAAGCTTCTGTCTAAACCTTTAGCCTTGACCGGGATGAACGGCAACGGGTTATAGCCGTCCTGTTGGAATCGAAAAGCGCCTTCCGGCCGGCGTTCAGCGTAACAAAACACTCGGTTGACGGCATCGACCAGGTCGGTGGAGGAGCGAAAATTGGTGTCTAGGGTGTAATGCCGGCCTAAGGTTTCCCGATGCGCCTTTAGGTAGGTGTAAATATCGGCGCCACGAAAGGAATAAATCGCCTGTTTCGGGTCGCCAATCATCAGGCAGGTGCTATTGTCTGCGTTGTTCTGAAAGTACAGCTGATGGAATATCCGGTATTGCACCGGGTCGGTATCCTGAAATTCGTCGATCAGGGCGATGGGGTAATGCTGCTGAATCAGGGTTTTAAGTGAGTCACCCTGATCGCTGCGCAAGGCATGATCGAAACGGGTCAGCATGTCGCTGAAAGTCAGCTGTGCCAGTCGCTGTTTTTCCACAACAAACTGTTGCTGGATCCAGCCGGCAGCATGGGTTAACAGGGCGCGGTCTAAAGCAAACGGTTTGTCCAGCCAGTCGGAAATCGCATCGATGGCGACAAAAGGCGTAACCTGAAACTCGGAAGCGTTCGCTGAAAATTTCTTTTTCAGGGCCG
>RRYU01006205.1_pt1 | contig 12975 bp, 10 predicted proteins | sample 2162651 | NCBI WGS metagenome assembly RRYU01 (sample SAMN10267283, study PRJNA491782) | microbial mat metagenome | isolation source: biomat in the production well | place: Japan: Minami-Kanto gas field, natural gas well KTG3 | collected 2017-06 | reverse complement strand
TTTTCATCTTCCGTAGCTGCACCCGGAGCATGTTCTGCCGCTGAATGTTTACCAGTTCCAGCTTCAATCTCACCGCTCTTTTTCCCTCCCATTTCTAAATCAGAAGGGCCGCCACCAGATGAAAAATAATCTCTAATCAAAGCACCCGCAAAAGCGAAGCCAGCTCCATAAAAAGCCCCCTTGGTAGCTTTTTTTAATAAATATTTTTTTCTAGCAGAACCAATAGAGTCTTCTTTGTACTTGAGGAATTTATCCAATCTTTCCTTAACTTTTTCATTAACAGAAGACCCTTCTAAGAGAAGAACCTCAGCACTTCTCAATGCCTCAATTAAGGAATAACTATTCCCAACACTGCTCTTCTCGTCACCGTAGGAAACCATACTTTGCTTTATTTTATCTTCAGTAAAATCTACCCTTAATTGAAGCTTATTTAATAATTTTTCTAATTTTTCAGAATTCTCTTCATTAGTATTTTTCTCTTCTTCAATTTGTTTAATAGTGTTTTCAATTCTTAGAACTAGACTTTGGCTATCTACTATATTTTTTTCTAATCTCGCCTCGATACCATCTTCATTTTTAATGTCTGTATTTTTTTTAATACCCTGTCTTGCCAATACATCCTTTTCCTCTAGGCTCTCGGCTCCTCTTTTTGCCCCTCTATACCCACCAATAGAAAAAGCAACAGCTGGTGCGGCAGCAAGCCCAAGAACTCCAGCGGAAAGAGATCTGCCAGCATATCCTAAACCGAGAAATAATCCTCTCTCTGTGGCTATGTTGCTATAAATATCTTTAAAAACATTTTCATTTTCAATTTCTTTCAAAGCTTTTTCTACATCAGGATTTGTGCTTAAAAATTGATTAATTTTAATATTTTTTTCTATGTCATTCATCTTCTCAAGAGCTATGCCCTCATCACTATATTTCTCTTTAAATAAATTCAAAACTTTTTCTCTCTGAATATTGAAGTTTTTCTCTATTTTTTCATACTTAGACTTTTCTACTCCCATCAGAAGAGCACTTTTTCCGTGCTTCCAATCATCGGGTGTTTTTGCAAAGTCAGTAGCTACTGTATTAAAAATATTTATTATTTCTTTTTCTTCATTATTAAGCTCAAAAGGGAGACTAGCATATTGGATTTCCAGTTTACCGTCTTTAATTTCAACTTCAGGTCCATGATTTTTTATACCTTGAACCAATTGGCTTATTATATCGCCATAATTTTCTAAAGCACCTTCTTTTTTATATTTTTCAAGATTTTCTTTTTCTATTTTTCTTATGTCATGAGATCTTTTCAAGCCCTTAAAAAACCTCCCTATCAACCCTTTCTGAGACATTTCTTTGCTGTGTTTCTGGACAGCTTCTGATTTTACATTTTTTAAAATAATTTGCTTTATGTTATTAATAACAAGTGCTTGCTGGCCTTCAGATAATCCAGAAAAGTCTTCAATACCACCTAAGACCTTCATATTAATGCCAGTTCTTTCCTCTAGTGCCTTTAATTCCTCTTCGTTTATTTTAATGGTCTCATCATTCACAACCTCATCTTCAGTAAGCTCTATAACAGGGACTTCTTCAGATGAATCAATATTTTGGTCTTCGTTGTCCATATCATTCATAGTCCTAAGCCACTCTTCATTGCTTTGCTCTTCATTTTTTTTCCCTTCATTTTGATAATCATCTCTATTAACAATGTCCATTGCATCTAGCCATTCTTTATTGCTTTGCTCCTCATTTTCTGCCTCTTCTCCAATGGCCCCACCCAAATCATCCTCTTCGCTTCTTGACTCATCTCCATTCTCTTTGCTAAAAGATTTTGCTGAGTTAATTATTTCTTCAGTATTAGTCTTCTCAACATCATTTGTTTTACCCTCTTCTTTTTCAGATAATTCCTGTATTTCTTCTACTGCCTCTCTTAATCCTGGAATTGCTGGTAAATTTTTTCTCTCACCAACCAAAAAATTACTAAGAGCTGAAATAACTTCAAAAGAAGTATACTCCTTGCCGCTTTTGGCCTTTAATGTTTTGAATTTATTAATTTTATCAACTAAAGCATTATAATCTCGAACTCCATCAAAATTTAAAGTTTTCTCTCTGTCTGGAGTGCTTTCAACCATGTTGGTTGCGTGGTCTTTTTCATCAGCGACCCCATTATTTTCAATATCACTGATTTTTTCCGAATCATTTAAACTATCAAAATATTTTTTATTAGTGAAAAACTCTTCTTCTTCTTGCTTAAGAGGCAATAAAACTGATTTAAATTTTCCATAAATATTGTCCAGAATAGAGTCAACTTCTTTCCTTAATTCATTTAACTCAGACGAATCTTTACCTTGTTTTTCTACTGTCAAAATCTCTTTTTTTATTAACTCTTTTTCCTCTCTTAAGGATAATTTTAGATTTTTTGTTGAATCGAGATAAGCCTCAAAAACTCTATCGCGAAAATCATTAAAAATATCATCTGCTTGATTATAATACTTATCATCATCAATTAGATTTTTTAATTTCTTTTCTATGTCAGAAGCCTCCTTTTCACTATTTTTAAAAATATTCTGTAATTCATTTTTTATTTCCTCTATAGAAGTTTTGCTTTTCTCTAAATTAAAAGAAACACTCTCTGATACAACTTCTGGTGCGGGTGATTTTTCATTTTTATTAATTGGTTCTTCTGTCATAAAATTTTATAATTTTATATCATTTTTAATTTTTTCCACATACTCAGTCTCAACTGATTCAAGTAATTCAGCAATTTGCTTGTCCTTAATATCAGAAGCTTTTTGAACGCTTCCTCTAAATTCATTTAAAATCTCTTCAATTTTTTTATTCAAATTACTGTTCATATTTTTTATTTTATATTTATATTATACAACATTTTCAAAAATAAAAAAACCTTACTGAAGTAAGGTTTCAAGTTTGGTTTATAAAATTTTTAACTAAGGCCTAGATTATCTATGATTACTATCTTTTCTCCCTCCAAAACATTATACAAAAACACATCTGTCATATCTCTTCTAAAGAGGTATTCTTTGTGATCCATGATGGTGTAGTTAAATTCCCTGCCCATGTCCTTTTCTAAATCAGCGATTACATTAATAAGTTTTTGCTTATTTATCCTTCCTACAATAAAAAGATCCACAGGAGATGACTCGGAGTTGGTGAAAAAACCGGAGAGGATAAACAAGTCCATTTTTCCAAGTACTTCAATTTTTTTTACAAAGTCTCTTTCATAAAGCATTTGTGATTTTACTATTACTGATTTTATTTCTTCGTAGAGTATAAAATCTTTATTCACCTGAAAATACTTTTTTTCTTGACTGCCAGCAGCGTCTAGAGACTTTTCTTTTTTTTTGGTAATGGTTGTTTTTCTGTTTGAAATAGTGTCCACCTCATCCTTTTCTTCATCTGAACTTTTTGCTGAAAAGGATTTTAGCAAGCCAAACTTTTCCAAATTATCAAGCTCCCTGCGAACAGAATTTATCTGCAAGCCAAGGTCTCTAGAAATTTGCCTAATATAGAAATTTTTTTCTGGGTTAACCAAAAAAAGTTTTAATATTTTAACCCTAGCATTAGAGCCAAAAAGCTTTGCTAACATACAGTTTATTATTTACTATTTTCTTCTTAACATTTAGATATATTTATAGTATAATATATAGAGAAAATAGTCAAAAAGAATACTTTATATGAATTACAAAATTGGACAACTAATCCTCTCTCCTGTCACCAAAAATAATACAATCAGTGAACTCTTCGTAGCTGAGCCAGACATTGAAAAAGAGACCCTCGCGGGACGTTTATTTATACTAATTGAGATAGAAAGCAAGAGGTCCGATGGACTCAAACTTGCAAATTTTTTAATTAACTTTATTAATAATTCCTATTATCAAAACGAAAAGTTAATCCTAAAAGAAAAAATCCCTTCACTTAGAATAGAGCATATTTTTGAATCTGTTGTTTCTAGGGTGAATAAAAAAATTATTGAATTTCTAAAAGAAGAAGGAATCAAAATATCCACCGGTTCTCTCAACGCAACTATTGGGCTACTGTATGAAGATGAAATTCACTTCAGTGTTGCTGGCAAAAACAAGTCTCTTCTTATTTACCAAAAAAACGACAAAGGAGAAAAGTCTTACAAAACAATTGATTTAACTAAAAATGGCAACGAAGAGGATGAAGAAAAATCCAGCCATAAAATTTTTGCCAATGTTATTAGCGGATCTATTCCAGAAAATAGCGTTTTTATTTTCTCTAACGAAGCCTTACCTGAATACATCTCCTCAAAGCAACTCTCTGATATATGTACCACCCTGCCTCCGACAAGTGCAGTTGAGCAAATAAAAAACACTTTATCTCAAATAAACGAGTATATATCATTCAGCGCTATTTTAATAAAAAGCTCTTTCTTCAAAGCAGAGCAAGCCTCCGTAAATTTTGAAAAAAACAGCAAAATAGAAGAATCAGTCACCAAGCTAAATGAAACCGAGCAAAACACTGAAAACATTTTAAGTCCTTCCGGAAGCTTAAAGGTCAAGAGCTTTTATAAAAATTTATTATCAAGGCTTTCAGTTTTTGCAAATTCAAAAAGCTCTGATAATTTATTTCCTAAGTCAGGAGGCAAGATAAACCCAAGGGCCCTTAGATTTTATTTCAAAAAACTCATAACTTCTATAAAATCCTTTTTGATATTGATAGTTAATTTCTTTTTTTTCTTGGTCAAGAGTCTGGCAAATGCAAACCAGGTAAGAAGCACTATTGTCAATATATCAAATTATTTTAAGGATGTTTTTTCAAAAGTATCACGTAATAGGTCTCATTTTAAACTAAAATACAAAATTATTCTTATAATTTTTATTGTTTCATTAACTGGCCTTTATCTTGGAATAAATAAGGTAAAAAATGATAAAATTGAAATGGAAAAAATAGCCATTCAAGAAGAAAACAAAGCCCTAATTGAACAGAAACTAAATCAAGCAGAGGCCAGCCTCTTATATGAAAACGAAGAGACTGCTAAAAATCTTATCAATGAGATAAGAAATCTCTTAAATGATTTTCCCCAAGAAACAGAAGAACAAGTAAGTGACTACAATATTTTTTCCCAAAAACTTGCCCAACATATTGACAAGGTTCAAAAGGTTGTAAAAATACCGGAAGGAAATCAAATAATTGACTTCTCAACTGTTAACAGTAATTCAAAAGTTAATAACATACTTATTTTAGATGAAAAGATTTATGCAGGAGACCCTGATCAGAATTCTATCTATATCCACGACATCAATCAAAACATAACAACTACCATAACAGATATAACGAGAAGTCTAGAGAACATAGATTATCCCATAGCAATAGATGATCAAACTATTTATTGGTACAATGGTGACAAGATAGCTAAACTAGACACTGCTTCAGAAGAAATTTTCAGTCTTGATCTTGAGAAAAATCCAGAATCCAATATAAGCTCCATGTCTCCCTATAATCAAAGAACCTACATGCTAGACACGAACCTATCTCAAATATATAGATACGAAAGAGGAGATAACGGACTTCTTTCTTACAGTAAATGGCTGAACAATCAAACAGACCTAAGTAGTTCTATAAGCATTGATATTGATGGTTATATATATGTTCTAGATAAGAACGGGACTGTTAGAAAATTCTTGTCTGGAAATGAAGAAAACTTTTCCCAAGAAGCAATTGAACCCCCCTTGGAGTCAGCAAACAAGATAGAGGTCTCGCAAAATAACGATTTATTTTATATACTTGATTCAAATAATTCAAGGATAATTGTCTATAACAAGAATGGCAGATTTATAAAACAACACTCTTCAATGAATCTGGAAAGTATAAAAGATTTTACAGTCTCTGAAAATGATGAAAATATATACATACTCTCAGATAATAAAATATATCTAATTAAAACAACTGAATAATAATTTTTCTGATTAATATTTCAATAAAAAAAGAGCCTTTTTTAAAAAGGCTCTTTTTAAAAACGTTTACTTATTTTAAAGTAACCTTAGCTCCAGCTTCTTCTAATTTTGCTTTCATTGCTTCAGCCTCCTCTTTCTTCACTCCTTCTTTTACCATTTTTGGAGCAGCATCTACTAAATCTTTAGCATCTTTTAGACCCATTTCTGTTAGTTCTCTAACTACTTTAATAACTGAAATTTTATTTGCACCAGCCTCTGTGATTTCAATATCAAAGCTGTCTTTTTCTTCAGCTTGAGCCTCACCACCAACAGCTGGACCAGCCATCATAATCGCAGGGGCAGCAGCAGAAACTCCGAATTTTTCTTCTAAAATTTTTACTAATTCAGCTAAGTCTAAAACTGACATTTTTTCAATTTCAGAGACTAAAGATTGAAATTTTTCTGGAACTACAACCTCGCTTTTTTCTTGTGTTTTTTCTTCTGACATATTTTTTTATTATTTTCTGCTTTTGATTTTTAAGCAGAATTAATTATTAATTTATATAATTTATTGTTATTATTTTTTTTCTTCAATGGCCTTAAGAACTGTTACTAAGCCTCTCAAATTTCCAGCCAGTACATTTACAAAACCAGAGACTGGGGCATTCATAGAGCCAACAATTTTAGCATAAAGCTCTTGTTTGCTTGGTAGGCTAGCAAGTTGTTTAACTTGAACAGCATCAATAAATTTATTTTCCATAACACCGCCCACAAACTCTATCTTCCCTTCATTGGCTGACATAAACTTGTCCACCAACTTAGCCGGAGCAACCTCATCTTCATAACCAAACACTGCTGCTACTCTGCCATCAAAAGATTTTACATCAACATCCTCAATACCATTTTCTTTTAGCGCTATACCAAAAAGAGTTTTTTTAGCAACCAAATATTCGCTATTTTCTTCTCTTAAAGCATTTCTAAGCTCTTCATTTTCTTTAACTTGAAGACCATTAAACTTTGTAAAAATAACAGACTTTGATCTGCTAATCTTATCCTTTAAGCCTTCTAAAATTTCTTTTTTTTGTTCTCTTGTTTTAGGCATATTTTTAAATTATTTTAATTCTTTTATAAATAAAAAAAGTCTGTGAAAACACAGACAAAAAGAAAATTCTCAAGTTTCCTAGATGGGTCTTATTGACGCCCATTGTCTGCGGTCACTTTCTTAACTTTAGCATATATAAAAAATAAGTCAACACCTTATGATTATCTTTTTTCCTGATAGTTAAAAACAGGGCCCAAGCTTATAACCTTGTTATCATTAAATAATTTCACTGTTAAGAGAAGCTTAACACCGTCTATACTTTCTCTAATCCTGGCCCCAGAATCAGATCTTATCAATAGCTCTTTCTCCCCTGCTCTCTCTACTACAAAAGACCTACTAAATTCTTCAATAAACTCACAATCCTTTGTTTCCAAAATTTCATTTCTTAACTGCTTTTCTGAAATTGTTTTTAGCGTCTGCAAATTATCACCCAAGTCTTTTAGTACAGAGGAGACTATATTAGTTTTTTGAGACAAACCAAGAGCTGTTAAAATCCCTGTAAGCATTTCATTCTTTGCAATCAAATCATTCAAAAGATAAATATTTGGTTCAATATAATTATAAGTGTTGCACTCGGCGCCAAAAGAAAGATTCTGAGAAATTCTAGTACTATTTAGGGCCAGTTTATCAGCTGGCAAATGAAGATTTACCCAAGTTCCAAGAGCTGTATTAATATCCTTTTTTTCCCAGGCATCCGTGCTCATAAAGACTGGCAACAGATCTTTTGGAGTGTCTAGAAAAATATCTAAAGAATGTATTGTAGACCAATAAGAATTATTTTGCCAACTATATTCATTGAATTTATCAATTTCTGATGTCAAAAAATTAAAGGCCTCTGAAAAACCTGAATAAGTAGTGTTTTCTTGGTAATAAGGATAATTATCCAAGGGATAAATCAAGTTTATAACATCAAGGCCCATAGCCACACACCTAGAAGCAGTAACTCTATTATCATCTTCACAGGCAGTAAACTTTAACTGCTCTTTTCTCTCTTCTTTTCTATAAGATATGTCGCTTCCGGTCAAGGTAGAAAAAATAAAATCATTAGGCCAATAATTCTCTTGAAGCATCCTCATGCCAATTTTTTTTCTTGAAACAATATCCTCTCTATTGAAACTCCCCTCCAGTCTTGAAAAATTAAATTCAGAAATTCTATCTTGATATTTTAGGTAATCATCTTCGAAACTTTCATTATCTCTACTAAAGACATCTTCAATAGATCTTTCATCAAATACTTCCGTGAAGGCTTCGTAGTAATGAAGATAGGTTAAGTCTTGTCTCAATCCACTAAAAAAAGAAATAATTTTATAGATTGAGGCCCACTGGTTTTTCAAGGCCTGGTTATCAAAAAAATCTCGAGCCAATAAATTGGCCGCGGCCATACTTATTCTCCAATCCTCCTTGTCCAAAAGACAATCAGGGCAAGCCTCATCCTGAAAATATAAAGGGAAGTTTGAATTCATCCATTTGGTAACTAGATAAAAATTATTTAGCTTGGCATTACTAGAATAGTCATCTGGGATCTTGTAATAGGAATAATCTTTTTGGCAGAAAAATACTGGTGATTTTTCAATTTCTTTTGCATTTCTAATGAGCTCAACTTCAGCCAAAACATCTTTCTTGAAATAATCAAGCAAAATGTAGTCGTACTCCAAAGCCTCCTGCTCACTAAATTTAGTGTCGTCGGCAAAATTTGTTTTTTTATTAACTTGATCATCTAGGGGTTTTAAAAGTTCCAGTATAACAGCAAAGTAAGAAGCAACCATCTTTTCTCCTTCCAAAACAGGGTCATTAACAATGCCCTTCTCAGAAAAACTACGTCTGTATCTAGAACTTGAAATATTATAAAACTCCTTGGCAATATCCCAAAGGTTTTCATAAAAAACGTTTTTTTCAATATCTTTAAATGATTGTTTTAGAGTGTTTTGGTAATAATAATTAACAAAATCGCTGGTGATAGTTATAGGAAATCCTTCTGAACTTAATTTTCTATAAACTTCATAAAAGTCATTAGCCTCTTTTTGATAAGGATTATCAATAATAACCATCCCCTTATTATCCAAACTATCCAAATAAGGCTCCAAGTCTATTCTTCTTGAAACATGATAATAATTTAAAATATCTGATTTTGAATTGATAGGTAAATCATAAGTTGGAGCCAGGTATTCTATTTTATCATTATTCGGCTTGTAAAAATCTGCAAACAAAAGAGATTCTGCCTGTCTGTCGCCATTCTCTTGACCATTTTCTGAACCATTCGTGTTTGTGCCATCATCGTCGCCAGGCAAAAAGCCAGTACCAGTTCCAGTCGCTGAGCCAGGGTTGTTATTATCAATCAAAACTGGCTTGTCTTTTGGCTGCATTGACAATAAAAAAATCAGACCCAGTCCGATCAAAAGCAGAGCAAAAACAACACCTGCCCCTATAATGGCGAGCTTTTTTACCATATCAGCTCTTCCACCACCCACGTTTGATGTTGAGTAATCACTATAATTATCTTCGTAATTTTTATTCATACCTCCTTTGTATACATCACCATTATAGCATTTTAAAATAAAAATTAAAAACTATCTTAAATATTTATTCTTATTTCTAAGATGTTCTTCGTAGGTTTTACTAAATATTGTCTCTAGAGTGTCTTGTCTATTTAGATAAAAAAGATATTCACTGTCTGTTGGGTAAATGGCTGCCATAATAGATGAAAGACCAGGATTGCAAATAGGACCCGGAGGAAGACCATAATATTTATATGTATTATAAGGTGAATCAATTTTTAGATCAGCCAGAAGAGCCCCTGGATCATTTTTGCCAGTTATATAATTAATAGTGGAATCAACCTGGAGCATCATTCCTATTTCCAGCCTTTTATTAAGTATGCCTGAGACTAATTTTTTATCCTCGTCATTAATAACCTCTTTTTCTATAATAGATGCCATCGTTATTATTTCATGTATTGTTTTGTTTTGTCTTTTTATATCCTCCCTCATTTCCGAGCTTAGCTTCTTATCAAAATTATCCAAAGACCTTTTTATTAGATCGCTAGAGCGAGAGTTTTCAAAAACCCTATAAGTGTCAGGAAAAATATAACCCTCCAAATCATTTTTGCTCAATCCGTCTAGAAAGACAGGCTTTGGAAAATTGAAATTCCACTTAGACAAAGGGGCCTCGGCTAATTTCAAAAAATCATCTGAATTGATTTGATTGTTTTTTTCTAGACTAGTAGCTATATCATCCAAGCTCCACCCTTCTATTATTTTTATATCAATTTCATTTGACAAGACGTTACCATAAACAAAAACATCAACTATTTCCTTCATGGACATGCTGGGGGTCAAGGTATATTTACCTGCTTGAAGTTTTTTATCAAGCTGACTTCTCCATAAATATATTTTGAAAAATAATTCAGATGATATCAAATTATTATCAAGAAGATTAGCAGAAATTAAACTAACTCCTTCTCCTTTTTCTATGGAAAAAATTACTTGAGAATCACTTTCTGAGACGGGAGAATCAATAGCTCTCAGATAAATAAAATAAAAACTCAAAAGAGAAATTATTATTATAAGTGGCAATAGCTTAAATAGTTTGAACATAATTTTGTCTTTACAATTACTTAATTTTAACAAAATAAGTAAAATCAGACAAGATTTCCCTTGCATTTTTTAGATAACTGTGATATAATATTAATAGGGTTAAAAAAGAAACCTCAAAAACAAAAAATAAAAATGAAAATTAAAATAAATTATCTAATATTAGATAAATCAAAAATAATAACCTTAATACTTCTATTTTTTGTAGGGGTTTTTTTGTTTCCAAAAACAGCTTATTTAAGTAATATTGACCCAGAAAAAATTATAGAATTAACTAATATAGAGAGACAAAATAATGGCCTACTCTCTTTAACTGCAAACCAATATTTAACAAAAGCAGCTCATGATAAGGCTATTGATATTTTTATAAATCAGAAATTTGAACATAATATTAATGGAAAAAAGTTTTCAAGCTGGATTAAAGAAACTGACTATAAATATAGATACGTCGGTGAAAATTTAGCAATTGACTTTGTTAGTAGCGAAGGAGTGTTGGCTGCTTGGAAAGACTCCCCTTCTCACTATAAAAATATTATAAATGAAAAATTTAGAGAAATAGGAGTGGCTGTGATTGAGGATATATTTGAAGGCGAAAATAGTATTTTAGTAGTTCAAATCTTTGGAACACCGAAGGAGTCACTAGATAGAATTAATATTGATAATGAAATTATTTCTAAAAACACTACAAAGAATGAAAACTCAAATATAAAGTACCTTACTCATTCAAATAATTATAATTTAGAAATTCCAATTCAAAAAGAATATTTTCTAGATAAGACAATTACCCCTGCTAATATAATTGAAAACAATAATACCAATTCAAAAACTCTTGATATGTTTTTTGCGTTAATTAGTTTTCTTTATCTCGGCGCTTTCAAGCTGGTTAGTTTTAGAATTTAAAATTAGGCAAAATACCAGAGAAGCAAAATAGCCGCTAACAAAAATCTATAGTAAGCAAAAACAGCTAGTCCAAATCTGGCAGCAATTTTTAAAAAATATTTTATAGCCAGAAAAGCAGAGATTAATGTAGAAAAGAAAGAGATTATTAATATAATAAACTCTTTTTTATTTATTTCTGCTGTTGCTAGCTCTCCTATATTAAGAAGCGAGGCCCCGGCTATAATAGGGATGGACATTAAAAAAGATAGTCTTATCGCTTCTTCTCTCTTTAATTTAGTCAACAATCCTGCTATAATGGTAATGCCAGATCTTGATGTTCCCGGGATAAGAGCAAGAGTTTGAGCTAATCCCACAAAAAATATATTTTTTAAACCCGTTTCTTCGAGATTTTTTATTTTTAGGCTTATTTTTTCTACGACTATAAATAAAACACCGACTACCACGAGCATGAAAGCGACTACTGGAATGCTGCGTAAATTTTCTTCAATAATATCACCAAAGGAATATCCAACCAGAGCGGCGGGAATAGTGGCCACTAATATATACCAAGAAAGTTTGCTGTATTCGTCATTCTTGCCAGAGAAACTCCGCGCCCAAGAGAATATCATTTTTTTCAAATCATGCCGAAAGAAAAAAACGACAGCCAAAAGGCTAGCCATATGAAGAAAAACATCATACACCACTTCACTTTGAACAGGAATAGATAAATATTCATGAAGGATAACCAAGTGACCAGAACTAGAAACTGGTAAAAATTCTGTAATACCCTGCACAACTCCAAATATTATCGCTTTAAAATAATCAACAAACATATATGCCACACATTTTAATCTTGCCAATCATTGCTGGAGCATTGGCACAAATCATTAAATTATTTATTAAATCAAACAAGCAAAAGTTTAGACTAAAGAGCATGCTTGCTTATTCTGGTATGCCATCGGGACATAGTGCTATTACTATATCTCTAGTTACCATAGTTGGACTAGAAGAAGGCCTATCCTCTCCCCTTTTTGCTGTTTCTGTTATCCTAGCACTTATCGTAATTCGTGATGCTCTCGGTATTAGAAGGTATCTAGGTCAGCATGGTCGCGTTCTTAATATCTTAGTAAAAGATTTGGAAGATGACAAGTTGGTGGATGAAAGTTACCCTCATTTACTAGAAAATATCGGCCACACTCCAGCTCAAGTGCTGGCTGGATCTTCGCTTGGTTTTGCAGTTAGTCTGATAGGATTTTTTATTTTATAAATAGTGCTATCACTGATAGAAATATAAAAAAAATTATCAATAATAACACAATTTCATCTCTCGTTTTAGACGTCCGACGTCTAAAAAAATAAAAAATCCTTTGTAATAAAAAAAAACACTTATCTAATAAGTGTTTTTGTTTTGGCTAGAAAGTGCATGGGAATGTTATTGGGAAGGTGCAGGCAGGTAATGGACAATCAACCGGACATGTTGCAAATGTTTCTGTTCCATTGCATG
>RRYU01009573.1_pt1 | contig 12992 bp, 12 predicted proteins | sample 2162651 | NCBI WGS metagenome assembly RRYU01 (sample SAMN10267283, study PRJNA491782) | microbial mat metagenome | isolation source: biomat in the production well | place: Japan: Minami-Kanto gas field, natural gas well KTG3 | collected 2017-06 | reverse complement strand
ACCACAGGCGTTGGCTCTGATTATGCAGTAACCCATGTTCCAGGCAGGCACGCAGACAGCTGGCGGTGCCTTCAGGTCGTAAGGTTAAAGAATCGCCGTTGCGATCCTCAAATGTGTACATTTCTTTTTCAACAATGTCGGTGACTTCACCGATGGAGCGTTTAAATAACTCGGTTTTTTCGACAATAGGCAGACGTATTTCCTGATAGCCGTAATTGTTAAGAATACCTTGCAGTATCTGTTCGGCACTCTGCCAGTGGGAAGTGGATTCGGGCAGGACATCGTGCATGCCTCGAATCGCCTGAATTACGGTACTCATGTTTATTGGCTGGAGTGAATGGTTGCAAGCTTTTGCGCTTCAGTTGACAGTGGAAACTGGTTGATCAGTTTGATTCTCAGGTCGTGTGCGGCTTTGGCATTACCCAAGGCACGTTCGCATTGATAGGCATACCATAGGGTTTGCGGGTTGTGTTTGCCAATGGTCAGGTAACGCTCAAGAAAGCCTTTAGCGGCCCAATAGTCCTTAAGTTCGTAACTGATCCGTTGCATGGCAAGAAGCGCCGGCACATAATTGGGTCTAAGGGTGAGAGTCTGCTTGAAATAGGCCTGCGCCTGGCTCAAGTCGCCGGCTTCAAGGTGGCAGTAGCCTATGTTGGTGCTGGTAATCCACAAGCGATTATTCAGCGGGCTGTTGAACGACCGGTCAAGATAGCCGAGGCCTTGTTGAGTCTGCTGCCGGTCGCATAGAAAACGGCCAAGGTTATTCAGCGCGCTCAGGTTGTCCGGCTCAATTTCCAGTGCGGTTTGATAGTATGACAATGCATCATCAGGCTGATTCAGTTTTTCATGCAGAAAACCTAAAGCGTTGTGGACTTCGACGTTGTTTTTGTCGAGCGATAGTGCGTTGTGCAAATGTTCCCGGGCGTATTGCAGCTTATCCATGCCCAAATATCGGATACCCAGTTGCAGTTGGGTGTCGGCCGATTCTTTGCGATTCTTCAGGCTATTGGATGTGCCACCGCAGCCGTTCAGATACAACAGAGCAAACAAAATCGAGGCGATGATATTAGGCATGAGCATGACCCGACATTGGATTTAAGCGCAAATGACCCCGTCCCTTAGCCTTGACCTTACCGACTAATTGGCCGCAGGCAGCATCAATGTCGTTACCTCGGGTGCGGCGCACGGTAGTGACAATGCCCTGTTTCAGCAACAGGTTTTTGAAGCGTTCGATGGTGGCATTGGCCGAGCATTGGAAGGGCGCGCCTGGAAATGGATTGAATGGAATCAGGTTGAGCTTGCTGGGGACGGTTTTTAGCAGTCTGGCCAGTTGACGGGCGTCGTCATCGGAATCGTTGATACCTTTCAGCATCACATATTCGAAGGTGATGGTTTTTCTTGGGGCATTGGCAACATGCTCCCGACAAGCATCGAACAACTCCGCCAACGGGTATTTCTGATTGATTGGCACCAATTCATCACGCAGAGTGTCGTTAGCCGCATGCAGGGAAACGGCCAAACTGACATCACAATGTAAACGCAGCTTGCGCATCGCCGGTACCACCCCGGACGTGCTGATGGTGACCCTGCGTTTGGAAAGCCCATAGGCGAAATCCTCGGTCATCAGATTGACTGCCTGAACCACCGCAGCAAAATTCAGCAACGGTTCACCCATACCCATCAGCACGACATTGGTGATTTTTTGGCTAGCCGGCAGACGGCGTTCGGCGGCATATAACTGGCCGACAATTTCTCCGGTAGTCAGATTGCGATTGAAGCCCTGGCGGGCTGTGGAACAGAACGCGCAGGCCAGGCCGCAGCCGATTTGCGAGGACACACACAAGGTGCCGCGTCCGGTTTCTGGGATGTAGACTGTCTCTACCCGGTTACCGCAACCGGTATTGAGTACCCATTTGCAGGTGCCGTCAGTGGCTTTTTGCTCTACAGCAATCTCCGGCCAGGTGATATGGCAGTGTTCGCTCAGGTAGGCGCGCAGGGCCTTGCTCAGATTGCTCATGTTAGCAAAGTCAATTTCGCCTTCATGGTAAATCCATTTGAGCAGCTGCTGACTGCGAAACGGTTTTTCGCCCAGACCGGCCAGATAATCGGTTAATCCGGCACGATCAAAATCCAGCAGATTGATTTTTGGATCAGGCGATTCTGGCACAGAGTTCATCAGTGTTGAAGAAAAAAGCAATTTCTTGAGCGGCGGTATCTGGGCCATCCGAACCATGCACGGCGTTGGCATCGATGCTGTCGGCAAAATCAGCGCGGATAGTACCGGGTGCGGCTTCTTTGGGATTGGTGGCACCCATCAACTCGCGGTTTTTAGCAATTGCGTCATCACCTTCCAGGACTTGCACCATAACCGGGCCGGATATCATGAAGCCGACCAAGTCGCCAAAAAAAGGACGATCCTTATGGACGGCGTAAAAACCTTCCGCTTGTTTTTGTGTCAGCTGCATCATTCGTGCCCCTATTATTTTAAGCCCCGCACGTTCAAAGCGACTGTAAATTTCGCCGATCACGTTTTTTGCCACGGCATCGGGTTTGATAATGGATAAGGTGCGCTCTAAAGCCATTGATGTACTACTCCAAGTTTTGACTAAACAAAGCATTATAAAGCATTGGCTGAAAAAAGAATAAGGCTTGCTTGATATTGTCGAGTGGCTGGTTAAGGGTTTAGTGTCGGCAGGCCATGTGCCGAGTCGGCTATGGTTTGTAAGACTATCCCTCTGGCTGAGATAATTAGCTTTTATGTACGTTTTGCCGGATGCTACATGCCACCAACGACTCGTCTGACAACCCTATATTTTGTGTCCGCCCCACTGATGGGGATGGTACTGACTTTCAGTTTCGCGCCTTTCGATCATGCCTGGCTGGGCTTTGTCGCCATGCTGTTTCTGTTTGCAGGTTGGCGTGGTTTGAAGCCGCTCAAAGCGGCGGGTGTTGGCTTTTTATTCGGATTGGGTTGGTTTGGCAGCGGCGTGTCGTGGGTGTTTGTCAGTGTTTACGATCATGGTGGCGAAAATTTGTGGGTCTCGCTGAGTGTCACTTTCTTGTTTGTCGCGCTATGGTCGGTGTTTCCGGCGTTGGCCGGTGCTGTTTACCGGGCATTGAGTCAGCGTTTGGGCGATTCGGTATTTTTAGCGCCCGGGGTCTGGCTGGCAGTTGAAGGATTGCGCGGTCAGATTGTTCTGAACGGTTTTCCCTGGCTGCTGTTGGGCTATGGCCAAATCGACACGCCTTTGGCCGGCTGGGCGCCGATTCTCGGTGTTTATGGGCTGACGTTTCTGGTCGCGCTGATTGCCAACTGCCTGGTGTTAATGTTTAGTCGGCCCGAAAACCGGGCGCTTTATGCCTGCACAGTTTTGCTTTTGACCGGTATTGGCGTGATCGGTGAAAAGCTCACGTGGACCGAAGCCAACGGTTATTTGCCGGTGACCGTGGTCCAGGGCAATTTTGATCAAAAAGACAAATGGCGTCCAGAACATCGGGCGGCAACCTTGGCGCGCTATCACCGCTTGACCAATGCCTATTGGCAGCCGTTGGTGGTGTGGCCGGAAACTTCAGTGCCCGCGTTTTACCGGGAAGTGAAGGATTCCTTTATCAAGCAGCTGGAAACTCAAGCTTTGGCCAGGCAAGCGGTTGTGCTGATCAGTTTGCCGATGAAGGAGCAGCAGTCGGGAAATCGGTTCAACACGGCGATGACGGTAGGCGAGCAACGCCGGGTTTATCGCAAGGAACATTTGCTACCCTTTGGCGAATATCTGCCGATGCCGGAATTGCTCGGGCCGATGGTCGATGCCTTGGATTTACCGTTGGGTCGATTCAGCCCGGGGGCAGATGATCAACCTTTGTTGACGGTAAAACAGCACCCGTTCATCACTACGATCTGTTATGAGGATGTTTTTCCAGCGGAAAAACGGGAATTGGCGCAAGCCCGGTTTTTGGTCAATATCACCAATGATGCCTGGTTTGGTCGTTCGCTGGAGATACACCAGCATTTTCAGATAGCCAGAATGCGGGCTTTGGAGTCGGGTCGGTACCTGGTGCGTGCGGCCAATACCGGTCGGTCAGGTATTATCGACCACAAAGGCAGGGTGCGGTACAGCATTCCGGCGTTCACCGAAAACGCTGTGACCGGGCAGGTCGGGCTGCGCTCGGGACTGACGCCGTTCAGCCGAATGGGTGATACCGGCGTGATCGGCTTGTTGCTGGCGGCTTGCGTGTTGACGATAGCTGCGGATTACCGGCTCAGGCGTTGAGTTCGGCGTGAAGCGCGCGAAATTCCTCGGTCAGCTTATGGCCGGGGGCATAATGCAGCAAGGGTTTGGCTTCGCTGTGCGATTCGCGCACTTTGACCGAAGGCGAGATTTTGCTGTTCAGTACCGGATGGCCCAGTTCGATCAGCTCATCGACCAGTTGTCGAGGCAGGTTGGCTTGTTTTTGGAACTGGTTGACGACAATGCCTTCGATCATCAGATTCGGGTTATGATCGGCCTTGACTTCGGCCAGTGAGCCCATCAGTTTCAACAAGGCTTCACGGGAGAACGCGTCGCAGTCGAAGGGAATCAAACAGCGGTCGGCGGCGATCAGCGCCGATTGGCTGTAGAAGTTCAGGATTGGCGGGGTGTCCATATAGATGGCGTCAAATCCGGACAAGGCATCCAGCGCTTCTTTCAGCTTGAAAATTTTATAACGTGATTCCAGCCGGCTTTGCAGTGGTTCGAGTTCGGCGTGCGAGGGCAGCAGGTAAAGATTGGTAAACGGGGTTTGGTGAATGGCTGTTTCCAGGCCGCTGTCGTGATTGCCGCCGAACAGGTTCAGACTCAGACTGTTGCGAAAAAACTGCGCCAGGGTTTTATCGGCGTCCTGGATTTTTTCGCCCAGCAGGTATTGGCTGGCGTTACCCTGAACGTCAAGGTCAATGACCAGGGTTTTTTTGCCTTCCGACGCACTGATCGCGGCCAGGTTACAGGTGATCGTGGATTTGCCGACCCCGCCTTTTTGATTGAAAATCACCCTGCGCATGATTAAAGCCTCTCAACAACAGTAAAGTTAGAGAAATAAAGGAATGTTAAGCGATGACTCTGACCCATTGCAGAACTCATCCGGAAAAATTTAAGTCAACCTTATTAAACGTGAACCATTATAAGCCCCCTTAAGGGAATGGCAATTATCTAAGCAGGGTTTTGGCGGCCTCTGATCCAATCCGAGGTTTATTTGCAATGAGTATTGGTTTCTGGGAGATAGGATGTGTAATACCTGTGGCTGTAATATAACTGAAGGTAATCGCGCCGAGGTGCTGGCGGAATCAGCCGATAATGGCTTGACCACGTTAACGGTGTTGAGCCGGTTAACCGCGCGCAATGACCGGCAGGCGGGGCATAATCGTCAGCACTTTCAGCAGCATCAGGTGCTGGCGGTGAATCTGATGTCGTCACCTGGCTCGGGCAAGACCTCGTTACTGGAAGCGACCATCAAGGCGTGGGCCGGCAAGTTCCGCCTGGCGGTCATCGAGGGCGATCTGGCAACGGAAAACGATGCCAAAAGAATTCGCAACCTGGGCGTGCCGGCGCATCAGATTACCACCGGCTCGGCCTGTCATCTGGACGCGCATCTGTTACACAATGCTTTGCATCATCTGGATTTAAGTGCGCTTGATATCGTATTTATAGAAAATGTCGGCAATCTGGTTTGTCCGGCCAGTTTTGATCTGGGGCACCATCTGAATGTGGTGTTGCTGTCGGTGACCGAAGGCGACGACAAGCCGGCCAAATATCCGGTCATGTTCCGGGCAGCTGATTTGATGTTAGTTACCAAGACCGATTTATCGCCATATTTACCGGATTTTGATATCAAGCGCGCGACCGGTTATTTGCAACAATTAACCAATACTGCGCCGTTGCTGCCGGTGTCGGCGGTAACCGGATCCGGCTTGGGCGAGTGGCTGAACTGGCTTGAACAGCAGCGTGAAAGTTATCTCGAGCGGCTGGAATTGGAAGAAAGTACCATGCCGCGTATTGTCGGTCGGTTGAATTTTCAGCCTGGCCCTGGGTCAGAAGTCAGCCAATTTGCGCCTTTCTTATGAGCGCGAAAGCTTTGTTGAGCGAAATTGCCGCATTGCCGTTCACTCGTCCGCTCAGAATCTTAAATGTTTGCGGCGGACACGAGCGCTCAATCACTCAGGCCGGTTTGCGTGCTTTGTTACCGGAAAATATACGGCTGATCCCGGGCCCCGGATGTCCGGTGTGCGTATGCCCGGAGCAGGATTTATACCTGGCGATTCAGCTTGCCGTGAACGAACCGGTTACCTTGATGGCATTTGGCGACATGCTGCGAGTGCCGGTCAATGCTGGAAAATCTTGTCCTGCCACATTGCTGCAAGCCAAAGCCGAAGGTGCCGATGTCCGGGCGGTAGCCTCGCCCCAGGAAGTTATCCGGCAGGCGTTGGCCTGTCCCGATAAAACCGTAGTGTTTTTTGTCGCCGGTTTTGAAACCACCTGCGCGCCGGTGGCGGCGATGCTGGCCGAGCCGTTGCCAGATAATCTGCTGTTGCTGGTTAGTGGCCGGTTGACCTGGCCGGCGGTCGCGCTGTTGCTGGCTGAGCCGGAAGCGGGTTTTGAAGCACTGATCGCGCCTGGCCACGTCGCCACCGTAATGGGCGGCGAGGAATGGCGGTTTGTGGTGAACCGGCATAACATGCCGACAGCGGTGGCCGGTTTCAGTGCTGAATCATTACTGGCTGCTATCTTGGCTGTTGCCCAGCAATGGCTTTCCGGCGAGGCCGATCTGGCGAACTGTTATCCTGAAGTGGTCAAACCTATGGGAAATGTTAAGGCCAGGGCGCTGTTGGCGCGCTGCTTCGATGTGATCGACGCACCATGGCGGGGAATCGGAACGATTCCGGCTTCCGGCTTTGAGTTGACAACGGAATTTTCCAAACATAACGCGCGTTTGCATTTTGCCGGTTATCAGGATGCAACCCGTCGTCATATCGGCGAAATGCCGCCAGGCTGCGATTGCGCCCGGGTGGTATTGGGCAAAATAGAGCCGACTGATTGCCGTTTGTACGGCGGTTTGTGCACACCCGACCATCCGGTCGGCCCATGCATGGTGTCCGATGAGGGCGCGTGCCGTATCTGGTGGGCGGATCATAGCCGTCACCCCGACTGCTAAATTTATCTCTCAAGGAATGTTGATGACTAAACTGAATAAACTTTTAGGGTTTGCCGGTATTTTGATGCTTGCCGGTTGCATGAGCGCCGGTCAGCAATTTCCGACCACCCGCGTCGCCGAGATCGAAGTCGGCGTCACCTCACAAAAAGATTTATTGGCCATGTTCGGCAGGCCCTGGCGCATGGGCGTTGAAGATGGGCGTAATACCTGGACTTATGGCCATTACCGATATTCGCTGTTTGGTCAAAACCAGGCCCAGGATTTATTGATTCGTTTCGATAATAACGGGCTGGTTCGATCCTATTCGTTCAACAGTAGCCAATAAGCTCAAACAAAAAGCAGTGATCGAAGGCTTCCAACAGTTCTCCCAAGACCCATTGTCGATCAGGTGCGCCCTGAACCGTTACGCTTTGGCCATAATTGAGCGCAGAATGGTCGCCAACCAACAATGCATGGCGGTTGTCGGCAAGCTGGATCAGCACAGCCGATAGCCATTCTTTTTTAACGACGATATTCAGCGCTTCATGCTGTTCACCGATATATTCGACCAGTAATCTTTGTTTAGCACTTTGACTTTTCTGATCGGTTGGTCTTTGCAAGCGATTGGCGCGAATGATGCCGAGTCTCGGTGGATATTCCGCGATCTGAGTCGTGACCGGCAGCGCCACCCCGGTCTCAATCAATCCAGGACGAATATGAGTTAAACCAAAGCGGTGATTACCGCTGGTTTGAAGGCTGATGGTGACACCCTGGTTGTTATTCTGGTTTTGATATCCAATTAACAGTTGTCGATTGGTTACCGTTTTTTCGTGCTCCAAAGGTTCAATATCGAAAGGGTTGCGTTGCTCATCCGCCGAGCTGCTGAGCCTGTAGATGGTGTTGAAGCGATTGTAAGCTCTTACTTGATCAAATACAGCATCGAATCCGTGAGATAAAATGGCGATCTTATGTTGGTTGGGAAATATCAGATCAACAACGCTTCGGTAGTCCGTAATTATCTGCTGTATTCGCCAATATGCGTGTTGTTCATTGCTGAGTGTATTCGCACTGTCTTGAAGCTGTTTGACCAGGAGGTGGGTGTTCAAAGTCATCAGTCGTGAAGCTGGCGTCATGCTGGGATAAGGGCGCCAGTAAAATCGGGTCGGTTCCGGCTCGGAAGAAAATTCCAGTTTCATGGCATTATCTGTAAGCCAGTCGCAATAGTTTCGCCGGTGTTTGGGAGGTACGAAATATAATGGGCAAAAATACAATAAAATGCCGGCGCGCAGGGCATGTTCAGGATTGCTTTGAACGGGTATGCCGGAAAGCTGCCTTTCTGATGAAAAACTTGTATGATTTCGAAGCCAAGCATTAAGATCGTTAAAAACGGATGCCAGGGTCGGCGGTATGGGAATCGCGCTGACATAACAGAACTCCAGACTGCGATTCACGAGACTTGAGGTCAGTAATGCACCAGTATTGATGTTTCGTCGTTGCTCATGATGTTTACACCATTGTTGTCCCGCTATCGCAAGCTGGGTCAGTAATTTAATCGCCAGGCGACGCCATTTTCGCAGTTTTTGTAAGGATTCCTGCGTGGTTTGCGTGTTGATGATCAAGGTTTCCAGCTTATTAACAAACTGAAAGATTGCCGGCGTAAGCCAAATCAACAATTGGTCAAATTGATCGATATTGAGACTTTGCCTATGCAAAGTTTCGATCAAGCCATGGAATGTGTTGGCCATGTCCACGATATCGTTCTCTGCCTGCAGGCTGAGCCAGTGGCGTACGGATTCGGCATTCAAATCAAAAGGGAGGTCAGAGCTTTCGGTCATAGGCCTTGGTCAATAAGATTCCAAGATTTAATTATAGATCCTCTTTGAGTGTTTTGGTCTGTTTCACGCGAGAGCGATAACCTGTTTAGCAGCGGCGCCCGCCGTTTCTCTGACCAGTTTGGGCACGAGGTAGCCGGGCAAACGCACTGTTATCGCCTGGTGAAGGGCGATTGCTTCCGATTCCGGTACTTCAAAATGCGCAGTACCCTTGGCGCGATCCAAAAGATGCAAGTAGTAGGGCAAGACACCAATGGCAAACAGTCGCTCACTCAACGCGACCAAGTCGTCTGCCTGGTTATTGACGCCGCGCAGTAAAACTGTCTGGTTGAGTAGGTGTACATTATGCGCGCGCATGAGTCGGCAGGCTTCAGCCACATTCGGGCACAGTTCGCGGGTATGATTGGCATGAATAACCATGATGCAATGCAGTCGGGTGGCGCTCAAAGCGGCCAGTAGTCCCGAAGTGATTCTGCTGGGGAGTACGACTGGAAGACGACTGTGTATCCGCAGACGTTTAACATGCTCGATAGCGCTTAATTGTTCAATTAGACCAGCCAAGCGTGCGTCACCGAGCATTAAAGGATCACCACCGCTCAGAATAATTTCCTCAATGTCGGAATGCTCGGCGATGTAGGCTAACGCCTGCTCACTGTTGCGGCCGGTCAGTTGATGGTCCTGATAATAAAAATTGCGTCGAAAACAATATCGGCAATGAATCGCGCAAGCGCCGGTGGTAATCAACAAGGCTCGACCATGGTATTTATGCAAAACGCCAGGTGCGGTTTGCGCGGCATGGTCGCCAACCGGATCGGCACTGAAACCCGGTGTTTCGGTCAATTCATCAGCCAATACCAGCACCTGGCGCAGTAACGGATCATTGATGTCGCCTGGCGACATATTACCGGCAAAATGCCGGGTTACCCGTAGCGGAAAATTACGGCATGCTTCAGCAGACCATGCCAGGCGAAGGCTATCCAGTTGTAAAAAGCGGCAAAGTTCGCTCAAGTCAGTAAAACTTTCGCTGAGTTGTTGACGCCAGATATCAGTTTCAGGCTTGATTGAGATCATGAGACAGCCAGGTTCAAGAAGATTTATCAGTCGGACTTTTCCCAACTGATTCGGTGTCTATTATAATGGTGAATTTGTCATTAAAGCCTAGTTAAGAGGAATCCATGGCTGAATACTCAACCAACGAATTTCGCAGCGGTCTGAAAATCATGCTGGACGGTGATCCGTGCGCGATTATTGAAAACGAATTTGTCAAACCCGGCAAAGGACAGGCGTTCAATCGGGTCAAAATTCGTAACCTGAAAACCGGTCGGGTCATCGAGCGTACCTTCAAATCCGGTGAATCGGTACCAGGCGCTGATGTCGTCGATGTGGAAATGCAATACTTATATAATGACGGTGAGTTCTGGCATTTCATGGTGCCGGACACGTTTGAACAGTATCAGGTCGATGAAAAAGCTCTGGCTGACACGAAACAATGGCTTAAAGAGCAGGACAACTGTACCGTAACATTATGGAATGACGCGCCATTATCGGTGGCGCCGCCGAATTTTGTCGAACTGACCATTACCGAAACCGACCCCGGAGTGCGCGGCGATACTTCGGGCGGCGGCGGCAAACCGGCGATACTGGAAACCGGCGCCGTGGTTCGAGTGCCATTGTTCGTGCAAACCGGTGAAGTGATCAAAGTCGACACCCGCACCGCCAGTTATGTTTCCCGAGCCTGATTGGCGGTCTACCTGTACGCATCAGGCGTTGATCGACCGAGCTCGGTTGTTGACTTCAGTGCGTGCTTTTTTTGTTAAGCGCGCCGTTCTTGAAGTGGAAACCCCGGTGTTGAACGGTTACCGGGGCACCGATCCCAATCTGAGCGTATTCCGCACCCAGCCCGATAGCCAAGGACAATCCTGGTATCTGCAAACCTCGCCGGAATTCGCCATGAAGCGTTTGCTGGCCCAGGGTTCGGGTTCGATTTACCAAATCGCCAAGGCGTTTCGGCAGGATGAGAGCGGCCGCTATCACAATCCTGAATTCACGCTGCTGGAATGGTACCGTACAGGGTTTGATCTCGACCAGTTGATGACGGAAACCGAACAGTTGCTAAAGGCGGTGGATGTTGAGCAAATATTGCCCAAAAAAGTTGAGCGATTCAATTACCGCGATTTGATGCTGGAGCGTTTGGCGCTGGATCCTTGGTCTTTTGATGTCCACGCCTATCGAACCTGCGCCCGGCGTCTGGGTTTTGACGATGCGCCGCGTGTTTGCGGCGAAGCACACAGTGTCTGGCTGGATTTTTTATTCAGCCAGGCGATACAGCCGGAACTGGGTCGAGGAGCTTTGACCTGGGTGTATCGGTTTCCGGTTTGGCAATCGTCGCTGGCGCGGGTGTCGGCTGATGATCCGAATGCGGTAGAACGCGCTGAGTTATTTATTGATGGCATCGAACTGGCCAACGGCTATCATGAGCTCACCAATGCCGAACAACAGCAACAGCGTTGTGAGCAGGAAAATCGATGGCGAACAGGGCAAGGCATGGCTGAAGTTGAACCTGACCCGAGATTACTCGGCGCACTTCGGGCTGGCCTGCCGGATTGCGCCGGTATCGCGCTGGGTCTGGATCGCTTACTGATGATTTTAACCGGCGCGGATTGTTTGAATGAAGTGCTGACCTTTTCGATTGCACGGGCTTGAAACGTGAGCTTTTCATTATTTCGGTGGTTATGAGTAAACGACTCAATCGGCTGTTGATCCTGTCCAGCATCGCTTTATGTTCACCGGTAAAGGCCGATGAAGGATTTATTGTCGAAAATATTCAGGTCAATGGCTTGCAGCGTATTTCTGCGGGAACGGTGTTCAATTATCTGGGGGTAGGCACTGGCGACCGGTTTTCCCAGGAAAAAGCTCCTGAAGTCATCCGGGCACTATTTAAAACCGGTTTTTTTCAGGATATCCGCTTGGGCCGCGATGGCAATACTCTGATAGTTCAGGTCGAGGAGCGCCCAGCCATCGCCAAGATTGTGTTTGAAGGAAACAGCGACATCAGCTCCGATGACTTGAAAAAAGCCCTGGAAGGCATTGGTCTGACGGAAGGTAAAACATTTAATCGCCAGTTGCTGGAAAAAGTCGAACAGGAACTCAGTCGTCAATATTTCAGTCACGGCAAATACGGCCTGAAAATAGACACTGAAGTCAGCCAACTAACCCGCAACCGAGTGGGTATCAATATCAAGATTTCCGAAGGCAAGGTTGCCAAGATCAAGGAAATCAATCTGGTAGGCAATAGCAGCTATGTGACGGAAATTCTGCTCGATCAATTCGAACTGAGCACCAGCAATCTGCTGTCTTTTTACACTCAGGACGATCAATACTCCAAACAAAAACTGTCCGCCGATCTGGAGCGCTTGAAATCTTACTATCTGGATCGGGGGTATATCAATTTTCAGGTTGATTCCACTCAGGTTGCTATTTCCCCTGATAAAAAGGAAATCTATATTACCGTCAACCTCAGCGAAGGCGATGTTTTCAGTCTCGATCAGGTCAAAGTTACCGGCAATCTGATTATAGACCCTGAGGAAATTGTTAAATTGGTTAAAGTTGGTCCGGGCGAAATCTTTTCCCGAAAAAACGCCACCGAAACATCTAAGGCTATTTCCGACCGATTGGGTGAGGAAGGTTATGTGTTTGCCAATGTCAACATGGTGCCGGAAATCGATGAAGCCAACAAAACCGTGGACATGACGTTCTTTGTTGATCCCGGCAAGCGAGTCTATGTCAACCGTATCAATGTTAAAGGCAATACCAAAACCCGGGATGAAGTGATTCGCCGAGAGTTCCGGCAAATGGAAGCCAGCTGGGCCTCAACCACGGCTATTGAACACTCGAAAACCCGCCTGGAGCGTTTGGGTTATTTTGAAGAAGTGAATGTCGAAACGCCAAAGGTTCCCAGCACCACGGATCAGATTGACGTCGATTACAGCGTGGTGGAAA
>RRYU01004794.1_pt1 | contig 13014 bp, 29 predicted proteins | sample 2162651 | NCBI WGS metagenome assembly RRYU01 (sample SAMN10267283, study PRJNA491782) | microbial mat metagenome | isolation source: biomat in the production well | place: Japan: Minami-Kanto gas field, natural gas well KTG3 | collected 2017-06 | reverse complement strand
GTATTGAGAGACAGATAATTCCAGAAAACGGGATTTTGTGGGAAATACCGGGATCTCGTGGGAAAAAGACACTAATTACAAAGCGTTAAAAAACACAAAACAATAAAAGTGGCTGATTTTTAATTTCAGAATTTTGGTCCCTTTTAGAGGTAAAATTTGCAAATAGTTTCATAAATTCAAGTGCCCCGCTCGTCGGTAGCCAACAAGGAATTAACTGGTATTAGGATAACGCTATTTGGTGGTGAACCATTGTTCTAAACTTCAAAGGGGATGAAATCTTATGAAACGGGTCTTTTGTTCCACCCGTGCCACTAATAGCAATTGAACCAAAATCCAGCATCCTACCTAAAAGCCCCTGGTCTATTTGAATAGCCTCAACCTTAGAAAGCAAGACTTCAATTGAAGCTCGACGGATAAAACCGACTTTACCAATAATACGTTTATTTGTTATTCCAAACTCAGAAGTGACAAAATTAACAAAAGAGCTAAGACCTTTTACTGTGGCAATTAATATAAGAACAGCTCCAATAATACGGACACCCTCTTCGCTAAACAAAAAAAGCAGTGAAAATATAAATAAAACCATAGGCCAGAAAAATATAATCCAATGCAGCCTTGTTCTATAAACTACCTGTTCGCCAACCATAATGTTATTGTCAATATAACTCATAGTCACCCTCCTGTTTTTATGTCGATTTTGATCAAAACTTAATCGTAACCCATGAAAACCAAAACATATACCAATCTTTTCATAAAATAATAAAAAAAGGGAAGAATATTAAATTGCCTCGCCTTTGGGGCCTGGGGCGGTCGAAGGGTTTTCATGGACAGCCTTCATGCGATTAAGTCTGATTCGCAGGTCTTTGTTCTCGTCTTGGAGACGGCTTACATCAGCCATTAAGGTGTCTACTTTTTCCTCGAGGGCTACTAATCGATCTTTTTGGTCGACCGCCTCTGAAAAGGCGTCCAAGTTAGATACAATAGCCCGAATTAACTTTTGGTTATTAGAACCCATGATTTTCATCAACATTTCAATAGATTGTGCGATTGATGCCTGGTGCGATGCCGACGACTGGAAGCCTCTTCCAGAGACTTCTTTGAGGGTTGAAGAAAGCACTGAAACTCCTTCCCTGCCCGTTTGATCTGTTAAATATGGTTCTCCCCCCCCTGTTAACAGCCAGTCAACGCTTATCCCAAACTCCTTACTAATTCTTTTTAATGTTTCCCCTTTTGGCAACTTATCATCCCGCCATAAAGAGATTGTACTCACATGTACGCCGATTTTTTTCGCAAAGTCGGCCTTAGTCATGTGGTTAATTTTAGATTCTAGTCTTTGTAGAAAAGCCATTTTTTTGACCATAAATGGTTCCCGATGAAAAAAATCAATCGGGAACTCAATCGGGAACCATACAAAAAACCAACAAAATCACTAAAACCAGTATGTTACGAGAAAAACAGGAAAATAAGATAATATTCAATCGGGAACCATTTTTCTCTTGACACTATCGAAAATAATCGATAAAACTATTGGCATGGTAACTAACGGTAACCTTTTTTTGTTTTAATTTCAATGTCTATTTCCCGGGTAGTTCGGACCTATACCCGGATCGGGAGAGACGGCATGCCCACCCATCGAGACCAGCTCAGCCTATTCAGTTCTCAATCAGCCAACATTGCCGCCGAGGTGAAGCGCCAGATCAGACTGGCGCTTGCCGGGTCCAGGCACAGCCGGGTCGAGATCTGCGACCAGGTGAACAGGCTCGCGGTGGTGGAGGGGGTGCGGTTGAGCCTGACCAAGGCCACGCTGGACTCCTGGCTCAAGGACGATCCGGCGCGGATGCCTGGGCTGCAGGCCCTGGTGCTAATTTGCCGGGTGTTGGGCACCACCGAGCCCTTATCGGCCCTGGCGCACCCCTTGGGTGCGGCGGTGATCAACGAGAGAGACGCCCAGATACTGGCCTGGGGCCGGGCGGAGATCCAGAGGCGCAAGGCGGCCAAAAGGGCGCGCCTGGCTCTGGAGGCGATAGAGGTGTGACGTGAAAATGCCGGGAGGGAAAAAATGAAGAGCTACGACACCACCAGGGCAGCCATCAGGCGGCGGCTGGTGGACCTACAGATAAGGGGCAAGCGGGCCAGCAACGGGGAGCTGCTGACCTTAGCGGCTATAGGAAGGACGCTGGATCCACCCGTATCCAGGAATGCGGTTTCCATGACCGCGTCCGGCAGGATCAAGAGTCCGCGCATCCGGAGGGCGATTGAGAGGGAGCTGGGTACGCCTTTTTGGGTGTGGAGGAACAGGAGATGACGGAAGGGTTGGTTTTATCCGCAAGTGAGATTGCGCAAGCGGTGGGGTTATCAAAACGCGGAGTTAATAAGCGAGCCAAAAAAGAGGGTTGGGTGGCCCAGGTGGTGAACGGGAAGAAGGAGAAGCGCTTTGCTGTTTCGGATCTCCCGGAAGACATAAGAGCGGCGGTCGAGAAGGCCATGAAAGACAATAACAGGGAAAGCGGGTCTTATAGTAGTGTTGCAAACGCCGTGCCAAGGCAGCCCGGTCGGCTACAACGCCCGATTCCCGTGGGATCGCCGGAGCTTACGGACTGGCAGAACCAATATGCCCTGGCCAGGGTGGACTTGGTGGAGGCCTATCTCAAGGCGAAGCGACAGGCCAAGGCCCAGGGCAAGAGCCGGGTGGCGGCTGCCGAACTGTTTTTGAAGGGTTACAACACGGGCGAGCTTTACCCGAGGCTTTTTCGGATTCTGGGTGAGGTCAAGTTTTCGACAATCGAACAGTTGTGCAGGACCTGGAAAACATCCGGATACGACTATGTGGCCCTGGCCCCCCAGTGGGGCCTGCGCCGCGGCTGGCGAAAGATCACCGCCGAGGAGTTTAATCAGGTTTTGAGTTTTGCGCTGCATCCGAACCGCCTGCGAAAAGCCGAGGCTATACGGCTTGCAAAGTTGAACCTATCACGCCGCGGTATCGAGACCCCCAGCTCGGAGGCCACGCTCAGGCGGGCCCTGGAGGACTGGATCTCCACCAATTATGACAGGTGGATTTTTTGCCGCGAGGGCGAAAAGGCCCTGAATGATAAGTGCCTGCCATACCTGGAGCGGGACGCGGGCTTGTTGGATGTGGCCGAGGTTTTTGTGGCGGACGGTCATAAGCTGAACTTTGATATCCTGCACCCGGAGACCGGGAAGCCTGCACGCATGAACTGGCTCTGCTGGTACGACTGGGCGAGCTGCATGCCCGCAGGCTGGTGCATCATGCCGACCGAAACGGCCGTCGCCGTTGCCGCTGGCCTGAGGCGCGCCATACTGAATGTCGGTAAAATACCCACTGTCGCCTACCTGGACAATGGCAAGGCCTTTAAGGCGAAGGTGTTCAACGATTCCACCATCGATTTCGAGGAGCTCGGGTTCAACGGCCTGTTCGGGCGGCTGGGGATCGAGACCATTTTCGCCTGGCCCTATAACGCTCAATCAAAGCCGGTTGAGCGTTTTTTTGAGACGTTCGGCGAGATGGAACGCCTCATGCCCACCTACACCGGAACCGACATCGCGCACAAGCCGGCGCATCTCCTGAGGAACGAAAAGCTACACAAGAAAATACACGAAAAACGCTATGGCGGGTGGGTGCCGACAATGGAGGAGGCAAACGCGCTCATTGCCCAGTGGGTTGCGGAGTACGCGCAGCGCCCCCATCGCGCGCTCAAAGGCCTGTGCCCGGCCGATGTGTGGGAGGCGGGCAAGGGCCCCGGGGTGGACGAGACGGCATTGATGCACCTCATGATGGCCACTGAGCCGAAACCCGTGCACCGGCAGGGCGTCAAGCTCTTTGGCCGCTGGTACTACGATGAGGCTCTGTACGGAATAAAGGACCGCGTTGAAGTCAGGTATGACCTTGAGGACCGCTCCAGGGTTTGGATTTACGACAAGGCCGGAACACACCTGATATGCGAGGCCGGCGCGCTCAAAAAGGTGCACCCGGTTGCCAGGGTGTCAGGGGGGCCGGGGGACGTAGCCGAGGTCCGGGCGCAGATCCGGCGCAAGCGCTCGCTCAAAAAAGGGACGGAGGCGGCCGGCCGGGAGTATGCGGATGCGGCGCCCGTGCTGGTGTCCATACAGGGCGGCCGAAAAGAGGAGCCCCAGGAGGAGACCAGGGAGCTGAAACCGCTTCCCAGGGCCGAGGCGGAGCGGATCGAGGCCGAGGCCGAAAAGATGAAGGTCTTGGAATTCACGCCGAAGCGGGAGGAGCCCATCTACATGAGCGAGCCGGACCGCTACGAGGAATATCTGAGGCGGGAGTTCATCACGAGGAGCTCACCCTGGATGAGATGGCATTCATGCGCTACTTCGAGAAAACGGAGCTCTACCGGGACCTTGCGGCTCGCTACGAGATGCTCCTGGAGGTCTGGACGATGGAGCAGGAAGAAGAGGGGGGCGGGGACGGTTGAGGTTGTCGATCCCGTGTGGCTCTGAAGCTATCTGACTTTCAAAAGGAGGCAACAACATGAAAAACGTGTTCGTCGAGACCCGCAATGTGCAGAACTTTCTGGGCGCCATGCGCGAGGCCGAGGCCGTCCAGGGCGAGCCCACTTTGCTCGTCTTCCACGGCCAGGCCGGCCGCGGCAAGACCACAGCGGCCCGGTACTACGCGGCACAGCGCGGGTGGACCTATGTCCGGGCCCTGTCGGGCTGGAGCGAGCTCTGGATGCTCCAGGATCTCTGCTTCGAGCTGCACGTGGAGCCAATCCCGGCCCGGAAAAAGCCCTGCTTTGAGGCGATAAGGGACCGGCTCCTGGTGTCGCCGAGGGCGGTTGTTGTGGATGAGGCCGACAAGCTGAGCGCCGGACAGATCGAGTGGATCAGGGACCTGGCGGACCTCACGTTCGTGCCCTGGGCCCTGGTCGGCGAGAAAGTGCTCTATCACAAGATGGAGAGGGAGCGCCGGGTCTGGTCGCGGACCCTTCGCGCAATCGAGTTCCAGCCGATCACGGCACAGGAGATCTTGTTCGCGGCGAAGAGGGCGGCGGACATACATCTGACCGCCGGCCAGGGGGAGAAGATACGGGCGGCCTCGGACGGCGACTTCCGGCTTGCAACCAGGAACATCAGGCTTCTCGAGAGCCTCTTGGAAGCGAATCGGGGCAGCGAGGGCCAGGCCGGCCGGGTGAGCGACGAGCTGGTTAAAACCGCGATCAAGCAGGGGTTCCGGGGGAACTGATGGGGACGATTCGAGCATCCGACGTGCGGCAGGCGGCCAGGGCCCTCGGGCGATTCTCTTGGGACGATCTCTGTAATCGCCTGGGGCCTCTGGTCCAGAGTTACGCGGACCGGAAGCATGTGAAAAATGCCGTCAAGGATTTCCGCAAGCGGGGCGAGGTTGAGCGAATCGGAGAGGCTTTATTCGAGTACCGGAATCTCGCCAGGCCGCGATCCCGGATCGATGTTGTCTGGCACCTGGTGCGGAGCCATCGGGCGTTTTCGGCCGACGAGATCGAGAGGCTCTCAGGCGCGGCCAGGGCCACGGTGCTTGAATATCTTCAGTGCCTTGCAAAAACGGGGCTGATCATGAGGGTCGGGCCTGGGCGGTGGAAGCTCGTGAGGGACCCCGGGCCGGACACCCCGGTCAACACCGCGAAGTGCAAGAAACTGAAGGCGCTGCGGGCCCGGAAAAGGGGCTGAACTGTTATGAAACTGCATTTCACCAGGCATTTTGAGGAGCGCTGGGTAGAGAGGGTCGGGCCGAGGCGGCCGACTCGGGCCGAGGCGGAGGCGATCATTCGGGAGTCGATACAGATTCAGCAGTATCGGGATGTGTACACACCCCGCGGACGGCGCATCACAATCCTCGCCTCATACTGGCACCCGGGCCGCGGCCTGGTGATCAAGGGGGCGCGGTCGGGTCGGGACGGGAAAACCGGGCTGCAGCTGGTGACGGTTTTGACTGCGGACGGAGGGCAGGCGTGAGGCCGGAAGATCTCAAGTTCTACATTGACCTCCTTAAGAGTGAAGAATGCCTGTGCGGGCGCACGAAACAGGCAAGAAAAGCGGTCTGCTGGTCGTGCTGGAAGGCTCTACCGCAGGAACATCAAAAGGCTCTTTATCGCCGAATAGGCCAAGGCTTCGAAGAGGCCTACGAGGAGGCGGTGCAATGGCTCCAGCTCTATCAGTGGTAGAGAAAAAAGCGGCGGAACTGCCTTTCCTCCACGTTTATTTCGGGGGACGGGAGGATTTGCTCGCCTGGTTTGAGAAAAGGGCGGCGGAGGCCGGCCAGGCCCCGGAGGACCATGTGCTCTGGATGATAGAGGAGTACAAGAAGATGATGGAGGAGGGCTGACTGTGGACGCAATCGAGGTGATCAACGCGACCCGTTATTACTGGCTGTCGGCGCTGAACCTGGTGCTTTTGTGGGGACTCTGTCGGTCCGTCCGGGATCTTTGGAGGTGAGCCGCATGGCGAGCAAGCTCACACACGAGCTCAAATGCTGGCCCGAGTTCTTCGGCCCGATTTTGTCGGGGGACAAGCGCTTCGACATACGCTTCGGGGACCGGGACTTCAGGATCGGAGACACCCTTTATTTGCGTGAGTGGGATCCGGCTACGAGCAGCTACACGGGCCGGGCGATGAGTAAGCGGATTTCATACATCATGCGCGGGCCACTTTTCGGGCTCAAGCCGGGATGGGTGATTTTATCGTTTGATTGCGGAGGCCGTAAGGGCGGCCCAAGGGTCAGGATAAAGGACGATATGAGCCAACATGATGGGAGCCTTGGAGAAATCGTTCACTCCAACTGCGATGGCACGTTTCGGGTGCGGCTGTGGGTTGAAGGGCGCATAGCAGCAGTAAATCTTTATCCTGAAGAGGTCGAGCCTTGTTGAGAGCCGCCCCGATGAGGCGCACTAAAGACTCCTGGTCCGATGTTGGGATATCCCGCCCAGGCCCTTTAAAAGGCAGACGCCTCCTGGCTATTCCGGCCAGGAGGCGGAAGAAAAGGAGGCAATGCTGTGGGAATCGAAATTAGAGTGGACTGTGACGGTTTTAAGTGCGGTCGATCCACCTCTTTTGACGGAAGCATCGAAGATTTCGATAGCTTCTTGCTCCATAGGGGTTGGCATGAGATCGACGGGGGTTTCTACTGCGAAAAATGCGGCCCCGAGGTGCTAAAAGAGGCCGAAGAATCGCTGCGGACCAGGGAGTCAGGGGGGGGGTGTGGGAGCGTATGTATTGCCGGGGCAATTAAGCCTGGGCTTTCCATCGTGTACAGGAGGCCATCATGCTAACAATCGAACTGGAAGACCACGGCCAGGACTTCCTTGAGTGGGACATCGACGATACGGGCAAAGTGGTGGATTGCCGGCCCTTTCAGGCCGACGTCTGGAAAGGCACGATCGTACACAACCGGGATATTCGTCCCGGCGATATCCTGTTCATTGTTACCCCTATAGGCAAAAGGAAAAAGCTGCTGACGCTGAATTACCCGGTCAAGAGCGTGAGGGAGGCTGCCTGAATGAGGCGGCTTGACACCATAATCCGCATGAGAGCCGAGGTGCTCCTCCGGCGCGGCCTGCAACTCAGGGATGAGGCGATGGCTGAGATGGACCGGCTCTGTGGGGACAGCCGTCTCCAGCCGTTTAGAGAGTTCATGGCGGCAAGCGCGCGGTTCGACCGGGGCATGGCATTGTGTGAAAAAGCGGACGAGCTGAGGGGGTATGTATGACGAGCGAACGCATCATATGCCCCTACTGCGACCGGAAAATTGAGCTGGACGATGTTGAGCGGACTGAATTGTTCACCGAGAACGCCCACCTGGCCGCGCGCCTGGGGCCGGCCTGGCGGATCGCGAATGAGTACATTGATTGTTTCCGGCGGGCCAGGGGCGGCCGGATGTCACTTAAAAAGCGGATCCGGCTCCTGCGGGAGGTGGTGACGCTCTGGGAGGGCGGGGAGTTCGTGTTTGACGGCCGCCGGTACCGGGTGACCCAGGCGGAGATCAAAAAGGCGCTTGGGGCCGTCTGCAACCGGGATATTGTGGGCCTGGAAAATCACAACTATCTGAAAAAGGTGATGATGCCGGGCGGTGAAAGGCTCTCGGCCGAGGGATTGACGGCCCACGAGGAAAAAGAGCGGGAGCAGAAGAGGCTTTTCGACAGCCGCACGCGGGGAGCGGGAGAGGACATCCTGCCGCCCGACGAGATCGGGAGGCGTGCCCGTGAGCTGGTTGACAAGATCGGGGGCGGCTCATGAGGGTGTTGATACTGCTCTTCCTGGCGGCCTTGATCGGGGCGGCTGGTTATGTGGCGCATGAGATGACCGATTTGCAGGCCCGGGCGGAGGCCCTGGAGGCCGCCAGGGAGGAGCACGCGAAGGACCTGGCGGGCCTCAAACAGAACCAGGAGTCCATCATCCACAATATTGCAACAGAGATCCGGCCCGCCAAAATAGGACCCTTTTTGGAGTGGCAGGCGACGAGGGGCGAGGGAAAGTGAGGGGTACGCCATGAGACACGAAGACCTGGGTATTGATTCACGGACCGGGCATCACCGGAAAAACCCGCTGGCCCTGGCGGAGAGCCGGTATCTGGGGATCTTGTGGGAAAACCACGTGGGCGCTTCGCGCGCGATCTCCGCCGACCACCTGGCCGAGCGGTTCGGTCGGCTGGCCGGCATGCGCGGGGGGCTGGAGCAGTGGAAGCGCGACATACGGCTCATGCAGAACCATTTGCTGGTGGATCACAACATCCCGATCTTGAGCCGGTCCGGCCACAACGGCGGGTACTGGATCGCAGAGAGCGAGGCCGAGGCCCGGGCGTTTTACGACACGTTCCGGCGCCGGGGCATGACCGGGCTGGTCAAGGCCTCGCGGGGCCGCCAGGCCGCCTTGGTGGACATGGTGCAGCAGCTCTCGTTCGAGTTTGATGAGCTTACGGATTTGACCCCGCCCGGCCTGGTAAGGCCCCAGGATCGGCCGGCGGCTGAAATGCCGACTCCGGTGGAGGTGGTGGACGCGTTTTTGGGCCGGATGCTGCGAAACCCTGAAAAATTTGCAGATGGTCTCAGAAAAATCGGGAAGAAATATGGCGGGGTCCTGCTTCCGAGGGAGCGGATCGCTGAATTGAAAGTCCAGGCTGCGCGCTTTCAGGAGCTGGTCGGCGGACTGGATGTGTGAGGGAGTTGCAGATGGTTTCAGAAATCGAGCGCGGCGGCAGGGAGATTGATCACGGCCTCGGCATGTGTTCCCTGGCAGTTCTTGTGGTGATGGGGATCGGGGTGGCGTTCACCCTCATGATAAAGAAAATCATCTTGTGGGGAACGGGGCGCAGATGGCGTTAAGCGCTGCAAAAATCAAGCTCGTCAAGACCGCACAGCGGGCCCTGGGGCTGGACGATGCGACGTACAGGGGCGCACTGGAGGCCCATGCGGGAGTGTCGAGCGCAAAAGACCTGGACGAGCAGGGGTTCCGGGAGATTATGGCGCATTTCGAACACTCCGGGTTCCGGGCCAGGAGCACGTTTCAGTCGCCTGCGCCGGCGCGAGGTCACAGGCCGGGCATGGCGACCGAGCGGCAGCTCAGGAAGATCTTCGCTTCCTGGTGGAGCCTGGGGGGCTCATATTATCGAAAGGGCCAGGAGCGAAAGGCGCTGCGGGAGTTTTTGAGGAAGCGTTTTGCCGTTGAGCACGAGAACTTTCTGGATTTCGACAAGGCGTACCAGGTTATCGAGGCCATAAAGGCGATTCAGGAGCGGCATGTCTAATCAGGCTGCTAGAAAAGCAGTATATTCAATCCGGTGCCCCATACATCCCAATGTTGAAATTGGCGAGTGGGAAGCTGACATAAAAGGGTTTGACCATTTTGGGGGGTTCTGCTATAAGTGCAAGAAAATGATGAGGTACAATCATAGGAATTTTAAGGAGAAACTCATGATCGGATACTTTCCCGGAAAAACAATTTGACGCAGTGAGCGCCTGGGTGCGCCGTTTTTGAAGGAGCTGCCGCTGGGCAGCAACTAAAGCCTTCAAAACCTGTGAGAAAAAGTGGTCCTGAGAGGCCCGTTGCTCGTGAGAGCGATGGGCCTCTTTTTTTGTGATTAGCGCAAGGAAGACATCATCGTGAATGATCGGGCCGCAAAAGTGAAAGACCTGGAGCACGACCTCAGGGACGAACTGTTGAGCGGCATCACAGAGGCCGGGACGTGGCTCAAGCAGGCCACAAAGGCCCTGCTGAGGACCGAGGAGTATGTCCGGGAGCAGATCACGATGGACCGGCTCATGGGCGCGTGCGGGGAGAACGGCCCGGCTGCGGCGGGCGGCGCAGAGGGCCCGGAATTCGTGATTTTGCACCATTCCACCACGCGGGACTCCGAGACGTTCTCGTGGAGCGCGATTCGACGACATCACGTCGAAACGCTCGGCTGGCGGGATATTGGATATCACTTCGGCATCGAGCTGGTGGCCGATGGGGTTGAGGTCATGCTGGGCCGGATGCCCGGAGAGGTGGGTGCCCACTGCATTGCGGGAGGCATGAACGCGAGGAGCGTGGGCGTGTGCGTTGTGGGGAATTACGACCGGGAGGATGTGCCGCATGCCCACGAGCAGGCGGCGCTGCGCCTGGTCCGGTGGGTGTGCCGGGTCTACCGGATTCCCACGGAAAACGTCCTGGGGCACCGGGAAGTCGCTCTGGACGGCAGAACCTGCCCGGGTGGACGGTTCGATATGGGCCGATTCCGGTCGCTGCTTTAACGCTCATTCACAAGGAGAGAAACATGAAATCAAGATCGGCAATAAAACTGGGCTGCTTGTTTGTGCTGGCGCTGCTGGTTGTTGGATGCGGCGGCGGGCAGGCGACGCGGCAGGCGCAGCTCTACAACACGCTGACCGGGACGGCGGAGCTTTACAACCAGACCATGACCGAGGTCCGGCACCTCCAGGACATCGGGCTCATCAGCGATGAGGCGCGCGCCAAAATCAACGACAAGGCGGAAAAGTTTTACGCGGCGTATCGCGCGGCCGTCCGGGTGTTTGTGGCCGTCAAGCTGGCTGAAGACGAAAGCGGAGACGTGCAGCTCGCGCCGCTTGTGCGAGAGGCGGAGCGGCTGTTTCTGGAGTTTTTGGAGATCACCGAGCCTCTGCTCCTGGAGGCCATGAAAGAGAGGTAACGACATGAGTAAAGAAGAAGCGGTCATGATCCTTTACATCATGAACCTGATAATGGCAAAAGGCGTGCCGGCGTTTATCCGCTGGAAGGACGGGACCAAGCTCGAGGACCCGACCCTCGAAGAGGTGGAGGCGTTGGCTGACCGCATAAAGCCGCCACAGACTTACTGAGGGCGGGCCGGAGAGGTGAAGGAGGCAGAGGATGAAGCAGCATATGAAGGGCTGGAAAACATGGGCCGGGGCCGCGCTGGTGGCGGCGTCCGCGGTGCTGGGGTATCTGGGAGAGCAGGGCCTCGCCGAGGCCTTGCTGGGCGTGGGCGCGGCGCTCGGGCTGGTGGGTGTCGGCCACAAGATCGAGAAGGCTCAGAAAAAGTGATGGACGACGCGGATCGGGCCGACGTTTTGAACGAGCTGCATTTGAGCGCTAAGATACAACGGGTGCGCGCCCGCGACGGCGGGCACGCATTCCAGGCCGAACCGGGTCCCCGGCTCTGCATGGAATGCGGCGAGGAGATCCCGCAGGACAGGATTTTGGCGGTACCGGAGTGCCGGCTGTGCATTGAGTGCCAGACGGAGGCTGAGGGGCGATGGACGTGATCGACTACGGCGCATGGCGGTTCTGGCTTTCAGCCGGGCAGATGCTGTTCAACGTCATGATAGCCATCTACATCTGGAACAATCGCAAGCACCAGGCCACGAACAGCCGGGTGGAGCGCCTGGAAGAGTCGCTTGTAAAAAGGGTCGAGGACGCTGAAAAGGACCTGCTTTCCGTCAAGGGCTGCGTGGAGCATTTGCCGACACAGGACCAGATCAGGGAGGTAAGCAAGGAAATGCAGGCCCTGTCATCGCAGATGGGTGAGCTGCGCGGGCGCATAACCGGAATCAACCGTGCCGTGGACATAATAAACGAGTTTTTAATCAATAAAGGGGAGCGCTATGGCGGGTAACGACTACGCCTGTTTCGTCGAGGAGGACCGGCGCCTGGTCATCCTGCGAACGCTGGAGGAGGACCCGGGATATTCGATGAACGAGTCGGTCATCCAGTCCGTCCTTGCCTCATTCGGCCACAACGTCAGCCGGGACAGGGTCCGGCAGGACCTGGCCTGGCTGGCTGAGCAGGGGCTGGTCAGGCTTGAAACGGTTGTGAGCGTGCAGGTGGCGACACTAACCGGCCGGGGGGCTGATGTGGCTACGGGCCGGGCGCGCGTGCCCGGCGTGAAACGGCCGTCGCCGGGGAGGTCGTGATCATGGGACGCCAGCCGTCGACCGTAGATCTGTTGCCTGACGATATTCGGAGCCAGCTCCAGGAGCTCCTCCGGGACCCACGCGTGACGCAGCTCGAAACCACGCGCAGGATCAACGCTGTGCTGGAAGAGGAAGGCCGGCCGGAGAGGCTCTCAAAGAGCTCCGTCAACCGCTACGCGGTCAGGATGGAAGAAGTGGGCAAGAAACTGCGGCAGTCCCGCGAGGTTGCCAAGATGTGGATCGGCCGTCTGGGAGCCGAGCCCCAGGGCGAAGTGGGCAAGCTCTTAAACGAAATGGTGCGGACCCTGGCTTTTGATCTGGTGATGGACATGAGCGAAGAAGGGGCTGTTGTGGAGCCCAAGATGATAAAGGATCTCGCGTTCGGAATCGAGAAGCTCGAGAAGGCGGCGAGCGAGAATGTCAAGAGGGAAGAGGAAATCAGGCGGAAGGAGCGGGAGGCGGCCAAGAACGAGGCTGTGGACGCTCTGGAGCATATTGCCGACGAAGCCACCATCAAGGAATTCAGAAAGCGGTTTTTGTGATGGCCAAAGGGAACGCCAAAATTGTCCCGCAGGACCCGGGAAGGCTCTTCTTGCCGTACCAGGACGCATGG
>RRYU01002808.1_pt1 | contig 13017 bp, 14 predicted proteins | sample 2162651 | NCBI WGS metagenome assembly RRYU01 (sample SAMN10267283, study PRJNA491782) | microbial mat metagenome | isolation source: biomat in the production well | place: Japan: Minami-Kanto gas field, natural gas well KTG3 | collected 2017-06 | reverse complement strand
TCTTTGGCGACGTCGAGCCTTCCTGCCGACGCATCAGTATCACAAATCCGCGCGGCTGCGCCGGTGCCTTTTCGCATCGCTCGCCTGAGCTGGGACTGATAACAACCAATTGGCATATAATGGCTAATATTTTCATCTATCCAAATGTTTAATAATGTGACATGACAAACAGCTCAGACACCACCATCAGAAAAAGCCGCCTGGTTGATGGCATAGTCATCCCTCCGACTCATCTCGAGTTAATCGCGGTCGACCACTGCAATATCTCCTGCGGGTCTTGCAACCATGCCTCCCCAGCAGTACCGACTTGGTTCGCCAATCCTGAAACCGTCTTCAAAGACTTTTCCGTCTTAGCCAAGAACTATCGTCCGGCATTTGTTAAAGTCATTGGAGGTGAGCCACTGCTACACAAAAAACTTGATGAGGTAATTCGTGCGGCCAGAGCTTCAGGAATCAGCAACCACTTCACCTTGGTTACAAACGGGATTCTTCTGCACAAGGCCAGCGACGCCCTGTGGGAGGACATAGACGAAATCGAGATATCCATCTACCCAGGTATGGACAAAACCATGGAGAATATTGTTTCGTCCCGGGAAAAAGCGTTATCCATGGGCAAGAAATTGACTATTTTTAAATATGACAAATTTCGTGAAACATTCAGCTCGAAAGGCACAGCAGATCAGGAGTTGATCAACAAGATATATGCAGCCTGCAAGGTTGCCAACTTTTGGGGTTGTCATGCGGTAAGGGATGGGTATATCTACAAATGCCCCCAGAGTATTTATATTCCAACGATATCTGGCACGCAGACAGAGACAGATCGGTTAGAAATCGTTGATGATGATAACTTTGCCCAGACACTTCTTGATTTTTTAAATTCGACAACGCCACTTACTACCTGCGCAAATTGCGCTGGGACTGCCGGCAGACTAAAAGCGCACGAATTTTTGCCGCTTGAGAAATGGCACAAACAGATCAATAAGAGCTCAGAAGAGATCATCGATTATGACTGGCTCGCACGCTGCTTGATCACACAAAGCAATAATGATGACTGTAAGATTCCGATGCGTTTCAAGGTACAGCATATTCAGACATGGTTTCCATTTCTTAAGTACATTTCTCGTTTGGCCTTTTCAGGAAAAGCAAAGAATAATATTTTAACCCAGGACAAACGCTCTGTAGAAAAACTTACCGCAAGGAAACGCAGGTCAAGATAAGCTAACGATACCCCGACCTTCCGGCAATCAACATATCTTTACGCACGGATTGAAACAAATATCTGCTAGTATGAATTATCTACGCCAAACTCTTGGTTGCTACTTCATACATATCCTTTGATATCCCCTCAGTTGCAACTATTTTCTCCAGTTGTTTTTGCATCAATTGTTGGCGTCTTTCATCGAAACGTCTCCAACGTGACAGTAGCCGCAGCATGCGCGCGGCGATCTGGGGATTGATGGAATCGAGTTGCAAAACGGTCTCACCCAGTAGCAAGTAGCCGGAACCGTCGACCGCATGAAAGTTGACTTGATTCGCACTACAGAAAGCACCAATTAAAGACCTGACTCTGTTGGGATTGCATATATTAAATGCCGAGTGCTGCATCAGCTCCTTTACCTTTGACAGAGCATCTCCACGCTTCGATGTGGCCTGAACCGTAAACCATTTGTCCAGCACCAGTTGATCGCCCTTCCAGCGAGCATAAAAGTCTGCCAGTAGTTCTTCCCGCTCTGACGCACTGCTGTTGGCAATCAGGCCAAGCGCGGTGATCACATCCGTCATGTTGTCCCCGGCCCGGTATTGCTCAATACAAAGTTCAATGGCAACAGCATCGTCCAGTTGCATCAGATAACTTAGCGACAGATTACGCAGACTGCGTCTGGCTATGAACGCTGGCGAAATATCATAGGAGCCATTCCCGGAGTTTGCCTGATAGACCTTGATAAAGTCGTCTTTTAGTTCTCGCGCCAATAGTGATTGCAGCGACTCCCTGGACCTGTGGATTGCATCCACATCCACCACTTCCATCTGATCGCCAAGATAGGATTCACTCGGCAGGGTGAGTATTTCCGCCAACAGCGCCTTATCAGAGACAGTATCGGTAAGGGCTGTTCTACAGGCGTTGATATAAGCCTGAGGCAATACAAAATCTGAATCCTCAATCAGGTTTAACAATATTCCCTGACCTGCTCTCTGGGCCGCATCCCAGCGGTTGAATCCATCGCTGTCGTGTGCCATCAGAAACATCAGTTCATTATCACTGTAATCGAACTCGACCTTTACCGGCGCAGAGAAGCCACGCAAAAGTGAAGGAACTGGCTTTACCGGAACATCTACAAACTTAAACTGCTCCAGCCTCTTGGTTAACTCAAGCACTATCGTTGTTCCTGATGTCTCTGACTCTCCCTTAAGTTGCAGCGGGAGATCCGATCCATCTTCCGACAACAGTCCAACGGCAAAGGGAATATGAAACGGTTTTTTATCTTTCTGTCCTGGAGTGTCCGGGCAGGATTGTTTTATGGTGAGTGTATAGCTGTGGTCCACCTCCGAGTACTCACCAGTACATTGCAACTCAGGTGTTCCGGCCTGACTGTACCAATGCCGAAACTGCTGTAGATCTTTATCGCCGGCATCCTCCATGCATTTTACGAAATCATCCGTGGTAACCGCCTGACCATCATGCCGCTCGAAATAGAGGTCTGTGGCTTTGCGATAATTCTCTGAGCCAAGCAGATGGTGTTGCATCCGCACTACCTCTGCGCCCTTCTCGTATACGGTAAGGGTGTAGAAGTTATTTATCTCCATGTAGGAGTCCGGGCGCACCGAGTGGGCCATGGGGCCTGCATCTTCGGCGAATTGGTGGGCACGTAGCATGCGCACATCTTCTATTCGCTTAACTCCACGCGAACCCATATCCGCTGAAAACTCCTGATCGCGAAATACCGTCAACCCCTCTTTCAGACTAAGCTGAAACCAGTCACGGCAGGTGATGCGATTGCCGGTCCAATTATGGAAATATTCGTGAGCAATAACCCCTTCAATACCCTGAAAATCTCTATCGGTGGCAGTATCCGGACGCGCCAGCACATATTTGGAGTTGAAGATATTCAGCCCCTTGTTCTCCATGGCTCCCATATTGAAGTCGTTCACTGCAACGATCATGAATATATCCAGATCGTACTCACGTCCATAATTCTGTTCATCCCAATGCATGGCATGTTTGAGTGACCGCATAGCATGGTCGCACTTATCTATATTTTCCGGTTCCACATAGATACGCAGGTCCACATTCCGACCGGAGACGGTGGTGTAGCTATCACGTATATCCAGGAGATCACCCGCCACCAGAGCAAACAGATAGGCAGGTTTTGGGAATGGATCATTCCAGGTCACAAAGTGGCGACCGTCCTCCAGTTCGCCACGTTCAACCGGATTTCCGTTTGAGAGTAGTACCGGATACTTCTCCTTGTCGGCCACTATCGTGGTGGTAAAAACAGACATCACATCAGGACGATCCAGATACCAGGTAATCTTGCGAAACCCCTCTGCCTCACACTGGGTACAGTACATATCACCAGACTTGTAGAGCCCCTCTAAGGCAGTATTTTTATGGGGATAGATAACCACCTTGGTTTCCAGTTCAAACTGGTCAGGAACCTTGTGGATGATCAGTCCTTCTGCGTTAATCTCATACTCACCAGCTTGCAGACTGACGCAATTTATTTTGATATAAACCGACTCCAGATCTTCTCCATCCAGATGCAGATTTATCTTTTGCGAATCAGAACTTGGGTTTCTGCGCATAGATAGATTTGCCACAACGAGAGTAGCATCGTCACCCAGATTAATATGTAGTCTGGCCTGATCTATAAGATACTCGGGGGGACGGTAATCTTTTAGATATATAGCTCTTGAATTATCCCGCAACAAGTTGTACCTCTCTGTTTTGATGGCTATTGCGCACTGTTATAAACATAGTAGTTATACCCTGGACCATCCACAAGCTGATTGATAGGATAGCCCACATTAACGCAACCTAATGAGATCACCAATGCCAAAAGTAATCGTATACAGCACTAACGTATGTCCATATTGCGTTCGCGCAAAATCACTGTTGCAGCGTAAAGGAGTTAACTTTACCGAGATAAAGGTAGACCGTGACATGGCCTTAATGAAACAGATGATGGAGAAAAGTCAGCGCCGCACCGTCCCGCAGATCTTTATAGATGATTACCATGTTGGCGGCTACGACGATATGGCTGAACTGGATGCCGCCGGCAAGCTGGACACGCTGTTGGGTATACCGCCGCAGGAGACGGACGAGATCACATGACACTACCGGAATCCGGGTCAGAAAGTGGAATGCGCCTGGACAAATGGCTCTGGGCAGCACGTTTCTTCAAGACACGTAAACTTGCAGTAGAAGCAATAACCGGCGGCAAGGTCCATCTCAACGGCAAGCGGGCCAAACCGGGAAGGGAGATAAAACCAGGTTCGCAACTTGTGATCCACAAAGGTTCTTTCGAGTGGGACATTACAGTTCGGGTCATTCCAAAACAGCGTCGTCCCGCATCCGAGGCCATTAACTTCTATACAGAAATGGAAGAGAGTATCAAACGTCGGGAGCAGTTGTCAGAAGAGCAGCGCCGCTTGCGTACTGGCACGCCACACTCAGAGAAAGGCCGTCCCACCAAACGTGATCGCAGACAGATCGAGCAGTTTACCGGCAGAGATGACTGATTTTATCTGATTACTTGTTGGACACTATCTGCCAGATACTAATCTATCAGCTCAAGCTCAAGTTCCTCTTTCACCTTAGCCCTGCAATGAATGATGTGATGTTCCGGCATATTGATATCGCCCATCATTTCAAGCATGTCCTCTTCGTCAATATCGAAAGTAGCAATTGCACATATCGCTTCTTTATCAGAATCAGACTCGGCTATCTCCATAAGCTCTAGTGTTGGGATGTCATCAACATAACGCTTGACATACCACTTTCTGAGCAGCTCAATTGGAATATTGCAAAAGCAGTTTTTTGGATGCGGAAAATGATCAGTCAATTTCATACGGCCCGTTCCCCTAGTCAACGACCATCCAGACTGGCCAATACACCAAGTATATACAAACCAATACAAAATATACGGACAAAAAATTTCCGTGTCATTGACCTGATACAGCCACTTCACAGATTCCATCCGATTGGCATATAGTAGGCTCATGACAGATCATCCAATACCAGTTAACTTTATATTACATACCGAGACGCGAACCCTGGAGATATTGTTCGATAACGGCGATCGATTCGATCTGCCATGGGAATACCTGCGGGTTTTCTCGCCCTCTGCCGAAGTGCGCTCAAGAGTGAAGCAAAACCAAAAATTAGTATTGAACAAAGAGTCAGTTGCTATTGCAGAAATAAAACCAATCGGCAACTACGCAATAAAGATAATCTTTGATGATGAACACAACACCGGGATCTACGACTGGCGCTACCTGTACGAACTCGGAACCAATCACAGCGATTACTGGAAAGACTATCAGCGGAAGATCAAAAAAGTCGGCGACAAAGATGCGTAAGTAATCAATCTATCCGTTTAACCAGCACTATCTTGAAAGAAGTATTACGACCTTGATGAGCCGGTGTTAATGTCTGTTTTTGTGTTCTAAATACCCTTGGGTGGTATGTAGGTTTCATCGTTTGGATTTAGAAAGATAAACCGAAACTCACCTGATTCAATCTCTACATAATCCATGGTCGCACCTTCCAGCAACAGCCGATACTCAGGTGCTATGACTAGCTCGACCTCACCGGCCTGGACGCGGATGTCTTCATCCGTCGCGGCATCGAAGCCCATTAGATAATCTATAGATCCGTCCTCTTTCATCTTGGCTGCAATCCGCAGCGGATCACCTACGGAGTCGCTGCGTTGCGCCGATAGTTGTACCTGTTGAACTGCCGCCTCTGTCAGTTTAAGCATGCTCACCTCTGGTTGAATTTTTTTGTCTGGCCCTTACCTCGCGCACATGGCTAAGGAAACGTCTGGTCCAGTGATTCCCGGCAACATCACGAATATGGGTGTAGTTGGCGAGAAGATTTTTGTAGACGATGCCGTCATGGACGCCATCTATTCCGGTGCCGCGCAACACCTCGTAGGCATACACCAGATCTTCATCAAGATTCTCCAGCGCCGAATAGTGAAACTCATGGGCGGCTACCTCTACCGGTATTTCAGTTTCACTTGGCCACGGCGCGTGTGCGGTCTCACGCAGGCGCACATATCCCCTGCCCTGGGGTCGTTCGTGCATAACCACATCCCCTGGCAGAGCCCCGACCATGGAGTAGGTCTGGTCTTTCCAGGTGATGCTGCGCGCCAGATACATGAGGCCGCCACACTCAGCATATACCGGCCCACCGTCCTCTATATATTTCAGGATGTCGGCCCGCAGACTGGTGTTAGCTTCAAGTTCCTCCATCACAACTTCGGGGAATCCGCCGCCCAGAAATATGCCATCTACCTCTGGGATAGTTTTATCTTGCAGGGTATCGATTGGAATCAGTTCAGCGCCTTCATCTTGCATCGCCTTTAGGTCGCCAGGATAATAAAATCCAAAGGCCCGGTCTCTGGCATAACCGATTCGAACCGGGTCATCAGCGGTAGAAGTGATGATAGCGCTCTCAGTTTCTAACTTAATGGCCGGTTTGGCTGTAGCGGCGATATCCAGAATCCGTTGCAGATCCACCTGTGAGGTAACGGCCTGTCCCAGCAGATCGATCTTTTTCTTGGCCTTTTCCGCCTCATTGCTCGGCATCAGCCCCAGATGCCGTTGTTCGATCACAAGTTGCGGATCATTATGCACAGCTCCCACAACTGCCACGTCTGTGTAGTGCTCGATCACGTTACACAACTTGGCCTCATGGCGACTGCCGCCTACCTTGTTCAGGATAACGCCGGCGATGTTCAGGTTCCGGTCGAAGGCCTGATAGCCAAGGATAAGCGGGGCAATGCCGCGGGTCATACCCCTGGCATCAATCACCAGTATCACGGGCGATCCCAACAGGTTGGCCAGGGCGGCATTGCTGTTGCTGCCATCTAGGTCTAATCCGTCGTAGAGTCCTTTGTTACCCTCGATTACTCCGATATCCGCCGTGGCCATGGCGGCGGCAAAGCCCTGCTCTATCTCCTGGCGTTGCATGGTGAAGAAGTCTAGATTAAGACAGGGACGGCCACAGGTGGCGGTCAACCAGAGTGGATCTATATAGTCAGGCCCTTTCTTGAATGGCTGCACCGCCAGACCGCGCTCACGTAAGGCGGCACTCAACCCGATGGAGAGAGTAGTCTTGCCCGAGGACTTATGGGCTGCGGATATAAAGAAATGAGACATAATGGCAATTGATTGTACGAGATATCAACAGAGATTAGAAAGCCCAGTGCAGCAGCACTGGGCCCTCAGACTATTCAGGTACAACCATTATCAAGGTGAAATCACATATCGTCCGGGTCTTCCAGACTGTCCGGCAGCATCGGAAGCATGCGGGCAATGATTGCAACTATGGTCATAGCAATAGCAATACCGCCTATTCCAAGCATGGCCTCTGACATGGTTGGTATATAGCTGTTGACCACCCCATCGAAGAAACTGCTCTCCACTACCTCCTTGCCAGGAAATAGACTCATTGGATATGCCTGTCCTCCGATAACGATCACGTATACCTGGAAGAACCCACCCAACAGTACCAGCAGCGATGCGATCGCAAGGGTAAGGCGCGATTTGGAGAATGCCGGAGAATAGATCAGAAACAGTGGAATAACGCCGCCAATCAGAACTTGGCCAATCCAGAACATCTTGGTATAAATGCCGCCATCCAGAAGGATGAAACTCTCAACACCGTGATGCTGGGTGACATAGAGATTGGTCAGATGATAGACCGTGGCAAAATAGAGTACCGCCGCTACAAACACACCCAGCAGGTTCTTAAGCTTTGCCAGGCGCAGATCACCAATGGTACGGCCACCCCACCAAAAGGCAGCCATCAGGGTGATGATGAAGAAGGCAAGTCCATAGCTGAATGACATGATGATAAACATAGGTGCCATGATGGCGGCATCATATGCCTCACGCGCAACCAGGAAACCGAAGATCGAACCGGTACCAGTGGTCAGGGCCAAGCGCCATAGGAATGCAGTGATTCCCAAGGGTCGATAATAGGATTTCATCTTGCGATCAATCATGGCCCACAGATAGAGTCCGACGATCACAAAGAAGCCGGTGTACAGATAGATGTTCCAGGCGAAGATCGACTTGAAGTTATATTTGGTCATGGCGATGATCAGTCGATCTGGTCTACCAAGATCAAGTACCAAAACCATCAGGCCGCCAGCCAACAATGCGATGGCCAATACGCTGGAGAACCGACCCAACGGCTTGTACATAGGTCCGCCGAACACCGAGCCTATAGACGCCACGTTGAGTGCGCCGGAGGCGGCAACAATCAGGAAGATCGCAAACACATGGGGCAGCCCCCAAACGATCTGATTGGTCATTCCGGTTACATAGTGACCATGGTGTTCCATGTAGTACACAGCCACAAGTGCGAGCAAGATCAAAAAGGCCAGCAGTGCAAAGCCACTCCAAAAACGTGGTGATTCACACTCTAGCTCACGATAGTTTATTTTTTCCATCGAACAGGCCCCTATACGGCTAAACGTTCGTATACCGAACGCCGGTATTCAACATAAGTTCCTCACGCAGCTGACGGCTCTGCTGTTGCTGCAGCGCCTTTGAGATAGCGCTGTTCGGATCTTTAAGATCGCCAAAGATAATAGCGTCATGGCCTTCTTTGCTACAGGCCTCAGCACAGGCGGTGGTATCCTCGCCCGCATCCAAGCGATTTGCACATAGATTACATGACTCGACGCAACCCTTGCCGCGCGGCGCCTTTACCACCTGCTCTGCCACATCAGCGTGTATGAATGAACGCGCTTTGTATGGACATGCCATCATGCAATAGCGACAACCGATACATATATGTCGATCCACCATTACTATTCCATCAGCACGCTTGAACGATGCTCCGGTTGGGCATACGTCAACACATGGTGGATGCTCACAGTGCTGACACATCAGCGGCAGATTGGTCATCCTGCCGGACTGTGTATCCTTGAGCTTAACCTTACGGATCCACTGGGGACGCTGTTGTTCCCACATAGCATCGTCATGACCTTCGGGTTTCTTGACCAGATCGATGCCGTTCTCCTGGTTACAGGCCGTGACACAGGAGGTGCATCCGTCTGCACACTTGTTGGTATCGATTAGCATGCCCCAGCGGGTGCTGCTGGATACCGCCTTACCCTCTTCATCCATCCTGACAGTAGCCAGCAAGACTCCCGGTGCTACGGTTGCAGCGGAGGCAGCAAGCATTGTCTTACTGATAAATTCACGCCGATTCATATTTGGTTGCTGTTTGCGGTTACTCATATTCACTTCTCCTCCGGCACCTTGCGGTGACACTGGAAACAGGTGATATTCACCGCCGCATAGTCATGACAGGAATCACAAAACTGCTCTTCTGCATTTACCGGTACAGGATGTCCAGACTTATCTTCGGAAGCATGACAACTAACGCAATCTGAAAGACTAAATTTGCTTCCTCTTATTCCCTCATGCACAACTTCATCACGCTCATGCTTGAGATAGTCCATATGATTGCGTCGCATATCATCTGTTGGGGCTACGCAGGATTTCATATCTGCAGCCTTGGAACCTTCCACAACAGCCGAACCGCTTATGGCAACAGCGGATACTGTGAGCAGGAAAGCTCCCATAACCATTGTCGCTATTCGTTTGAGGCCAATTAACCTGTGCATTACAGCTAAGCTCCTATTCACTGGAGATGATTATTCTTCGGTTTCCGACTCGGCTTCTTCTGCCTCGTCATCCTCAGCAACCTGCCCGGTAAGTACAATCGCATTACTTACCAGTTGGTGCAGACTCACGATCTGATCCATATCCATTCCGTAATAAGGCAGCACCTTAGTGAACTGACTCTTACAGATGGCGCAGATGGCAGCCATGTGGGTTACGCCGTTGTCGTTGATGACGTTCTGCAACTCAGTCATCCGAGGCAATGCGCCCTTCACACGGATCTCCATCAGATCATCGGTCAACAGACCACCGCCACCGCCACAACAAAAAGTTCTTTCGCCTATGGTATCGTGATGCATGTCTACATAGTTGTTGCAGACCGCCTTGATAACTTTTCGCGGAGTCTCAAACTGACTTCCTGGCTTATCGCCAATGCGGGTAGCACGAGCCACGTTGCAGGAATCGTGAAAAGTCAGGGTCATGTGATCATTGGCGGATTTATCGATATTCAGATTACCCTGCTCAATCTGCTCAAGGGTATACTCAAGCATATGCTGAGGTACTGGATAATCTGGATCGAGAAAATCGAATGGTCCAGCCAGGGTGTTCAGGAATGCATAGGCAACACGCCAGGCGTGTCCGCACTCACCGAAGATAATACGCTTTACCCCGAGCTCCTGTGCGGCTTTGCGCACACGCATGGAGACACGACGCATGTTCTCGTAGCTGCCGATGAACATGCCGAAGTTACCGGCCTCTGATGCAGTACTACTCATGGTCCAGCTGGCACCTGCCTCGTGGAATACCTTGGCGTAACCAATCAGGCCATCAATGTGTGGTTCAGCAAAAAAATCTGCCGATGGTGTTACCAGCAGGATATCTGCGCCTTTTACATCCAGAGGGAATTTAACCTTTACGCCGAAATCGTCTTCAACGTCCTCTTCCAAACCTTCCAGGGTATTTTCCAGAGCTGGTCCGGGCAGACCCAGGTTGTTACCAATCTTGTGTACCTTAGCGATGATCTCGTTACAGTACTTCTGGCCGTAACCGATGCTGTCTAGGATCTCGCGTGCCGCCATGGAGATCTCAGCGGTATCGATACCGTAAGGGCAGAACACTGAACAGCGACGACACTGTGAGCACTGATGGTAATAGCTGTACCAGTCATCGAGGGTCTCGCGGGTGAGGTCTTCAGCACCTACGAGTTTCGGAAAGTATTTACCGGCAAAGGTAAAGTAGCGTCGGTAAACCTTGCGCAGCAAATCCTGCCGACCCACTGGCATATTCTTTGGATCTTTGGTGCTGAGAAAATAGTGGCACTTGTCGGTACATGCGCCGCACTTTACGCAGGCATCAAGAAATACTTGAAGAGAACGGTAACGACCACGCAGGTCGTCCAGTTTCTCAAGCGCCTTGTCATGCCAGTCTTCGACCAGTTCACCCGGAAATCCGAGATCTGTATTGTGCTCAGGTTTAGTCACCATGAATGACTTAACATGAGCCATGGTACCTTCTTGAATCTCAGGAACGTCTACATATTCCTTGAGTTCTGGTACGTCAAATTCTGCCTTGGCCATGGATTATCCTCTTCGGCTCGGTTCAGCCTAATTCTGTTCTTCTTCGAGTGCCTTCGCCCATGGGGAGATATGGCGTTTCTCACGGGGGTTGTCGACTTGGTTCCTGGTGGGGCTGAAGAAGATACCAGGAACATGCAGCAGCTTGCTAAATGGAAACAGCAGCATCAACAGTGCAACCAGGGAGAGATGGACAAACAGAGGCATATCAAATGGCAGTTCACCACCGCTGAAGGTGAAGAACTGTTTGATAGCAACAATGTCTGTGTGGACCACAAAAGACATCATCAGGCCGCTAAAGCCAATAATGCCCAGAATAACCAACCACAGGTAGTCAGACGGTGCTGAGATATAGCGAACCCGGTCCACAAAAACGCGTCGTACTAAAAGTCCAGCAAGGCCGATAATCATACCAAACCCAGCATACTTTCCAAATGGCTGAACCAGCTCAATTGCGGCCCAAAAGTAACCAGGAACCCACACCCAGGAAGGATCGATGAAATAGCGCAGATGTCTTATCAGGACAAGAAGCAGGGCCATGTGAAAGATCCACGAAAAAAGCCAGGTCCACTTAGTGCCTTTAAACAAGCTCTCGAAGAACACCACTTCCCGAAACATGCGCATCACCACACCGGCTTTGGTTGTAGGCGCGGGGGTTGTGACAATTTTTAACGGCGCTGGGGTCTTGGCATACTGGGTGATCTTCAACGCCAAGCCCACCACTAAGACGATGGTAGCGAGAATAAACAGTAGCGCAAAGAAAGTTGACATGATCCTGCGATCCTCCGTCGGGTTTATCCAGTTCCCCACAAGAGTTCACGCTGAACGTATAGCGTTGACGTAGGCCTTTTATAGACAGAAACCGTATCTATTATTATTCGGCTATCAAGTTAGATAGCTCTAGCCACGTACTTATATGGGGTTCTGGTCTAACAGACAGACAGCAGTCTAGAAAACTGCTGTCTGTCTTGTGTTACAACTTAGATACAGCCAGTTGGCTTTGGCAGACCAGCATAACGACAAGCCTGCTTACCTGGGCCGTATGGGAACAGGGAGTACAAGTATTTACTGTTGCCCTTGTCCTTACCCAGTTTTTTACCAACAGCCTTGGTCAGAACACGTACGGCAGGAGCAATCTGATACTCCTCATAGTACTCACGCAGGAAGTTGATAATATCCCAGTGCTCTTCCCCTAGGACCAGATCGTCCTCTGCGGCCATAATATCGGCAACACCAGGCACCCAATCATCCAGGTTTACCAGGTAGCCTTCTTCATCGGTTTCTAAACTCTTACCATCAATTTCGATAGCCATGCACTTTCTCCTAACGTTAATCTATTCAGGTTAGATATTCTGATCAGACCCAAGCCTGTACTTTGTCGTTTTCTGCAGCCAGGTCTACAAAACCCGCGTAGTCCACGATCTCCACTCCATCAATCATCCCATCTTCGGCAATTCCTCTAGCCTTCAGATCGGGACCAAGGGCATATAATTTTACGCCCTTTGCGCTTGTCACCAGTTGTTCGATGCTAGCTCCCTTAATAGTCGCATATACGGCATCTTCATAGAAGAGTATT
>RRYU01005488.1_pt1 | contig 13032 bp, 8 predicted proteins | sample 2162651 | NCBI WGS metagenome assembly RRYU01 (sample SAMN10267283, study PRJNA491782) | microbial mat metagenome | isolation source: biomat in the production well | place: Japan: Minami-Kanto gas field, natural gas well KTG3 | collected 2017-06 | reverse complement strand
GGGGGGGCGACGCAACACCAACGTCTGCCCCGGTAGGCATGGGGTAGCCGGATCGGCCACGCGCTGCCCGTCCAGCCACGCACCGCCACGGGCGACAATCTGGATGCCCGTGGTGGGCAGGAGGGCTTCGGCTACTTCCTGCACTGGTGCTGATTCCTCTATCGTATGCTGAATCTGCATCTACTGCCCCATCGCCTGCAACAACTCCTGCTTCAGATCCCACAGCGCCTGACTAAGCGAGACGTGGTAGATGTGCGGGTTCATGATGCGCCGCACACCCGTATCGAGGCGATCCACATCGGCGATCCTGCGCTGGCGCATCGCGTCTAGGTTGGGCAGATCGGCCACCAACTGACCATCGCGTAGCACCTCGACCAAGAGCGGCTCGATCCAGGTAATCTCGTCTTGGCGCAGGGTACGGTGGCGGCTATGATCGCTATGGTGGCGTAGCGCGATCTGGGGCTGTTGGCGCGGATCTTCATCTTCTAGGGTGATGAGATCGGCGGTCGCCTGCCCGCGCTGATCATACAGCCGCCACGCCTGCTTCAGGCCGGGGTTGGTCATCTTGGTGGGGGTATCGGCAATCTTGATCGCCGGATGCCACACCTGATCCTTCTGCAACGCCACCAGTTTATACACGCCCCCCAGTGCCCCTTCTCCATGCGACGTAACCAGCCGCGTGCCGACTCCATAGATCAATCGCTTGATCACCGCATCGGCGTCTATCGCGTGGCGGTGGGCTTCATCCACAATCTGGGACTGGATCTGCCAGATGGAGAGTTCATCCAGATCGTTGGAGAGAACAATCGAGGTCTGAGCAAAACCAGCCGCGTCGAGCATACGCGCCGCCTGCACCGCTAGGTAGGCCAAGTCACCCGAATCGAGGCGAATGCCCACCGGGGTGTGGCCCTGCGCACGTAGCTCCTCAAAGACACGAATCGCATTGGGGACACCGCTCTCTAGCGTATTGACCGTATCCACGAGCAGTAGGCAATCATCGGGGTAGCACTCGGCATAGGCGCGGAAGGCATCGAGTTCACTGTGGCCCATCGCCAAAAAGACCTGCACCATCGCGTGGGCGTGGGTTCCCTTGGGGGGGTAGCCGAGGACGTGGGAGAGACCGACGTTGGAGGTGAAGTCGGCGCCGCCAATCAGGGCGGCGCGGGTTCCGGCATTGGCGCCGCGCTCCTGGCCGCGCCGCAGGCCAAACTCCAGCACCATAGCTGCACGGCTCACCTCGCGGATACGCGCCGCCTTGGTGGCGATCAGGGTCTGGTAGTTGAGTTGGTTCAGCAGCGGCGTTTCGAGGATCTGCGCCATCGCCAACGGCCCACGGACAATCGTCAGGGGCACATTGGGATGCACCACCCGCCCCTCTGGGATGGCGTGCAGACTGATCTGGCTGAAGTTGCCATACTCGCGCAAGTAGGCCAGAAAATCCTCACCAAACATCTGCGCACCGGTGCGAGTACGCTGGCTGCGCAGATGATTCAGGTCTTCATCCCGAAAACGAGCCGCTTGCATCCAATCGAGCAGCCACTCCAAACCCGCACTCACACAGTACCCCGCCTCGTGCAAGCCGTAGTTGGGATTATGCCGGTAGAAGTGGTCAAACTGGGCCATCTGCTCGTGGACACCCTGGCGGAAGTAGAGCTGCGCCATGCTCAATTGGTACTGGTCGGTAAAGAGGATGCCCTCGGCAGTCCGCTGATGATCTGGGTTCATGTGCCCCTCCGGTTTCTATCTGTTGGAATAGGAATTAGTGTTATTGTTACACTAATTATACAACCAGAAGAGCGTGTGTCAAGAGCCAAAGGCTAGCTTTCGGGAAGCTCATTGCGGTGATTCGTTGCTCATCTCTTCCCAGAATTGATCGTGATGGATGCCGTTTCCTGATGCAATCTCCTGGCGCATCGTCTGAAGGATCGCTTGGAATTTGCACATGCCCTGATCCTGACAGGTACACCGTTTCCCTCTGAGAAATGCTCGTGGTATACTACAGAACATCGCTCCGTAAAGGGACATGCAGGTTATGTCAGCCAAGGATGTGTTTCACCAGAGAGCGATATTGTGCTTGCCTTTCATCCGTCTTATAATCGCTCATATACTCTTTTTACTGTTGGTTAATACACGGAATTTGTTCGTAAAAATATAATGAAATACATCGAAAAACAAGACGCAAATCAGGGTACTGAAATGAATACATTCCTAACTGCACGACGTTTCTTGTCATTGACTATCGGAGTGCTATTACTCATCGTTGTTGGCATCCAAGCAGTATCAACGGAAGGGATAATTTTATCCGCGTCAGACTATCTTCGGGCAGGGACTAGCGAATGTCAACCAGGGAGTGGCTGGATGTGGGCATACGGACCAACGCAACCGGAGATTGCAAATCAGGTTCGGCAAACTCTCAATTCGATGGGAATGGATACCACTGTCATTGCACGCAGTTTTGGAGAAACTGACTCCTGTGGAAATTTCAGACGGTATGCGATAGATTTTTCTGTGGAGATAAATAATTCTCAGATTGCTGCAACGGCTGAACAACAAGAAACTGTTGAAAAAATCGAATCTGTTTTGGTTGAGTACGGGAATCCCAATCTGGGGAATGTTCAAATTACATTTTTACCTAGTGAAGCAGTATTTACTATTCGACCTGATCTTGTTAAATTTACAGATAATAGGAGCATGGATGTAGAAAGTCAAGTCTCATTCCCCAATGTTAGTGCTAGTTGGCATCAAATAACGACTCCAAACACACCTACTGGACGTTATACTCATAGTCTTGCTTACGATATTCAACGTCACATCACAATCCTTTTTGGGGGTGATAGCACTGGTTCTTCCCGCCTAAATGATACTTGGGAGTTCAATGGAACAGCTTGGACCCAAGTCTTTCCAGCACAATCACCGCCCGGCAGAGCAAACATCGATCAGGCTTTAGTTTATGATACGGTTCGCGCAAAAACAGTTCTTTTTGGAGGCTTGGGTGTTAGCGACTATTTGAATGATACGTGGGAATATAATGGCACAACTTGGGTGCAGGTTATTGGCTATTCACCTCAAAAGCGTGATTCGCACGCGATGGCATTTGATAATCAACGTGGCATTACGGTTCTGTTTGGAGGATACAGTAGTTCGGGTTCTCGTTTAAATGATACTTGGGAATACATGGGTAATTGGCATCAGATTAGCACACCTCTATCGCCAACAGACCGTTCTCATCACGCGATGACTTATGATGCTAAGCGTAACAGAGTTGTTTTGTTTGGTGGATTGAGTGGTAACAATACAGTATTGGACGATACATGGGAATACGATGGCACTATGTGGTACCCCGTTACTCCAAACCAATCACCACCTGCTCGTCACAACCATAGTATGGCTTATGATAGCAGCCGTGGCGTTGTCGTTTTATTTGGAGGGGAGAATAACAATGGAGTGTTTACCGATACCTGGGAATATAACGGAGTAACTTGGCAACAGATAAGTATTACACCACCACCTTCTCAGCGCAAAGAGATGCCCCTAGTCTATGACCAGCAACGGAATAGTATTCTGTTTTTTGGTGGAGGATATTGGAATGGCAGTTTAGTTACATCCAATGAAACTTGGGAATACACTGTCACTTCATCTGGGAGGATTTTCTTGCCACTTGTTATGCATTCATATGTACAAAGCGAAGTTATTACCAGAAAAGTCTATGTCATCGTATATGACCCTTTGTTAAGTAATGGACAATACCTAAGCGATTATTTGCGTTGGAATGAACACACTGATCTGACACAAGGAATAATGGATTTCTTCAGGCAAGTAACGAACAATGGATTGAATTACCAAATAATTCAATCCACTATTGTCACTGATGGTTGGCCGCAAAAGATTGATGGTTTTCGTTATTCTGAAGCTGAATACTTGGCAGCTATTCGGGGTGAAATTCCGTTCCATTCTCCAGATAATGTAAATTACAATATGATTGTAAACTCACCAATCTTCGATATTTGTGGACGGGCTAACCGCGGTGAAATAGATGAAGTATGGATTTACAACGGACCAGGGTTTGGGTTTTATGAGTCCACACTTGTAGGCCCAAATGCATATTGGTATAACTCCCCACCAGTATCTGGGCCACATACTTGTAATAGGCTTATCCCTATTATGGGGCCGAGTCCAGAACGTGGTCTTGCTCAAGCCATTGAAAACTTTGGTCATCGAACCGAAAGTACAATGAGCAGAGTATACGGGAGTTGGCAACAAAACAGAACTGCTCACAATTGGGAACGATTCGCTCTAGTCAAAGCTCTGTCTCCAGCTTCATTTTATAGTGGATGTGGCAACGTTCATTACCCTCCTAATGGTTTGATAGATTATGATTATGGAAATACTGCGACCATTTTATCGAATTGTGATGACTTCGCTAATTACCCCAACTTGAGTAATCCCTTAAACACAGCAATGCCTGTTACCTGTTCACGTTGGAACTGTGATCATCTTGACTACTTTAGGTTTTGGTTTAGTCATCTGCCTTCAAAGCCGGCTTGCGGAGCAGATAGGGTAGCCAACAATTGGTGGAAGTATTTCAGTACGCCTGCCCTTGCACTTAATCCTTCATCACCCTGTCAGTAGAACCTTTAACTATTGACAATCACAGTAGAGGAAAATGGACTATGATACGCCGCATTGGATATTACCTATACTCAATACCTACGATTTTAGGACAGATCAGAAACTGGTATGTATGTTTTGGACTTTTATTAAACAAGAAATCAGTAGTTATCAGGTTAAGAAATAGTTGTCAATTCAAGGTGCGGAGTTTGATGGATGTCTGGATAATTAAAGAGACGTGCCTTGATCGTGATTATGAATCAAATGCCACTCCAATTCAGGATGGTTGGACAATTATCGACATAGGCGCAGGACTTGGAGATTTTGCTATTTCGATTGCTTATGAACATCCAACCTGTCAGGTTTATGCGTATGAGCCGTTTCCAGAGTCTTTTAGATTATTGCAGGAAAATATCAAGTTGAATGCTACAAGCAATGTGGTCACCTTTTCCGTAGCTGTTGGCGCACAATCAGAGAAGATGACGCTTTTTACCACAGGGGCAGCAGTCCAACACACTACCACCAATGCTTCAAGACAAACAGACGCCATTTCCGTACAAGGGCTTTGCCTTGATGATGTCTTGGGTATAAATGCTATTGGAACCTGCGATTTTCTGAAAATGGATTGCGAAGGTGGTGAGTTCGATATTCTTCTCAATGCAAGCGAAGCAACATTGCAGAGGATAAAGAACATCTGTCTTGAATATCACGATGGGGTTACGAGGTTTTCACACACAGATTTGGTAGATTATTTACAGAAAAAGGGGTTTCAAGTAAGAACTGCTTCCAATCCAGTTCACAGCCATTTGGGGTTCTTATATGCATTTCGATAGTGCAAAGTTGCGTAGCAGGCATCCTTCGACAAGCTCAGGATGTACCCTTCGATACGCGCCTACGCTGCGCTCCGGTGCTACTCAGGATGCCTGACGACGGGAACGGCATCCTGAGTAGCCGCGCAGCGGCGTATCGAAGGGTGCGCGTACCGTATGAGTTCCTCAAATACTGCCGGAACCGGACTTTGCACATGCCCTGATTTCGATAGTTTAAGGTTTGACACCCCTTATCGGGCTGTGCTATGATCACGCCCAATTCACTTGTTCCCCGTCAAGAAATGAACAGGCCCTTCTCTATGAGTATTCAGAAGTTGCGTGCAGCCCAGATCCGTGAGACATATCTGAAGTTCTTTGAGCGCCACGGGCATACGATTGTGCCGAGTACCTCGCTTGTTGTGGCGGATGATCCGACCTTGCTCTTTGTCAATTCGGGCATGGTGCCCTTTAAGGATGTCTTTTTGGGTCTTGAGCAGCGCCCCTATAGCCGCGCTACGACTGCCCAGAAGTGTCTGCGGGTTTCGGGTAAACATAATGATCTTGAGGAGGTCGGGCCGTCACCGCGCCACCAGACCTTCTTCGAGATGCTGGGCAACTTCTCGTTTGGAGATTACTTTAAGGCCGATGCGATTGCAATGGCCTGGAAGTTGCTCGTTGAGGAGTTTAAGCTACCTGTCGAGCGGCTCTGGTTTACCGTCTTTGCTGGTGATGATGAGGTTCCCGCTGATGAGGAGGCCGCCCAGCTCTGGATCGCTCAGGGTGCTGATCCTTCACGGGTGCTGCGCTTCGGGCGTAAAGATAACTTCTGGGTGATGGGTGACACCGGGCCGTGTGGGCCGTGTTCCGAAATCACCATGTATATCGGTGATGATCTCTCCAAAATGAGTGCGGCGGGTGTCAATAGCGATGACCCCGATTATGTTGAGATCTGGAACAACGTCTTTATGCAGTATGAACGCTCGACCATGCGCCCGCTGCCGCGTCAGTCGGTGGATACGGGCATGGGGCTGGAGCGTATGACGATGGTGATGCAGGGGGTACATAGTAACTATGATACCGACCTGTTTGTGCCGATCATCAATCGGATCATCACGGAACTGGGCAGCGATGAGGCGCACTACCGCGCCAATTTGGCACCCTACCGGGCGATTGCCGATCATAGTCGGGCGATTGCGTTCCTGATCGCCGATGGCGTGCTGCCAGGGAATAACGGGCGCTCCTACGTGCTGCGCCGTATCCTGCGCCGCGCTGCCTACCAGGGGCGTAGCATCGGCTTTACCCGCCCCTTCTTGGCCGAGGTGATCTCGACCGTGATTGGTGAAATGGCACCGGCCTACACGCAACTGGCCGAGCGACACGCCTTTATTCTGGAATCTGCTGATGCCGAGGAGCAGCAGTTCTTGCGCACGCTCTCCGGCGGTATCTCCCGCCTCTCCACGATTATTGAGCAGGTGCAGTCCAGTGGCGGCAATGCGGTTCCCGGGAACGACGCCTTTGTGCTCAAAGATACCTACGGCTTCCCACTCGATCTGACCCAACGCATCGCCGGGGAGGCCGGGCTGACGGTGGATGAGGCGGGCTATACTGCCGCGATGAATGAGCAGCGCGAGCGTTCGCGGGCGGCGGCGCAGTTCAAGCGCGGCGCCGATGCTGAGATTTGGGCCGATAAGGGGCTGCCCAGTACTGAGTTCCTCGGCTATACCCAGGTGGCCGCGTCGGGTCAGATCCTGGCGCTGGTCTCCAATAGCGATGATGTGAGTAGCGCCATGGCGGGTAGCCCGGTCGAGATCGTGCTGGATCGCACCCCCTTCTATGCCGAGAGCGGCGGCCAGGTGGGCGATAGCGGGCGGCTGGTTGGCCCCCACGGAACAGTACGGGTGGACGATACGCTCCGCCCTGCCCCCGGTCTGATCGTTCACTACGGGGTGGTCGAGTCGGGTCAGGTGACGGTCGGGGATGCGGTGCAGGCCGAGGTTGCGCTTACGCGGCGCGCCGATATTGAGCGTAACCACACCGCAACCCACATGCTCCAACGCGCCCTACGCGATGTGGTGGGTGAACATGCAGCCCAGGCCGGGTCACTGGTGGCTCCGGATCGTCTGCGCTTCGACTTCACCCATAACCGGGCGCTCGATGCCGCCCAGTTGCGTGAGATCGAGAGCCGCCTGAATGCTTGGGTACGCGCCGATGGGGCCGTCGCGTGGCAGGTGATGGATTACCAGGCCGCGCTTGATGCCGGGGCGATTGCGCTCTTTGGTGAGAAGTATGGCGATCAGGTGCGTATGGTGACGATTGAGCGCAATGGGGCCACGATGGAGTTTGCCTCCCGCGATTCCCGCGAACTGTGTGGTGGCACGCATGTCAAACGCACCGGCGAGATCGGCTATGTGCGGCTGGTGGGCGAGAGCAGCATCGGGAGCGGCATTCGCCGTATCGAAGCCCTCACCGGGCGCGGCGCTGAGGTGTGGGCCGAGCAGCAGGCCGAAGTGCTGCGTGACCTCGCCGGACGCCTGGGGGTCTCGGTGACCCAAGTCAGCGAACGGGTTGAGCAGTTGGTGAGCGAGAATCGTCAGCGCCAGCAAGAACTGGACGCCCTGCGTGGCAAAATGGCCCGCGCCTCGATAGAATCGCTGCTCGATACGGTCAACCGTGACGGTGCAGTACCTGTGCTGGCCGCCCAAGTAGAAGTTGAAGATGCCAACCGCCTGCGCGAAATGGGCGACTGGTTACGTGATAAACTGGGGAGTGGTGTCATTGTGCTGGGGACAATCATTGGTGAGAAGCCCCAGATCCTCACAATGGTCACCCCCGATCTTGTCAAGATGGGCTACCATGCCGGAAACCTGGTCAAAGCCTTGGCCCAGATCGTTGGTGGTGGTGGTGGCGGACGCCCTGAGATGGCCCAGGCTGGTGGCCGCGATGTGCGGAAACTGGCCGACGCGATCACCCGTGCGCCCGAACTGGTTGCGGAGCAGAAGAAGTAGATGAGATGGTCGGAGTGGGCATTGCCCACTCCGACCCCTCCCTTACCCGGAGGTGCTATGGTCGCCGATGAGACCGCTCTGATCTTGGCGCTACCCAACGACACCGCTGATACGCTACAGCGGAAGATCGGGCAATCGGGGGCGCGCCGGGTGCAACTGTTGGTGCCGGAAGGGGTGCCTGGTCTGCAACAGACAGACCAGTTAGAACGGCTGCACACTCTGATCCAACGCAATGGGGTGGAATTAGTCCTGATCACATCTGATCAACAGACACTCCAGGCTGCACGTTTTGCGCGTATCGAGACGCTAGAGGTAGACGATGCACGGGTGGTTGCGCCCACTCCAGGGCCTGCCCGCGCCGTACCGCCCGCATCACCACCGCCACCCCCGCGCCGCGAACAAGAGGATCTCAGTGCGAGTGATGCGGCCTTCCTTGATGCGCTCGATGATCTCGATGCTATGCCGCCTCCTAGCCGAGCCGGGCTTTCCCCCGCTGATGAGGATCTCTTCGCCGCGCTCGAAGATCTCTCACCATCGGCTCAGCCTCGTGGGCGCACTGCCTCCGCCGATGATGACTTCGCCGATGCCCTCGATAGCATTGATATGGACGAGGCCGATCTGCGCTCCTCCGCTCCACGTGGCCCTGTCGCCCCACCGCCTCCCAAGCGCATCCGCCCAGAGGATATCGAGCTATCTGATGCGGAAAAGACCCGTGCCAACCAGACCGGGCGGCGTAGTGCTGCACCACCACCTCCCCGGCCTGCACCGCGTCAATCCCCTCTCTATGCGGAAGAGCCGGTGGTGCTGCCACGACGACGCCCGAATTTCCTCATCCCCCTGCTCATCGCGCTCATCTTGCTCATCGCCCTGGGCGTGAGTGCCTTCCTCTTCCTCGGTAAGAGCGTTACTGTGCAGGTGACACCACCCATTCGTTCCGACCAGATCGAACCGATTACGGGGATGATGATACCGCTCGCCGCGCCCGGTACGGGCGGTGGTACAGCAGTTGAAGGTGAGACGATCAGCAGTGAAGTGGCGGTCAGTGTCGCAGGCCAAATCACCGAATCGGTCATTGCTGCCTCTGGGAGTGCGCAGGGCACGATTACGATCTATAACAGTAGCCCCCAGACGATCTACCTGCCGGCGGGTAGTGAGTTCATCGCTGTGAAGCCCGATGGCCAGGAGGTTCCCTTCGTCAATAACGTGGAGGTGACGATCCCCCCATCGGTAACGATAGATCAGGGCGCACAGATCATCACCACTCGTGGTACGGCAACCATTGATCTCATCGCTCGTTCGGCAGGGAGTGCCTCGAATGTGGAACCCAACAGCCTGCGCCGGATTGTAATTCCTGGTGGCCAGACCTTCAACATTAACAGCGGGGCGCTGATTGTCCAACACGGGCCACTCACCGGCGGGAGCGAAGCACCGGTCTGGCTCGTCAAGGAGCAGGATGTCCAGGCACTCCTCGGCCAAGCTCTGGCCGAATTGGAGGTCGCTGCCCAGCAGCAACTCCAGGGGCTAGCCTTGGCACGGGGGATGGAGCTTGAACCGACTACCATCAGCCCCCGGCGGGCAGATCTGGAGCAGTTGCAAGGCTTCACCTACACCCCATCGCCCGCGATTGGCGAAGCCGTAGATCCGCAGAACCCCACCTTCACGGTGATTGTCCAGGCGCGTTACAGCGCCCTGATCAGTGCGCCGGGGGTGCAGATCGAAAACCAGATTAGCAACGCCCTCACCGAACAGCTACGTCAATCCGGGGCACTGAAGCCGGGAGATTGTCGGGCAGCGGCGATTACCAACTGGGTCTGGGACGGTGAGCGGCTGACGGTAGATGGCCAGATCACCCCCAACACTAGTGACCCCGCCTGTGGCCCTGGGCTGAGCGGGCAGGTGCTAGACCAGGTACGTGCTGCGGTACGGGGCAAATCACGTGCTGAAGCCGAATCAGCACTGACCCAGATGCAGCAAGCGGGGTTGATCGGTACCTACGTACTACCCAACGTCCCGCAACTCCCCAGTTGGGACTTCCAGCTACGAGTTGAGAGTCGCTAAGGCATGGTGGAACAACGCCTACTAGGGCTTGATGTTGGTGATCGGCGCATTGGTGTCGCCCTCAGCGACGCGCTAGGGATGCTCGCCAGCCCGCTCACCACCATCAACGCCACCCCACGCACCCAGGCGATCAGCATGATCGCCCGTTTGGTGCGCGAGCATGAAGTCCAGGGGATCGTGGTAGGATTGCCACTCACTCTACGCGGCGAGATCGGGCCACAAGCCGAACAGACGCGCAGCTTCGCCCAGGAGCTAGAGCGCCAAGTGGGGTTGCCGGTCATGCTATTTGATGAACGCTATACCACGACGGTGGCCGAGCAACTGCTACGCGAGATGGGCGTAAAGCCAGAGAAGCGCAAACAGCAGATCGATCAGGTAGCGGCTTCGATCATTCTGCAAGACTACCTCGATCACGTGCGTAATGGGGGGCAGGGGTAGAGAGGGTTCGCTCCCTGAGCTTGTCGAAGGGAGCGAACCGCAACTCTCTACCCCGTGCGCCCCTCTGGGGCGAGCAGATCGCGCAACCCATCGCCCAACAGATTGAAGCCCATGACACTCAGGGTGAAGGCCATACCCGGAGCCACCGCCAGCCACCAGGCCGTATCGAGGTGGTCGCGGCCAGCCGCGAGCAGTGCGCCCCACTCCGGCAAGGGCGGTTGCGCACCGAGGCCAATGAAGCTAAGCCCACCGGCTGCCAGCAGCATCGTGCCGATGCGCATGGTGAGCAGGACGATCAGGGGCGAGGCGAGGTTGGGCAGAATGTGGCGCAAAAGGATGCGGGAGCTGCTCACCCCAGAGGCGCGTGCGGCTTCAACATAGAGCATGTGGCTAGTTGAGATCGTGCCGCTGCGTGCCATACGGTAGAACGAAGGAATCCCCACTACGCCCAGAGCGATGACGGTGGTGTTGAGCGATGGCCCCAAACGTGCCACCATCACAATAGCCAAGAGCAGGCCAGGAAAGGCCATCCAGGCATCCATGATCCGCGAGAGTAGCCGCTCGCCCCAACCACGATGGTAGCCCGCCAACAAACCCATCCAGACCCCCGGCAGAGCCGAGAGTAGTACCGAGAGGAAGGACATCTGTAACGCGATGCGCGACCCATAGAGGATGCGGCTATACATATCGCGCCCGAAGATGTCGGTTCCCAAGGGATGTTCGAGGCTCGGTGGTTGCAAGCGAATGATCGGCTTCATCTGATCGGGTGGGTAGGGTGCAAGGAGCGGCGCAAAGGTCGCCGCGACGATCAGCAGCAGCACCAAGAAGCCCCCGATCACCAGATTGGGGCGCAGCTTGATTGCCCGTCGTGGTCGTCGCGGGCGATCAAGACTACTCGCTACTGCCTGGGCCGCTTCTGCCTGAACCGTCATCTGCTACATCGCCTCCGTACCCACACGTGGGTCAAGCCATGCATGGGCCAGATCAACCATGATATTCAATACCTGATAGATGAGCGCAATAAATAGCACCGCCCCGATCACCACCGGGAAGTCGCGGTCGAAGATCGCCTGCACGACCAAACGCCCCAAACCCGGCCATGCAAAGATCGACTCGATAATAAAGGCTCCGCCCAACAAGTTGCCCAAATAGAGTCCTAGCATCGTGATGACCGGGAGGACAGCGTTGCGGAAGATGTGCTCGCGCCAGACCGCGAATTGGCTCAGGCCCTTGGCATGCGCGGTGCGCACAAAATCAGCATTCTTCACGTCAAGGAGACAGCCACGCACCATACGGGCAATCAGGGCAATTGCGGGCAGTGCCAGCGAGACAGCAGGCAACACCAGATGGGCTGGGGTTCCTGCTCCAAGGACGGGCAGCCAGCCCAAATGGAGGGCAAAGAACTGGATCAGGACGAGCGAGAACCAGAACGAGGGTAGCGATTCACCAAGGGTGGTAAACATCATCACCAACAGATCGACGTAGCCCCCGGCGCGCACCGCCGCAATCGTACCGGCCAGCAACCCAAAAAAGACCGCCAGCGCCAATGCGGCCAGCGCCAGATAGACCGTGGCTGAGAATCGCTCCATGAGCAACTGGCTCACCGGGCGGCCAGAGATAGCCGACTTACCTAGGTCGCCTTGAATCGCCCCCTGTGCGAACTCAAGGTAACGCACCGGCAACGGACGATCAAGCCCCAACTCGCGGCGCTTCTCATCAAGCTGCTCCTGAGACGCCGTATCACCCATGAGGATCTGGGTGACATCACCGGGAATGACGTTGAGGAGCGCAAAGACGAGCATACTGACCGCGATCAGTACCAAGCCCGCGCTGAGGAGTCGTTTGAGGATATACCCGAACATAGAGCGATCCTGCGATACTGGGAGCGAGGGCATCCTGCCCTCGGCGTGGGTAGAGAGCTAAGATGCCCTTGCTCCCAGGGTGGCAGCACCGACAAGATGTCGGTGCTACCATAACCCAACCTCCTACGGATTCACCACCTGGGCCTCGTGGAGCAGAATGCGCCCCATCGAAGCCAGATGGAAGTCCTGAATGCGATTGCTAATCGCCAGCACGTCCACCGGGATGTAGAGCGGCTGCCACGGCGCATCGGC
>RRYU01022921.1_pt1 | contig 13053 bp, 13 predicted proteins | sample 2162651 | NCBI WGS metagenome assembly RRYU01 (sample SAMN10267283, study PRJNA491782) | microbial mat metagenome | isolation source: biomat in the production well | place: Japan: Minami-Kanto gas field, natural gas well KTG3 | collected 2017-06 | reverse complement strand
AAAGGACCTGGTCGCCAAGGCCCGGCGCTGGCGCAAGGTGCTTGGCGGCGGCATGCGGCAGGCCGGTGTTCTCGCCGCTGCAGCGATTTACGCGCTGAATAATAATATCGAGCGGCTGCGAGAAGACCACCAAAACGCGCAGCTGCTGGCGGAGGGTTTACGAAAAGTTGGAGCTGTTGCAGTGCGGCGGGAGGAGAATCAGACCAACATGGTTTTCCTCGATCTGCCGGCGGATCAGGCGGCGGCCTTGCAGGAATATCTGGCGGAGCGGAATATGCTGATCGGGACCGGGCAGACAGTGCGCTTGGTGACACATCTGGATATCACTGCCGGGGATGTTGAACAGGTGGTTGCGGCAGTGCAGACTTTCTTGAACTCCTGAGCAGCAAAAAGGGCAGCCGTATCGGCCGCCCTTTTTGCTGTGATGGTTGGAGATAAGACCTTAGTTTCTGGCGTGTGCTTTCTGCTTACTCGATTCCTTGGCGGCATTTTTGGTCATGCCGATCAGGTTCATCACGGCTGGCAATAACTGCATGACAACCAACAGGGCGCAGAAGCCGACGAACAGCAGAACCAGGATGCCGCTGGTGTAGGTTTTGGAAGTGTCGGCGGCCAGCGCCGGAACCGACATCAGGATCAGGGACAGGGTGGTGAGGATTGATTTTGCGTACATTACTTTCTCCTTTAGAGTGATAGTGATCGGCGCTTTCGCATTCGCCGCATATGTCTTAAACGCACAACTGACAGCTTGACGGATCTCGTTCTGGCCGACTTCGCCGACCGCGTGATAGAAAATCCCCTCTTTACGGACCCGGCGCAGCAATTCCAACGGTATTTCTTCCGTCATCAGGATAATCGACAGATGACGGTTGCACTTCTTGAGCAGCGGGACCAGCTTGGCGATATGTTGCTCGTCGAATTCGCCCGCCAGCACGATCACCTGAACCTGTTTGTCGAGAATCTTTCCCAGGCCGTCAGCAACGGTGGCGGTGGCAGTGATTTGGTAGCCTTCCTCGCTGAAGACAGCACTCAGCTGATCTCGCTCTGTTCGGTTTTTATTGGCAATCAGCAGCCCTTGCATGGTCCTCGCCTTTCAGTCAAAAGCAGTGAATGATTTCAATTAATAGTCAACCTGGGTTTTGCCGCTGAGTACGCCTTTGACCATGCCAATCAGCATGATGGTCGCCGGAACCAGTTGGAAAACCAGGATCAGGGCGAAGAAGCCGACAAACAGGGAGAGCATCAAGCCACCCTCAGAGCTGGGCACGGTGTTGCCGGCGGCAAACGCTGATGAGGAGAGAGTGAACAGGGCGATCAGAGTGTTACGCAGCATTTTTTTCATCTTGGCCTCCATCGGGTGTATGAGTGATCTTGCCTTGTCTTGTGTTCGTTCTTGCCCTTCCTATAGAGCAGGCTCTGTGCCAAGGTGAAAATAAATATCGATGGGGGTTGTTAAGTGCTTGAAAATTATTAGATAAAAAAGATTCTCAGGAGGTTTTTCGGGGCCGAATTTCCATTTCGAATGTATACAGAGGACATACACCCAAATGTGGGACAAACCCCCGCATGTTGCCGAGATGTCTGTTTAAATATTTGATATTACAGGGAATATATTTTACATCCAGGAGCGATATAAAAAATAACTGCGGAATATATTTTCTGTATGCAGGTGTGAAGAGAATACTTGGGGGGCGGCAAATCAGCCCGGCAGAGCGCTCTGCCGGGCTGAGGTAGTTTAGCGTTGCTGCAGGATGCGGAGCATCCGGCGGAGCGGTTCGGCCGCGCCCCACAGCAGCTGATCACCGCAGGTGAAGGCGGACAGGTACTGCGGGCCCATTTTCATTTTGCGTACCCGGCCGACAGGAATACTCAAGGTTCCTGAGACCGCGGTCGGAGTCAGCTGCTCCAGGGTCTCGGCCTTGGTGTTCGGTACCAGCTTAACCCAGCGGTTGTCACCGTCGATGATCTGCTCGATTTCGCTGATCGGCAGGTCTTTGTTCAGCTTGATCGTCAAGGCCTGGCTGTGGCAGCGCATGGCGCCCATCCGCACGCAAATACCATCGACCGGAATCGGCGTTTTGTTGCCGAGGATCTTGTTGGTTTCTGCGTAACCTTTCCACTCTTCCCGGCTCTGGCCATCTTCCACTTCGCGGTCGATCCAGGGCAGCACACTGCCGGCGAGCGGATAACCGAACTCGGCGGTCGGGATCTTATCGCTGCGCAGGGTGGCGGTGACCTTCTTGTCGATTTCGAGGATCGCCGAACCCGGGGTTTTCAGCTCTTCGGCGACCGAATCCTCCAGCACGCCCATCTGGGCGAGCAGCTCGCGCATGTTGGGCGCCCCGGCACCGGACGCGGCCTGGTAGGTCATCGAGGAGACCCACTCAACCAGCCCGGCCTTGAAAAGGCCGCCGATCGCCATCAGCATCAGGCTGACGGTGCAGTTGCCGCCGATGAAATCCTTGACGCCGTTTTTCAGCGCATCTTCAATGACATTGAGGTTGGTCGGATCGAGGATAATGACGGCGTTCTCGTCCATCCGCAGCGCAGAAGCCGCATCGATCCAGTAGCCGTCCCAGCCGCCAGCCCGCAGTTGCGGGTGAATCTCTTTGGTATAGTCACCGCCCTGGCAGGTGATGATGACATCCTGCTCGGCAAGCTTTTTAATATCGCTGGCATCCTCGAGGGTGGAGCCGCCGGTCTGCCCGAAGTCCGGGGCGGTCTGGCCTGCCTGGGAGGTTGAGAAAAAGGTTGCATCTACTCCGACAAGGTCGTTCTCTTCAACCATGCGCTGCATCAGCACCGAACCGACCATGCCACGCCAACCGACTAATCCGACTTTCATTTTGCTTCTCCATGTTGACGGGGGTAAAAAATCGACTTATCCTGCGTTTCGACCGAAATTGGTCTGACCAGAATTAGCCGGGAATGATAGCAGTATTTTTTTCCAAGTGGTATAGTTTTCGGTGTTTCTGACTGTAAAATCGCTCTTTTTTTAGGGAAAAGCTTGATGACCGATTATGAAGCCGTTCTGCCGCTCGGCAAAACCACCGAATATATCTCTGAGTACGATCCGCAACTGCTCTGCCCCTTTCCCCGCCAGGTTAAACGGGACGTGATCGGCGTGACCGACGCACTCCCCTTTGGCGGCTACGATATCTGGAATGCTTTTGAGCTCTCCTGGCTCAACCTGAAAGGCAAACCGATCGTGGCGATGGGTGAGTTTCACTTCCCTTGCGAGTCGCCGAACCTGATCGAGTCAAAGTCGTTCAAGCTCTACCTGAACTCCTTCAACCAGACCCGGTTGCAGGGCTTTGCGGAGGCCGAACAGCGGATGGGAAGAGATCTGTCAGCTGCTGCAGGCAGCCCGGTGCGGGTGCGGTTATTCGGTTCGGATCAATTCGTCACCGAGGAAATTCAGCCACTGGCGGGAGAATGTATCGACGGGCTTGATATCGAGGTCGATGACTACTCTCTCGATCCGGCCTTGCTGGAAGGGGCGGTCGAGCCGCAGAATATCGTTACCGAAGAGTTGCACAGCCATCTGCTGAAGAGCAACTGCCTGGTTACCAACCAGCCGGACTGGGGCAGCGTGTTTATTCGCTATCGTGGTGGCCGGATCGATCGTGAGGCGTTGTTGCGCTACCTGATCTCGTTTCGCCAGCATAACGAATTCCACGAGCAGTGTGTCGAGCGGATTTTCGTTGACCTGATGCGTTACTGCCAGCCGGAGAAATTGACCGTTTATGCTCGCTACACCCGCCGCGGAGGGCTCGATATCAACCCGTTTCGCTCCAATTACGAAACCCGCATCGCCAACCTGCGGCAGGCCCGGCAGTAATCATGGCGATATCCCAGACACCATTGCTCTACGCCGCCTTTGGCGGCTATTCCAGTGCGGTTCTTTTTTACCTGGCTCACCTGTTTCTGCGGCGTCCCTGGGTTTGGCGGGCCGCTTTCACGCTGGTTGTGGCCGGATTTGTTGTCCAGACTTTCTGTCTCGGACTGCGGTGGTATAGCGCCGGCTATCTCCCGGTGACCAACCTGTTCTCGACCCAGTTCTTTTTCAGTTGGGCACTGGCGGCGACTTATCTCTATTTTGAATTGCGCTACCGGATACATGCCGCCGGGTTGTTCGTGATCTTCTGCACCCTGCTGCTGCTCGGCAGCGTTCTGCAGCGCAGCGTGGAAATTCCGCCGCTGATCCCGATGCTCGACACGCCGCTATTCACCCTGCACGTTTCGCTCTCCTTCGGCGGTTATGCCTTCTTCGCCATGGCGTTTTCCATCGGTGTGCTATATCTGCTGCAGAAACGGCTGCAGACCGGACTATTGCCCGACCTGCTGTTGCTGCGTAAACTGAACGAGGAAGCAATCTTCCTCGGTTTTTGTCTGTTCACCCTCTGCATGATCTTCGGCAGCATCTGGGCTTATGTCGCCTGGGGCTATTACTTTTCCTGGAATATCAAGGGGGTCTGGTCGGCGCTGGTCTGGCTGTTTTACGCCGGGATGTGTCATGCTAAATTCATCCGTCGCTGGCAGGGGGGAGTATATGCTGCACTCTCGATCGTCGGTTTCGGCCTGGTTCTGTTCACCTATCTCGGAATCGGTTTGCTGATGAGCAGCAACCATCCCCTCGACTGACCGGCAGGTGCTGTGATGACCGTTTCCCGTTTTCTCGATAGCCGTGCCTGGAAGCTGCTCTGTTCGCTGAAACTGACGATTGTCCTGGCCTCGATCGCGACCCTGCTCGGTGTCGGTGGCTCTTTGTTGATACCGTTCAATGCACAAGTGTTCGGTGATCTCGACGCGGTGCCGCTCGGTCTGTGGCTGGCGGAAAAAGGCAGCCAAGCTCCCGGCCTCAGCTGGTGGATTCCGCTTGCCGGGATCTTTGTCGGCTTGCTCGGGCTGAACACCCTCTGCTGTTTTATCGACTGGTTGTTTCACCTCCGCGCACGCTGGCGCAAAACCGGTGAGTACCTGATTCATCTTGGCTTTGTGCTGATCATGAGCGCTTTTCTCTGGGGCAGTCAAACAGGCTTTCGCAGCCAGAACGGGTTGCTGGTCGGACAGCAGCTGGAGTTGCAACAACTTGGTGTGGTGCTGCAGCTGGAAGCTTTTAAACCGGAACTCGCCCGTGGTGGGCGCCCGGTCGATATGCACAACACCTTGGCGCTTTACCGTGATGGAGAGCTGCTCAAACGGGTCAAGGCACGCTTCAATCATCCTTTGACCTGGGGTGGACTGGCGGTGTTGCCGTCTTCTTACGGGCAGACGGTGCTTGGCGGCCGCCGAGTGAACTACAGCGTCCTGATGATCAACTATGATCCGGGCGCCCCGCTGGCCTTCGCCGGTTCGCTGCTGATGGCAGGCGGGGTGTTGCTCAGCCTGGCATCCTTTTATCGCAAGCGCCGGCGTGGTGAACATCCCGATATTATCTGAGTTCGCTGTTGTGGGCGTAGTGACTGTTAGCAAAGTTTCATCAGGAGTGATTCTGGAATGAAGTATCTGCAGCTGAACAATCGCGAACTGGTCGATTTTCTTGCCGCGGGCGGGGCGTTGATCGATATTCGCCGGCAAGAGGAATGGCTGCAGACCGGGGTGGTTGCCGGCAGTATCCTGTTGACCTTTTTTGCCGCTGATGGCAGCAGTCAGCCGGAAGAGTGGTTACAGCAGCTCAATCAGCGGGTGCCGGCCCGCACGCCGGTGGCTTTGATCTGTCGCACCGGTTACCGCACCGGAATGATCTGCGATTTTCTCGCCGAGGTGGAGGCGCGAAAAAAAATATATAATGTCACCGATGGCATATTCGGCTGGTTGGCCGAGAAATTCCCGGTAGTTAACTGCGGAAACTGAGTTTAAGTGCCTGTAAAATAGTGATAATTTTATATTTCTAATTTGACATCCCGGGCAAAAGCGCTATCCCTTTAATGGTTGTTTGTTGCTGATCTTTGAATGTTTTGGTCCGGGAGAGTGCGATGGAATACTTGCATGGTGACCGGGTCCGTATCCTCGGTAAACCAGAATGGGGCCCAGGTTTTGTTCTTGGAAAGTGTAAAAACGGCAAGGTAAGAGTCGATTTCGAGCGGGCTGGAGAAAAAACCCTCAGCCTGCAACACGCAAAGATGATGAAGGTGGTGCTGCGTGATTCGCTCTGGCTGGAGGAGCGGGCCCGCGAATACTGGCAGAACCACTGAAAGTTATCTTTGCTTTGAAGCCTACTCTTTATTCTCGTCGAGTAGCGCGCGGATTGTCCGGGTCAATTCCGGCAGTGCCAGCGGTTTCATGAAGAGCGCTCTGGCCCCGGCCTGCCGGGCCTTTTCCTCGGTCAAGGAGGCGCTGTAACCGGTGCAGAGGATAATCGGCAGCTGCGGTTTGATTTTCATCAGCTCACTCACCAACTCCACCCCGGTCACTTCCGGCATCGTCTGGTCGGAGACCACCAGGTCAAAATCAGCGCCTTGCTGTAACTGCTTCAGCGCTCTGCGGCTGTCGGTTTCAATGCTGACTGCATAGCCGTGCTCACCGAGAAAGTCGGCGACCGAATTCGCCAGTAACTCTTCATCATCGATCAAGAGGATTTTTTCATCACCGCGCGGCAAGTCGTCACGGATTTTTTCCGGCCGGTCAGCCGGTCGGCTGGTCACGGTCGGCAGGTAGAGGGTAAAGCAACTGCCGTGCTCCGGTTCGCTATCGGCGGTCAGGTAGCCGCCGTGAGTTTTGACGATTCCGTGGCTGATCGACAGTCCCATGCCGGTGCCGTGACCGGCCGGCTTGGTCGTGAAAAAGGGGTCGAAAATTTTGTCGAGCACTTCTTGCGACATGCCGCTGCCGGTATCTTCGATGCACAGCTTGAGGTATTCACCCGGATTCACATCGGGCGCGATTGAGAGGGTGTCCGCATCCAGCTGTTGCTTGCTCAAGCTGACTGTCAGCAGCCCCTTTTCTCTCATCGCGTAAATGGCGTTGTTGCAGAGGTTGATCAGCACCTCCTCGATCTGAATCGCGTCGGCGTTGATCATCCCAGGCAGCGCGTCCGGTTCCATTCTGGTCATGATTTCGATGCTTGCCGGTGTCGTCGAACGGAGCAGCTTGATCGATTCTTCAACGATGAATGCCAGTTGTACCGGTTTCAGATCCTGTTCCCCCTGGCGGCTGTAGGTCAGGATCTGCTTGACCAGGTCACTGGCTCGCAGCGACGCTGATTTCGCTTGCTCCAGCCGCGGCAGCAGCGGATCGTCCGCTGCCAGCTTGCGATGCATCAGCTCCAGGTTGGTGATGATGATAGCGAGCACGTTGTTGAAGTCGTGGGCGATGCCGCCCGCCATCAGCCCGACCGCTTCCATTTTGTATTTCTGTCGCAGCTGCGCTTCCAGGGTTCTGATTTCGGTGATATCGGTGGAAATCTGCAGGCGGACGGTCCGGCCGTCGATCCAGCGAATAGCCCGGTCGTGGTTCATGTAATACTTTCCGGTCAGCGGGTTTTCGCCCTGCCAGATCTGCATCCCGGTCGACTCACCCTTTTCATCGATCAGCAGTTCGTTGGAGCAGTGTTCGCAAACCTGGCTTTCGTTGCGGAACGCGTCCCAGCAGATTTCACCGGTAAAATCGCCACCGAACTCTTCGATCATATGCTGGTTCATGAACAGGATCTCGTAAGTCTCCATATCAGCAACATAGATATTGGCACCGATACTGTTCAGCACGGTGTTGAAGCGTTCATTACTGATCTGTTTTTCCTGTTCCGCTTTTTTGCGTTCGCTGATATCACGAACGGTTGAAAGAATGTATTTTTCGTCTTCTAATTCAAGAATGGCCGCGTTGATCTCAACGGGAAATTCTCTACCCGATTTTGTCACGTGGACCGACTCAAAAATTGCGCCATTTTGCGCAATAATTTTTTTCCGCTGAGTTTCCGAGATTTCTCGCGCCTCCCGCGTATTTGGCCTTAAATCGTTGCCAGTTAGCTGCAAGAACTCACTGTGCGAGTAACCGTAGCGCTTTATAGCCGCTTCGTTAACTTCACTGAAAGTCGAGAAGCCATCAGCTTTAAGGCGGTGGAGCAGGGTGGCATCATTTTGACTGTTCAGCAAAGTGCGGAACTTCTGTTCGCTTTTCTGCAGCTTGCGATCGGCTTTTTTGTGCTCTGTTATGTCGGTGATGAAAGCAAAGGCTCCCTGGAGTCTTCCCGCTTTATCTCGCAGAGTGGTGCCATTGAAGACTATATCGATTTTTGCCCCATCTTTTCGCAGCATACCGATTTCACAGGTGCGGTGAGCGGTCGTGTGGATTTCAGGAGTGACCTCGAGCAGGAATTTTCGATACGCCTTGTCGACGAATTTAAATGCTGTCTGGCCGATCATTTCTTCTGCAGAGTACATCAGCATTTTGCAGAGAGAATCATTGACCGCAACGGTTTTCAAGTCTCGATCGATCATCCAGAAACCCTCTGTGGTTGTCTCGAGCAGGGTCCGATATTTTTCCTCTGATTCGCGTAACGAAGCTTTCGCCGATTGCAGTTGATCGATTTGCGCCCTGAGCTGTTTGTTGACAGTTTTCAGTTCAGCAGTTTTCCTGCTGACCTGACGTTTAAGCAGCAGGGAGATAGCGAAAATCATCAGGATGATAGCTGCCAGAACGGCCAACGCAGGGGTCACCCACCCAGGCAGTGAACCGGCTTCACTTTTACTGAACCATTTTTCCAGTGATTGGTAGTAGATTGAATTTTTGTCTGCCCGGAGTAGCTGGATGTGGCGATCAAGCGCTTGGCGCAGAGCGCTGTTCTTACCTTTTTGGGTGGCATAGCGTACTTCAATCGGGTTGAAGATCATCGGCGTGGTGACGATCCGAAAGCGCTCTGCATTCAGCATGGCGTACATCCGGTTGACCACCCCGACGTCAGCGAAGCCGAGCTCGACCTGCTCAAGAACCGCATCGTAGTCTTCAAACTGAACCAACTCAACCTGTTGGCCGAATTTGTCCATCAGCTCAGTGAAAACCTGCGCATGGATATCATTTTTCAGTAACGCGATCTTCTTGCCACTCAGGTCGAGGAGAGAATCGATTTCAACTGTGGGGTGTCGATAAAGCTGCCCCCAGTTGGTCAACAGGGTTTGCTCAGGGTAGCTGTAAAGCTTTTTGCGCGCCGGAGAAACTGCGATTGCTACCTGGAGGTCGATTTCTCCCCGCTCGAGATGTTCCAGGCACTCGGACCAGGAGCCTGGAACAAACTGCAGCTGCCAGCCTTCCCGTTCCGCGACATAGCGCAGAACATCGATAGAAAGACCCTGGTACTCGCCCTGAGAATCGAGATAAACCAGCGGCTTGTTTTCATAAACACCGATTTTTATCGGTGCGCAAAGAGCATTGTTGGTGAAACCAAAAAGCAGCAGGAGGGAGCTCACAACGAGCAGATAGAAAAGTTTTTTGGCAGTTGTGAGCGCAATTTGGAGCATTCTGCTACCTGATTCTTTCAGTAAAGAGGATGACCGAAAGACTAATCATAGCAGAACATCGTTGTGCACAGAAGGAGAATTAGCCGCCACTAATCAGCTATTTCTTTTGCTGCGCTGATCCTTACTTGATAACAATGTCCTGATCTTTATCGCGCCGGAAAAAATCGGGCAGCTCGATGCCGAAATAACGCAGGCACATCAACAGGGTTGCTACTGCAGCGGCTTCGTCCAGATTGCCGATCAGTGGCAGGGTGTCAGGAATAAGTTCGAAAAAACCGGCGGTCGGATTGAGCAGGTAGAGAGCACAAAAAACGCCGAGGGAGAAAATACCGATTTTCTTTAAATTCATGTCGAATCCTTTGTTGACTACTGCAGTTTTTCCAGATCTATGTTCATTTCTTTGGCGCGCTTTTTCCACAGTCGCCGCGCCAGTTGCTGCATGTCGACTTCATGGTCTCCCTCGTCGATGATTTCCAGCCCCAGCAGCGTCTCGATCAGGTCTTCCAGAGTCAACAAGCCTTTGACGCCACCATACTCATCAACAACCAGCATGATCTGAGCGCGCTTGCGCATGAATTCATCGAACGCCTGCGACAAGGACATATTGCCCAGCAGGGCTGGCAGGTCGCGCCGGAAATTTAGCAGCAGCTCGGCGCTGTTGCCGCGAGCTTGAGCCAGCAGCAGGTCACTGCGCAGGACGAAGCCGGTGACCTGGTCACGATTGTTGGCATAGATCGGGATACGCGAGAAGCGGATAGTGTCGTGCTGCTTGAAAAACTCTCCGACCGACAATGATTCAGGCAGGGAAAAGACCACCGTGCGTGGCGTCATGGCGTCGGTGATCGGCGTTTTGCGTAACCGTAGCAGGTTCTTCAGGACGGTCGACTCAATCTTTGCCAGTTGCCCCTCTTTCAAACTCAGTTCAGCCATGGCGGCAAATTCCTGCCGGCTGAAACCGGCCAGGGTCGGTCCGTGGGTTAGACCGCGGGTCAGCAGCTCGGAAAGTTTGACGAACGGGTAAAGCATCCAGACCAGCCCTTTTAGCGTGTAAGCGGTTGCGGGCGCCAGCTGACGCCAATAATGCGCTCCCAGGGTCTTCGGGATGATCTCGGAAAAGACCAGGATCAGCAAGGTCAGAATCGCCGAAGCGAGCCCGACGTAATTGTTGCCGAAAACTTTTGCTGCCTGCGCTCCGGCCCCGGCCGCACCGACTGTGTGGGCGATCGTGTTGAGGGTCAAAATCGCTGCCAGTGGCTGATTAATATCGGCCTTCAAGGTTCTCAGCAGCTTCCCCGAGGCTTTCCCTTCCTTGACCAGCAGGGCGATGTGCGCATTGGTAACGCTCAGAATAGCTGCTTCGGCGATTGAGCAGAGAAAGGAGAAGACCAGGGCGATCAGGATGTAAATAAACAGTAACAGCATCTTAATTCGTCTCAGAATAAAGGAAAGTATGCATTGTAACATGCAAATCATTGATTGCGGGATTGATCAAAGAAGATACCGACATGATATGAAAATGTTGCTCTTCTTTTAAAGCAACAGATTGGCCACTTTGGGGAGATGTGCTGCTCGCGTTTGCCGAGTATCCGCGTGCGCTGTCAGCGATCCGGGATTCTGTGTCACGGGATATTCTGCCTGAGCAGGATCCTTTATCCCTTCGATTGCCCCGGGTGGAGGATTGTTATAAATCCGGACGTGATTCAGTCAGGTGGTATCTCATGCAAAGGTCATGTTCATTGATTTCAGTTGCAAGGGAAGCTGCGAAACAACCTGGAAACAGTTACTGCAACTCACCAGTGCTGTAAAGAGAGACTATTGCTTAGTTCTGGATTTTTCCTGGAAGGATTTGAAAGGACATTTGGGTTCTGAACATGTCCATATAGAGGTCAACCGATCAGGTCGAGGGCGGTATCTTCCATTTCTGCGTTGGCTTGCAAGGCTTTGAGGTTGGCTTCGTAGCCACGCTGGGTCGGAATCATACCTGCCAGTTCCTGGCCTAAATCGACATTCGACAGTTCTTCGACGCTGCCATCCGGCTGGTTGATCATCACTCCCGGGGTGTTGACCGGTTGTATCTTGGTCGAAACTGTCCCGGCTTGTCCCTCTTCGAGAACCGCCTGAGATCTTTTGAACTCTTTCGATGTGACATTGGCCACGTTGTTGCTGCTGACCGCTTGTTTGGTCGCCAGTGCCCTTAGGGCCGAAATGTTGTTGTTGATTGACAAAGGCATTGGACCCTCTCCGTGAGATTTTTCTCACATTGTTGCTGGAAACAAAAGATTTGTCAATTCTAATCGCCTGGCCGATTATTCAAGAGATGCCACATTTTAGTTGAATAGCCTGCCTTCGCGCCAATTTATGACCAAATAGGTAATATATAGGGTAATTTTTTCTTGACTTGGTAGGTAGGCTTTTGTATTTTTGAAATCGGTTTTCAATTTCTAAAAAGTTTTTACCCAATTCGTCAACTAGGAATAAAAGCAGGGCAGGGCGTTTCTGGCCATTACGGAGGAGTTTGATGCAACAACATCTTGGAAATTTGTCGGTTGGTGACAGGGCGATCGTCACCGGCTTTGCCGCCGGGCAAAAAGAGTATCGGGCCAAATTGCTGGCCATGGGTGTAACCCGGGGGATCGAACTGCAACTGACGCGGGTGGCGCCACTGGGTGATCCGCTGGAAATCAGCGTGCGTGGTTTCTCGCTGAGTTTGCGCAAGGCGGAAGCGGCCGCCGTGCTGGTTGAGAGGAGTTAGGACAATGCAGAAACAACGCCTGAAGATTGCCGTTGCGGGGAACCCGAATTGCGGCAAGACCACCCTGTTCAACGAGCTGACCGGCTCGCGGCAGATGGTCGGCAACTGGCCCGGCGTCACCGTCGACCGCAAAACCGGCATCTACTCTTTCGAGGGCCACGATTTCGAACTGGTCGACATTCCCGGCATCTATGCCCTCTCCGCTCACTCCACCGATGAAAAAGTCGCCCGCGATTATCTCCTGTCGGAAGATTACGATCTGATCGTCAACATTGTCGACGCCGCCAACATCGAACGCAATCTCTACCTGACCACCCAGCTGCTGGAAATGCGTGTGCCGCTGATCCTGGTGCTGAACAAGATGGACGTCGCCAAGTCGCGGCAGATCCGTATCGACACCGAAGAGCTCTCGGCCCGGCTCGGCGTTCCGGTGATCCCGATCGCCGCCTCGAAACGCAGCGGCCTGCTCGAGCTGAAGAAAGCGATCCACCAGGCAGCGGAACTGAATCCGATCTCCGAGGCCGACATCATCTACCCGGTCGAGATCCAGGAAGCGGCGACTCTGCTCTCCGAACAGGTGATACACATTGCCGGTGAAATGAGCTTAAAGGCCGACTGGCTGGCGATGAAGCTGCTGGAGGACGATCCGGAGTATGTCGACCTGCTCGACGCTGATACCCGCGAAAAAGTCGAAACGCTGCAGACCAAAATCAGTAGCCAGCTCGATGAAGACGCCGACATTGCGGTGGCTGACGCCCGCTACAATTTTATCCACTGGCTGACCAGCGGTACCGTCGCACACGCCACCAAGGTCACCAAAACCCTGACCGACACGATTGACAGGGT
>RRYU01004712.1_pt1 | contig 13058 bp, 14 predicted proteins | sample 2162651 | NCBI WGS metagenome assembly RRYU01 (sample SAMN10267283, study PRJNA491782) | microbial mat metagenome | isolation source: biomat in the production well | place: Japan: Minami-Kanto gas field, natural gas well KTG3 | collected 2017-06 | reverse complement strand
TGAAGTACACACAGCTTAAAAACTGTCAACTATTTCAGGACGGGACAGTGAATAGGGGAAAATAGTTTGGAGAGCGGAAACAGAAAGAAGGTTCCTCATGACGATTTACTATAAATAAGGGGGGGATGTTCGGGTTTGGCATCAGCGTGAAAAGCCTTACATTTCTTCAGGCCCGATGCAATTTGAAGGCAATGTGCCGTCAGTCCGGTTCATCAACGTAGATTAAAAAGAGGTCTCTTATGGCTCATCTATTGCTTATGTGGCTCATCAACGCACTTGCGGTTTACGCTACAGCGAGCCTTCTGGGGGGAATTTACGTTCAAAGCTTCTGGGCCGCCCTTATTGTCGCCCTGGTACTTGGGTTGATCAATGCCGTTGTAAAACCTGTGTTGATATTTTTCTCCTTTCCGTTCATCATCGTCACACTCGGGCTTTTTCTGTTGATCATCAACGCGCTGATGCTCATGCTTGCAGCCGCACTTGTTGACGGTTTTGCAGTCAACAGTTTCGGATGGGCTGTTCTCGGTTCTCTGGTAATCAGTCTCGTATCCTGGATGATAAGCTCGGTCTTCAACATATAGCAACATTTATAACTTCAGGGCATACAACTCATCATGCAAGGTCAGGCACAGGCAATCATCCTCCCCAAGGCAAACAAGCTTAAGCTCAACACTGTTCCCTACATCGCCGACAGGCCGGGAGACATTCTTGTCAAAACAATCGCGACAACCATCACTCCCGGAGTTGACCGGCTGCTCTTGACCAATAAACCGGTATCGCACAGGGTGCTGAACTACCCGATCATACTCGGAAGTGAAATGATCGGCCAGGTTACGGAAACAGGATCCGGAGTCTCCTCACTACAACCGGGCGACTTTGTCTACACATGCAAAGGAGACCGCTGGACAGGGGCAGAGCCCTACTACGGCTGTCATGCCGGGACTGTACCCACGTCGCAGGAAAACGTTCTTCCCCTCGGACGCAAACCGATACACCGTGATCTTCTGACGGGGCTTCTCGGATATGTCATTTCCGCTATCGATAAAGCCCGACCGGACAGTTCGAGCCGTATTCTTATTCTCGGACTCGGGTCCGTAGGACTCATGGCTGCCGAGTATCTTCTGCACAAAGGAGTCCGATCGATCGATGCGCTTGAAAATTTCGGCATTCGCGGGCAGCTCTCCTGTGCCAAAAACATCGCCATGCAACTCAATGATTTCACGAGCGATTTCGACGACTCCTATGATATCATCATTGAAGCTACCGGACGCATTCTGCTGATCGAAAAGGCAATTCGCCTGCTTAAACCGGGGGGAACCGTACTGCTGATGGGAAACTATGAAGTGCTCGCCTATGACTACAGGCTGATCCAGCACAAGGAGCCGGTGATCATCTGCTCGAATGTCACGACCTATGAGCATCTTCTTTCTTCACAGAAGCTTCTTGAAAGCGAAACCATAGAGAGCGAAAAATTCTTTACCAACGTCTACGCACTCGATGAGTTTGAGCTTGCCTACAGGGTTGCACTGGACAGCAAGGAAGCCATTAAAACCGTCATAAGCTGGATATAAACCCATGAGTCCTGCAGCTATAGGTTTATCCGGCATCTCCAAAAAATTCGGTGCGTTATGGGCCAATCGAGAGATATCCCTCAATATTGAGCCCGGTTCGATTCATGCCATTGTCGGGGAAAATGGTGCAGGCAAAAGCACCCTGACCAAAATAATTTACGGGCTCTTCACGCCCACTTCCGGCACAATCTCCATCAGAGGAAAAGCGGTTCGATTCAACACCCCCCGCCAGGCTATCGCCGAAGGAATCGGCATGGTTCACCAGCATTTCATGCTGATACCGGAACTCACCGTAACGGAAAACATCATGCTCGGGGACGAACGCGGCCCCCTCCTTGCTCGACTGAAAAAAAAAGAAGCGACAGTAAAAATCCAATCCATTGCGGAAACTCACGAACTTACCGTCGATCCGAATGCCTATGTATCGGATCTCTCCGTCGGAGAGGAACAGCGTGTTGAAATTCTGAAACTTCTCTATCATGAAGCCGATATTCTGATTCTCGATGAACCCACAGCCGTTCTCACTCCGTCTGAAACAGAACAGCTTTTCAAAACCCTCAAATCTCTCCAGAAAGAAGGAAAAACCATACTCCTGATCACGCACAAGCTCGACGAGGTGCTCCGTGTTTCAGACAGGGTAAGCGTCATGCGAAAAGGGCGGATTGTCGCAACAGAACCAACAGCATCCGTTACCAAGGAAGACCTTGCCAACCTGATGGTCGGCAGAAATGTTCTGCTCAGAATCGAAAATCCTCCCGAAAAGCCCGGAAACAAGATGCTGGAGATAACACAGGTAAGCCTCACCGACACAAAAGGACGCAGAAGACTCAACGACCTCTCTTTCAACATCAAGGCCGGTGAAATATACGGTATCGCCGGTGTCGAGGGAAACGGGCAGCGTGAACTGCTCTCTCTGCTCTGGGGAATGGCTGAGCCGCACGCCGTCACAAGCGGTTCCGTCACTCTTGACGGAATTTCTCTCAGAGGAAAAAATTCACGAGAAATCGCATCGTTCGGCACATCCCATATTCCTGAAGACCGATTGAAACACGCAGTAATATCCGACTTCCCGGTAAGCGATAATATGATCTTCGGCCGTCACCGTGAAAACAGATTTCACCGGTTCGGAGGCTTCGATGCAACGGAGGTTAACCACTATACGAAAACCATGATCGATAGGTACGATGTTCGCTGCGACCTGCAGAGTAACCCTTCACTGGCTGATCTTTCCGGCGGCAACCAGCAGAAAATCGTTCTGGCAAGGGAAATCGATCGTCCCGGCATGAAGTTACTGATCCTTGCCCAGCCAACAAGAGGAGTTGATATCGGCGCCATCGAAATGATTCATAAAAAAATCATTGAAACAAGAGATAACGGTATCGCCATTCTCCTTGTCTCGGCTGAACTTGATGAAATCATTTCGTTGTCGTCCCGAATAGGCTGCCTCTATAAAGGCTCGATACGTCACGAGTTTTCCACCGAAGAAGTCCGCAAAGGAAGAGACGCCGAACAGGATTTTGAAAAAGAGATCGGCATGTTTATCACCTGAACCTTCCGTCTGCCATGCGAAACAGTTTTTTCAAGATTGCTGCCCCTCTGCTTGCTGTAGCCGCCGCCCTGCTTGCCAGTGCATTGCTTATTATGGCAACAGGCAGAGATCCTCTGATGATCTACCGGAAAATGTTTCAGATGACCTTCGGTTCAGATTACGGAACCGGCCAGATCGTGTTCCGCACAACATCTCTCATCCTGACCGGACTTGCCGTTGCGATACCGTTCAGGCTGAAACTGTTCAACATAGGAGGTGAAGGGCAGGTTCTTGCCGGTGCTATGGCCGCAGCGGCTGTCGGCATCATGCTTCCTCCGCAGACACATCCTCTCGTGGCGGTATCCGCCTGTACCCTGTCCGCCATGATTGCAGGAAGTTCCGTAGCCCTTCTTGCCGGATGGCTTAAAGTCCGGTTCGGCGTCAATGAAGTGATATCGACAATTATGCTGAATTTCATCGTTCAGGCCTTTGCCGGCTACCTGTTGACCTGGCATCTCGCTGTTCCCTCAACCGTGCATACTCCCGAAATCATTCAATCGGCACAGATTCCGATGTTTGACAGCATCACCGGCATCTGGCGAAAGTCCCCTGCCAATATGAGCACACTGCTTGCCCTTGCGGCTTGCATAGTTTCCTGGCTTCTGATATTCAAAAGCACTTCAGGTTACGAAATGAGGTCTGTCGGCCTGCAACCTGAAGCGGCAAGGTATGCCGGCATCAACGCGAACGCTCATATCATGAAGGCTATGGCAATGGGCGGAGCAATGGCAGGTCTGGCATCGGCAAATCTCATACTCGGCTACAAACATTTTTACGAAGCGGGGCTGACGAGCGGGATCGGATTTATCGGTATCGCGGTAGCATTGCTTGCTTTCGCCCATCCATTATGGCTTGTCGCTTCAGCACTACTCTTCGGGTTTCTGGAATACGGAGGGCTTACCGTCAACGCCTACGTACCAAAAGATATCTTCATGATGGTACAGGCTGTCACGATCCTGATGATACTTGTGTTAACCAAAACCCTGAGAGGATCTTAGGTGTCCTTCCTGCTGTCAAGATCGGAACCGTAAAGATTCATCTGTTTGCGGTAGTAAGAGAACGCCTGCTCCTGGCGTACAACCCCAAGCAGCTTGTCCGATTTGCGGGAAAGAACCGGAATGATATCGTAATCCGTCAGCTCGAACAGCTTCAGTGCTTCATCCAGTTTTGAAGTATCGTAGAGAAGCGGAATATCCTTTTTTACGATATCCTCCGCGATAAGACCGGTAAACGGCCCCTCTTTGAGAAGAATGCTCATTTCCTCAAGCCTTATAACACCGACGAATTCATCGTCTTCGGTTGTCACAAGGAAGTTCGATTCAGGAGTATTGTGAAAAACATCGATGATTTTTTCAGCCTTGGTTACGTCCCGAAATTTTACATAGCTGGTTTTCATGATATCGAGCACGCTGATATTCTCTGCCACAGAAAGTGCGATACCATACCCGACCCGAACGCCTTCCTTCTCCAGCACATAGGTTTCCATCGAGTAATCATAGGCGATCCGGGCTATCAGGGCAGCCGTAACCGCGGCAAACATGATGGGCAGCACAATCTCATACTCTCCCGTAACCTCGAAAAGAATCAGAATCACCGTCAGCGGAGCGCGAATGATACCTGCAGTCAAAGCACCCATGCCCACAAGAGCATATGCTCCCGATGTAGCTGTCATCCCCGGAAAGAGTGCGTGCACCAGGTTGCCGAACATGCCGCCGAGCATCGCCCCCATTTTCATTGCAGGCGCGAACATCCCGCCCGAACCTCCCGATCCGACACTGAAACCGGCAACTACCGGTTTCAGAAGATACACGCCGACCATATTGAGCCAGGACTCGGTTCCTCTTACAGCGTTATCGATGACCTCGTAACTGTAACCGTAAAGGCCCGGCAACCACATGCAGATCAGCCCGGTCAAAAGACCGCCTATGGCAGGCATTGCCCATACCGGTATGTTCCGCTTCTTTTCAATTTTCTGAAACGACTCTTCTATCCGGTAGTACACCTTGATGAACATCACGGCGGACAAACCGGCCAGAACACCGAGAATGAAATAAAACAGCAGTTCGGTGTTGGAAACAAGGCTGTAATCCGGAACCTGAAAAGTGGGCGAATTACCAAGGTAGCTTCTTGAAACCACCGTACCGATGACGGCAGCGATAACAATCGGGCTGAAGGTTCTGACACTGAAATCGCCAAGAATAACTTCGATGGCGAACATAACGCCCCCGATAGGGGCGTTGAATACCGATGCAAGACCGGCTGCCGCGCCACAACCGAGAAGCGTTCGTTTCCTGTCAGGTGAAAACTTGAGCACCTGGGCCACCGATGATCCCATAGCAGCGCCGACCTGGGCAATAGGGGCTTCTCGTCCGCCACCGCCGCCAGTACCGATACTGAGCACCGAGGTAATGGTTCGATGGAGCCACAGCCTTCGGGGAAGGCTACCTTCGTTCTGGGCAACTGCCTTTATAACACTGGCAAGGCCATGGCCCGGCCTTGCCTTGACGATATAGGCGTTATACAAACCGACAAGCAATCCACCGGCAGCGGGAACGAGGGGCATCAACAACCCCCAGTATCCCTCTGTAATAAACGAAGTCCCGAAAACTTCGAGCCCTCCGAAGAAAAAATGGCTCAGGATTTTGATGGCGTCATGAAAAATAACCGCAACGTAACCTGTCGTCACCCCGACAAAAACCGCAACGAAAAGAAAAGGAAGATCCTGGTTGAGATTGAGCTGAACCAGAATATTTTCAAGCGTCAGCTTGAAAAACTTCTGGGACGTCCCTTTAAAGTACCTGCTTCTTCTGAAGAGGCTGTAGAAAATGGCAAGAATATTCCTGCTCCAGCTTCCTTTTGTTTTCGAGGGGCCTCTCATGAACAGGGGGTCAACTCACAACACGTGGATACACATGAAAAGCGAAAGGAGAAAAAAACATTCATACATTCACCATCCAATATATTTTTTTATCTTCAATCGCTTTTACGGCGAACAGTAAATTTATCTTCAATTTGTTTCTATAGTTATGCCTAAAAAACTTACAGAAAAAGAAAAAGCTCCTAAAAAAGCGGCAAAAAGTACTTCAAGAAAAACAACGACATCCAGAAAAAAAGTATCAACGGCAAAAAGCACCGGAAAGACTGCCGCAAAAACCTCTTCGACAAAAAAACAGACACAAAAGATTTCAGCCAGCAATCCGCTGCCAGCAGAACATCATGAAAACATCAGAATTGCCGCTTACCACCGCTGGGAACAACGAGGCGGAATCCATGGTTTTGATGTTGAAGACTGGCTACAGGCTGAAACAGAAGTGAACCGTTAGATTCCAGGCAATAGCAAAAGCACCCTTTAAAAGAGGCTGTCTCATACGTCTCACATTGTATCTTTTTTTAGTCATCCTCGGGCCTGCCCCGTGAAATCCGGACATCTATTTCACGGGGAGGCATGACTCTCTGCAAAAAAATGATTCATGGTGACTGATAATCGTCAAACAGTGCTTTTGAGACCGCCTCTTTATATTCCAACGCAAAACCTGAATAAAATGTCTCTCCTCAGTACCATATTCAGCAGCATCAGAATCTTTTTTGCGGGTATATGGCTTGTGATCCGTATCGTGCTTGAATATTTCGGCATTATCAGTGACGGTAACGACAGAACAACCGGCATAAAAGACCTGCGCGAAGAATATAAAAAAACCAACTACAGGTAACCTTCTTCAACATCCATCTTCCAGCAAAGCCACCGTGCTCGTCTACTCTTCATCTACGACCACAGTAAGATCGACAACCTTGCCGGGCTCGACAAGCGCATTAACTGCAGGCTTCTGATTTATTACCGTATAAGGAACCAGGAGCGAGGAATATTCATACGAAACATTGCCGGTATTGAACCCGTTTTCGACAATAATCTCCCTTGCCTGTTTAAGCGACATACCGAGAACATCCGGCACGGAAATCTTCTGAACAGTCTCTATCACTTCCGCTTTTCCGACAATCAATGAAATGGCTGAACCAGAAAAAACGACAGATTTTGGCGCTACCGACTGGCTGAGCACTTTGCCGTCTTCGGCGGGATCATAAACCGACTGAACCTGAACATCGTGAAGAGTTATATCAAAACGGTCGAGAATCTGACGCACCTCGTCAAGCGGCCGTCCATAAAAATCGGGCACGGAAAATCTTGGTTTTTCCCGTTTGTTCAGTACAAGATAAACGGTTCTTCCCGGCTTGACCTCAGACCCCGGTGAAGGGCGTTGCACAATTACGGTATTCGAATCAACATTCCGCAAATAGCGAACATTAAAACTTTTCTTTCCCGAAAGACCGCTGGTTTCCAAAACATCTACGGCTTCATCGTAACGCATCTTTTCTACATCAGGAACAAACACACTTTGCCCCTGACGAGTATACGCGGTCATCACAAACCTGTCCATCACAACATACGCAACAACAAGCAAAAGAAGCCCGGCAAGAACTTTTTTCATTATTATATCTGAGCTTTCTTAATTCTGACGTTTCATAACAAAATCGACGAGCAGCGCAAGAGATCGTTTTGCATCATTATCCTCCATGCTCTCTATCGCTTCAAGTGACTTGACGGCAAAGCCTTCCGCTACTTCAGCCGCATAATCAAGCCCTCCTTTATCTTTAACAAACTGAATAACCTCCCGGCTTTTCGTAGAGCGTTTTTTCGCACTTTTCAGTATGGTCTTTATCTTCCGCTGCTCGAACTGCTCCGAATTACGAAGAGCGTAAATGAGAGGCAATGTAATTTTCTTGTCTTTTATATCGATACCGAGCTGCTTGCCGGTTTTTTTTGAATCACCGGTATAGTCGAGCAGATCGTCACGGATCTGGAATGCCATGCCGAGACACTCCCCGTAATTCTTCAATGCCTCTATCTTTTCATCATCATCAGTAACGCTTGCGGCACCTATTGCGCTTGATGTTGCCAGAAGAGACGCGGTCTTATCCGATATGACCTTCAGGTAATCGGCTTCGGTTATGTCAAGACTTCTTGTTTTCTGGATCTGGAGTATTTCCCCTTCGCTCATACGGCGAACGGCATCGGAAACCATATGGAGAAACAGATAATCCTTGTTGTCAAGCGAAAAGAGAAGGCCTTTGGAAAGCATATAATCACCGATCAGTACCGATATCTTGTTTTTCCACAGCGCATTGATGGAAGGCAGCCCTCTTCGCATTTCCGCCCCATCGACAACATCGTCGTGAATCAACGTTGCCGAATGCAGCAGCTCTATCATAATAGCGGCCCTGTAACTCTTCTCCTCAACCCCGCCACAAACCTTGGCGCCAAGCATAACCAGCAAAGGACGAATCTGTTTCCCCTGCTGCTTCAGTATGTAACGAACAACCTTGTCAACAAGGCTGTTGTCCGTATCGAGAGCAGCTTTGTATTTCTGCCGAAAAGTATTCAGCTCTTCGGTGACAGGAAAGACAACGTCTTTTAAATTCACGGGCTTTGTTTCTTACCGGCACCGGTGGAAAGTCTCAAGGTGCACTTATATAAACAGTTGAACGATCTGTTAGTATAACAGTTCTCTCTGAAATAAAAAGCCGGAAACAGGGTGTAAAATTCCTTATGCAAAAAAAAAGCATTCAAAGAACGCCAAAAATCCCCCGGACACGGTTTCTCATCGCCACATAACTACCGCTGATATTCATATTTTTTCTTCCCACCGGCAACGGCCTGTCCGGCACGTCACATCATCACCGTCACGCCTTCCGCCGCCATGCAACAGCACTACCACAGGTGACTTTTCTGCCGATACAGGCACAACCATCGAGAAACATCCCGACTGACAACTCAACCTTGCTCATACCACGTTGGTTCATGATTTTCCGGTGACGTATCATGGTAATATATAACGCATCAACACGTTATGTATCAGCGAATTACCACCAAAAACAATTTGCTCACGACTGGGATGTTTATTACTATGTTTCGATTCAGTAATATACCCCTGTCGGCTTCAGGACAGGAGCCGAGCAGTAAAGTAAAAGAGATACCGACAGACAAACAAGCTGTAGTGCAGCATGAGCAGTGAAACAGAATCTTCCAGACCAAAATCACCGGCGTCGCAGTTGATGGATGCCGAGACCGAAGCCAGGGATGCGAAAAAGCGCGATCCGGCAGAAAACGAAGAGGTGGAGGATGAACCTTCAGGCGATACGGAAATGAACTTCATCGAACATCTCGATGAACTCCGCAGCCGACTCATCACAACCGGCATCGTACTTGTTGTGGTCATGGTACTTTGCGCGCTTTTTTCGGATACGCTCGTCAATCAGATACTTATTGCACCGCTGAAAAACAGCAGCGACACGATAATCCTGCAGAATCTTGTGCCATACGGGCAAATATCGCTCTACCTGCAGGTGATATTTTTTTCCGGCTTTATTCTGTCTTTCCCATTTCTTGTACACCAGATATGGCAGTTCGTGCTCCCGGGACTCAAGGAAAAAGAACGTTCTGCAACACGTTTTGTCATCTCCTTTATCTCGCTCTCTTTCTTTGCCGGAATCGCTTTCGGCTATTTCATCTTTATGCCGATCTCGCTTAAATTTTTTGCCGGATTCGGTACGCCTCTCATCGAAAACAACATTGCCGTCCAGGATTACGTCAGCTTTTTTATCGGCGCCCTTCTTACGGCCGGCCTTGTCTTCGAGCTGCCGTTCATCTCCTATATTCTCTCCAAGATCGGCTTACTGACCCCTGCTTTCATGCGCTTTTACCGCAAACATGCCATCGTGACCCTTTTAGTCATTGCCGCGGTAGTAACCCCGTCTACGGATGTTGTCACTCAGCTTGTTATCGCCGTACCGATGATTCTTCTCTATGAACTGAGCATAGGAATTTCCGGATACGTGAACCGAAAGAACAATGCGCTGTCCGGCACGGTAAAAGAACTTGAAAAATAGAGCCGCGAACAGGACTCTTTTACCTCTGCTAACCGGCAAGGCTCAGGATCTTCCGATACAGGTCACGAACATTGTTTTCAAGCTCTTCTATCGTGCCATTGTTCTCTATCACGAAATCCGCACGTTCCACAAGCTTTTCCTGGGGCCACTGCGCCTGAATACGGCGCATGATCTCTTCGCGACCCCCCATCCCTTTTTTCACGGCGCGCTCGATCCTTTTGTCAAGATCGGAAACAATCACCACGATACTATCCAGTCCTTTTTCTCCTCCCGCTTCAAGGAGAATGGCCGCCTCTTTCAAAAGCACCCTCACTCCTGCTTTCGAGGCATCGTCGACAGCATCCCGAAAAGCGCTGAAAACTTTCGGGTGAATCAGTTCGTTTATCTGCCTGAGGGCAAGGGAATCCATAAAAACCTTCCGGGCAACACACTGTCTGTCCAGCATCAGTTTTCCCGCTTCATCCCTGCTGTAAATATCGTCCCCGAATATCTTTTTCATCCCTGCAATAACATCAGGATCCTCAACCTGAAGCTGTCTCGCCACCTTGTCCGCCTCGAAAACTGCGCAACCCATCCCCGCAAGTATGCTGCACACACTGCTCTTCCCGCTTCCGAGTCCACCTGTAATACCGACAAGAACAGGAGTAGTAACCCTTGAATTCTTCCCGGCGGTCATTTTTGTTTCAGGTTCTTTTTCACTTCAAGCAAAACGGCTTTCCAGAGTCTTGGTTCCTGCCGATAGGCGTTGGCGCGCTTGTTAAAATCATCGAGGGTCAAAGCATGCGCATCAAACAACGAGTCGAGCGACTTGTTCCCAACCAGAGAAACAGTTTCCGAGTCAGCGGCCGCAACACCTGAAAGCACCAGATAATCAGCATAAAACATAGCGAACTTCTTGTCCTCCTCATTCAAGGCAGATGGATCTTTTGACTCACATCCCTGCGCAAAAAACATAAAAAGCACTGTAACTGCACACGTAAAGCGTTTTCCTATTACTCGTAGGACCATATCTACTCCCCGTATAAGAAAGAATTATCCAAAAAAATTCACCTGCATGAGAAACTAAATCTTTATAGCGATAGTTAAAAAACCAAATCTCTCTCTACTCGTGTCACCGTAACGTAAAAACCAAATCCCATGTCATATTCACAACCTGCTCTTCCTTACGCAGAAAATGCACTCGCCCCTCATATTTCTTCTGATACCATAGGCTTTCACTACGGCAAACACCATGCCACCTACATTAAAAAATACAACGACATGGTAGCCGGAACACCATACGATGACCAACCTATTGAAGATGTCATCCTTGCAACAGCGAACGATCCGGAAAAAGCCGGCTTGTTCAACAATGGTGCACAGGCATGGAATCACTCTTTTTACTGGAACAGTCTTTCACCTGACGGGGGAGGCAAACCATCGGGCCGGATAGCAGAAAAAATTGATGCCGATTTCGGAGGCTATGATGCATTCAAGGGTGAACTTGCAAATGCCGCCGCGACACAATTCGGCAGCGGATGGGCATGGCTGGCACTCGATAACGGTACACTGAAAGTTGTAAAAACCGCCAACGCCCAGACCCCTCTCACCAACGGCATGCACCCGATCGTGACGATCGACGTCTGGGAACACGCATACTATCTCGATTATCAGAACCGCCGCCCCGACTACGTAGCAACCGTCATCGATGAACTTCTGAACTGGGATTTCGCTTCACAGAACTTTCTCAACGCCCAGGTGTGAAACATAATCACAAGCTTTAACGGCAAAAGCCCCGGAGTTCGGGGCTTTTTTATTACTGCCTACCCGGGAAAAAGAGGATTTTTGTTCAAGGCCCTCTACATCCAGGGAAACTTGACGACCCTGTCCAGTTCGATAACCTTTGCATTCTCCGGAAACCGGTATTGAATATCGAGATCAGCGGGATTGACAATCCGCTCATCGTAGACAATAACCAGTTCATGTTTTCCGCTGCCATCCGGACGCTGATTAAACATCATGACATTAATCTCACCCGGCAGGTCGATCTGTTTTCCGCTCAGAACATAGGGCAGGAATTTCCTGAAGTGTACCTCAAGCTGTTTGCGACCGAAGGCGTCGATAAAAAGAACACCTTCGATGTTCCGGGTAATCGGATTAACCAGCAGCTCTTTTTTTCCCCCTTCAGTAACAACGGAAAAGCTCACTTTTCCCAACCCGGTATAGACATTTTCCACCGCCTGCAAAGGCTCATTGACAGAGACAACGCCGGCAAGGACATCGGAGAGCAATGCATAGCTTGCTCTCAATCCAAGAATTTTCTCGAGGTTATCGGGATGGTTGTCTCCGACAAGCAACTGGTTGTTGATCATGTCATGCACGAAGAGTGAATCGGACCGGAAAAACATATCGGCGACCGGCCAACCCATAATACCGGCGCTGACGATAATGCGCATGTCTTTTGATCGCACAAGCTGTATCGCGCTGTAGAGATGCTCTTCTCTTTCGGGGGTTTTGATCCAGATATCGGCATAGCCGTCAAGCGCGTTCACAACCATGGATGCCGCCGAAACATCACGGTAGAGATCCGCGAGATCATCGGTAAGCGCAACGCTTTCCGAAGGCCACTCCTCTACGGTTACGGTTTTGAAATCTGCACACCCAAAAAGAAAGGTTGCAAAAAAAACATACAGGAAAACGCGCAATGAATATTTCATCGGTCAATCGTCAAATTAATAGTGGTACCGACAAGTCGGGTCAGAACCATTCAAACACAACCGGCAGCTTATCATATCAACTTCACAAGGAAGTATAGACCTAAGTTGATCGTTTCAACAAATGCTTAATGCTGTCAAATTTATACTATATAATGCGTTATGCTGAATTTTCTTGCCGCGAACATCTCACCCGATGGGTTGTGCGACCATAATACAGAAAAATCGCATATGTTGAAACCCTATGGGATTGTCGGTCATGCT
>RRYU01009860.1_pt1 | contig 13078 bp, 9 predicted proteins | sample 2162651 | NCBI WGS metagenome assembly RRYU01 (sample SAMN10267283, study PRJNA491782) | microbial mat metagenome | isolation source: biomat in the production well | place: Japan: Minami-Kanto gas field, natural gas well KTG3 | collected 2017-06 | reverse complement strand
CACTGACTGGCACTGACTGGCACTGACTGGCACTGACTGGCACTGACCGGTTTATGCCGAATATATTCTACGGGCTACTGCTGACACAATTAATTATAGTCAAATTACGTATTTTCGCTAGCTCGTATCATTGCCTTATCATTGCCTGATTGTCAATCGAGCTATGTTATAATCCTTCCAGACGGCTAAAAGTCTCGTAGATTCGCTCTTTTAGAGGTGTTCATACCTATGGATGCACACGCTGAGATCACGCATAAACAACAATTAATCGCAACCCACAAACAACGCTTACACTATCTGGAACTGCAGAAAGCTCAGTTCGGGTTACATACCGCTCCCCATATTCAGATCGACATCGACAATACCAGGCAGGAAATTCAGAAGCTTACGCAGGAAATCCAGACACTGAGTCAGGCTGCTATGTCAACAACTGCTACCCGTACTCCGGCTGGCACGATGCCCCCGGTTGCTGATTTGACGGCCAATCAACGGATCAGACTGCGCGAGATTCTGATCAATCGTTTCAGTCTGTCTGAATTGAAAACACTCTGCTTCGACCTGGGTGTCGATTATGATAATCTAGCGGGCGAGGCCAAACTAGATAAGGTGCTGGCATTAATTACCTATTACGAGCGACGTCGCCAGGTTGCGCAGTTGCTTGCCGCTGGCAAACATATGCGCAACGATATCGACTGGTCGTTGTCTACCTGACTAGAAAGAAAAAATGAATGGATCGAGTTCGCGCACATGTCTTTGTTGAAGGTAGGGTACAGGGAGTCGGATTTCGCGCCGCTACACGTGACGCGGCACGCCGCGCTGGTGTAGACGGATGGGTGCGCAACGTTGATGACGGGCGTGTCGAGATGGTCTTCGAGGGCACACGCTCGGCAGTGCAACGGATGGTGAGCTGGTGCTATAGCGGCCCTCCGGCAGCCCATGTTGATCGTGTCACCATGACCTGGGAAGAGCCAACCGGCAACGAAGGCAGCTTCAGCATAAGCTGGTGAGTTGCCCATAGGCAAAAGGATACCTTGATGAGAGAGAGCCGTTGGAAAGTCATATCTAGTGCCATTCTCAGTCTGATCATTCTGATCCTGGCATATGCGAACCGTGAATGGATTGTCGATGCGCTGGGTCTGGTGCGTACGGCCAATCCCTTCGGCTTACTGGTGGCCCTGGTGCTCATCCTGGTCAGTTTTTTAATCAGTTCGCAGGTGTTTCGGGTGGTTCTGGAGGTACTGGGGTATCACACCGACATCACCCGCAACTGGGCAACTGCTCTGGTAGCGATTGTGATCAGCCAGTCTGTTCCTGCTGGTGGCATTGGCAGCTATGCCTTTGTGGTGAACGCATTCAGCCGCCGGGGGGTTTCATCGGCTCAGGCAACCCTGCTGGCTTCACTCGAAACTCTGAGCTATGCCAGCGCAATGATTCTGATCTTTTTGTTTAGCCTGATCTATCTAACCGGTCGCCATTTATTAACAGCCTTTGGCGAAGTGCAGTTAATCGAGTTTCTGCTGGCGGCACTGGCAGCCATAGTGGTGATTGGATCGGCGGTATTTGTACTGACCCGGCCTGAAGCGACGCTGATACGCTGGCTGGAACGTGTGCATAGCCGTGTGAACACCACTCTGCGGCTCAGGCTCGATAATGCCTGGATCCAGCGCAGTGTGGCGGATCTGTCACACAGCCGTACCGTCATCGCCAATCGTCCGGGGGGCGTCGTATTGCTGGTGCTGATCCAGCTAACAGCATTGTGTGGGCACAGCCTGGCGCTGCTGATTATTCTGGCCAGCCTGGGCGTGCATACAACGTTTGCCGTTGTGTTAACCGCTTTTGGCATTGCGCTGATAACCAGCACATTCAATGTGTTGCCAGGAGGTGGCGGTACGGTCGAAACGGCTCTGGTTGCGGTTCTCTCGCATCTGGGAGTTGGCGCAGCCGCGGTTGCAGCGACGGTGATCTTTCGCTTGATGAATTACTGGCTTATGCTTCCGGTAGCATTTGGCTGCTATACCTGGCTGATGCATGAAGCACCGGTACGTCTCAAGCTACGTCGGCGCAGAAGAAAGCCCGAATTTCCGGCAAACTAACGTGAAAATAGCCAACGGACGGTAGGGGCGACCGGCCGGTCGCCCCTCCATCCCTATTTTCATCCCGACGCTGTGCGGCGCAGCCGCATGGCCAATTAGTCTGGTTCAGGTGACACAGTGTCCCGTAATACTTGCACGGCTGTGCCCGCCGTTACCTGCAAGGCTTCACTGGCATTGCCATTGCGTATCGCTATTTCTAGATACCCACTGCTACCCACCAGCGCCAGGGGCATACCAAGATCTACATCGGCATATGTATGCCGGATTAATCCCACTTGCTGCGTCCCAACGATCACCTGCCCATCTTGATGGTGTAGATGGCCAGCAGTAATATTGGTTATACAGTTACCAAAGTGGTCAATATACACGACCTGACCGCTCAGGCTGCCTGTTGTGTCCTGTTCGGGTTCAGGCAGCGGGCTGCCCTGAATGGTATCCACCCTGATCCCAAGCGCCCCCAGCGGCACACCCGTTGCCAGATGCGCCGCGACCGGCGCAAAGATATCGCGTCCATGGAAGGTTGTACTAACCTCGGCCCGCCAGAAACGTGCCTCGCTCAATTCAACGGCATGCACCTCGGCGTCTGTCCAGCGTGCCAGCGCCGCATGCCAGATCGGGCCAAATACGCCATTATCAGGGCCAACAAACAACCCCTGTGGCGTTGCTATCGCTACTGGACGACGTGCCCGGCTGCCCACGCCCGGATCAACCACCACCAGATGAATACTCCCGGCTGGAAAATAAGGCACAAACGTTGGCAGCACAAAAGCCGCCTCTTGCACATGCTGCGGCGCAATCGTATGTGTGATATCAACCAGGTGTGCCGTGGGGCAGATACCCAACAGCACACCCTTCATAACACCTACATAGCTATCACTGCTACCAAAATCTGTTGTCAATGTAATAACTGGCGGCATAGCTTGTGTTAGAACCTGTTTGAAAAGGGGAGGTTTTTGAACCAGACGGGATTGTCCTGCGATGATACCCCACCCCCCTACCCCTCTCACGGGTAGGTTTTTCCGTAGGGACGCGCTTCTGCGCGTCCGCAGGGCGTCCTGATGCGGAACACGTCCCCACGGACAGGCAGAAGCCTGTCCCTGCGGATGGCGTTACAATGCGATCTGGCCAAAAAACCTACCCCTGTGATACCCCCCTCTCCCTCAGGGAGAGGGGGGAGACGGGGCGTCCTGGCGGCACACGCGCCGCGTGTGCCGCCAGGACGCCCCGTCTGTATTCCCCCGCCCCTGCACGGGGCGGGGGTTAGGGGGTGGGGTGATTCAAGCCACCAATCTGTCTATAAACTGTACCGTAAAACTGGCCTATCTGAAACCTTGTCTTAGACTCGGAAAAAACTATCCTTATCCTCTACACACGCACCGGCTCGGATGGCTGGCGGCCAAACCAGGTCTGCCATTCACGATGTTCCCAGACCACCAGCAACTGCGCGGCATTAAAGATCGACGAATAGGTGCCACTGATCAGGCCAATCAACAGAATCGCCACAAAACTCTGGATAGTAGCCCCGCCGAACAACAGCAGCGCCGTCAGCACAAACATGGTTGTAAGCTGCGTATTGATCGACCGTGGCAACGTCTGCACAATGCTATGATTAACAATCTCATCAAACGTCTCGCCGGGGCGTTTATGGATCAGATTCTCGCGGATACGGTCAAACACCACGATCGTATCATGCACCGAGAAGCTAATAATCGTCAACAGCGCCGTCAGAAATAGCGCATCAACCTCTAAGCCCCAGAATGTTCCCAGGATCGCCGCAATACCCAGGATCAAAATGACATCATGCAGCATCGCCAGGATTGCACAGATGCCATAGCGCATCGGATGCGGCGCTCTACGGAAAGCCATAGTCAGATAAATCAGAATAGCCACACAGGCCCCAAACACAGCGATAACCGCACTACGCGTCGACTCCTGGCTAACAGTTGGTCCAACACTTTCCAGGCGTTCAATTGTCACCGCCCCGGCCTCACTCTGGAGAGCCTCTAGCATCGTTGTTCGCTGGGCATTCGGATCAGCCGCACTAAGCGGCTCAGTACGCACCAGCGCCGCCGGAATAGTCTGATCGCCCACAGTTACTTCACTCAATTGCACCAGGCTTCCCTCAAAGCCATTCTGGGCAAAAATATCGGCAATTTCAGCCGTATTCAACTCATCCAGCGTGCGTTCCTGGAAATGAACTTCCCAGATTGCACCACCGCTAAAGTCAATACCGGCGCGCAAGCCCATGCGGAACTGGCCGGTTGTGATCAGAGGATGCAACAAAAGGAAATACAGCCCCGGTAGGATTATGATCAGGGAAAGCACAAACCAGCGGTAGCGATAGCGTACCAGATTTTCCATAAAAGCTCCTGGCTATTCCAACCCCGACTGGCCACTGGCCGCCGGAGGCGTAGGGGAAGACGAAAAATCGGCAGCAACCGGTCGAACATCGCTCTCGCGTCCCACCGAGAAGAGCCATGGGTTACGCGCAAACTCAAGTGGCACAATCAAACGTAAGAATGTGCGTGTCACCAGCACAGCCGTAAACAAACTGAGCAGAATACCTAAGCCCAGTGTTAGGGCAAACCCTTTGATGATACTGACACCAAAGCTATTGCCAAACATAAATAGAATAATACTGGTAATCAACGTAGAGACACTCGAGTCACGAATAGCTGGCCAGGACTCAACAAAGCCAGATTCGACCGCTGTACGCAAATCGCGCTTACGGCGCAGCTCTTCCTTAAGACGGGCAAAGATCAGCACATTGGCATCGACGGCCAGCCCGATCGAGAGAATAAAGCCCGCAATTCCCGCCAGCGTCAGCGTAATCGGAATAAGCCGGTAGAGCGCAAAACTCAGTGCCGTATAGATCAGCAATGCCAGTACAGCCAGCAAACCGGGCAGACGATAGAAGATCAACATAAATAGCGCCACCACCGTCAGACCAACGATGCCAGCAAACAGGCTGGCCTGCACCGAGTCGGCCCCCAGCGTCGCTGACACCGTGCGACTCGTCTCTACCTCCAGCGCTACTGGCAATGCGCCGAACTTCAACTGGTTATAGATGCGATCGCGATCTTCGGTGGAATTAGTTGTAATCACACCACTACCATCACTCAGCGCACTATTAATCACCGGGCAGCTCACCACCACATTATCCAGCACAATACACATTGGCTGACCAACATTTTGAGCAGTAAACTGCGCCAGTTGCCGGGCTGAATCGCCCGTGAAGGCAAACGCCACGGCTGGTTCATTCAGGCCGGTAGCCCCTTGTGAAAAGGCTGGCTGCACGGCACTGGTATCCAGGTCGCGGCCATCGGTAATGCTCTGATACACCGGGCCTGTTACCTCTTGCGTAGGCGTCACTGCTTCGGTTGCCTGCAATGCTGGCGGATCGGGGCTACCGGATGTACGCACCGTCTGACCCGAGGGTAAAAATTGCCCTTGCGAGTCGATAAACTCCAGGCGACCGGTACCGCGCAGGGTTTCAACTGCCTGTTCGGGGTTGGCAACGCCAGGTAACTCAACAATAATACGGTCATTGCCCGACAACTGTACCACTGTTTCGCCGACACCCAGGGCATTCACACGCCGCTCGATCACACCAGCGGCTGTCTGCATCTCCTCGCGTGACACTTCCTGCTGAGCGCGGAGCAACACCTGGATACCGCCCTGTAAGTCAAGCCCCAGACGCGTACTCACATCGCGCCCCAGGAACGAGTTGTTGGGGGCAAAATTGATCCAGATCGCCAGGCCAGTCAAAACCACAATAAACAACAGCGAATAGATATCTCGATTCCGCACGGTTGCGCGTTTCTCCTTCCCCTGCTCACTGGCCCTGGTTTGCCAATGCTGCATCGATGGTTGCCACCAGCTGGTTGGCATTCACTGGCTGCCCATTCACAACAAAAGTTGGCGTAGCCTGGATATTGGCTGCAAATGCCCCCTGCTCAGCTGCCTCAACCTGAGCACGAAACTTGCCACTATCCAGCGCATTGGCAAACTGGTCACGATCCAGGCCCAGTTGTTCGGCATAGCGTATAAAGAGCGACTCTGGATTATTACTCCGTGCCCACTCGTTCTGGTTCTGGAAGAGCAAGTCGTGCATAGGCCAGAACTGGCCCTGCTCTCCAGCAGCACGGGCGGCCTCTGCCGCAATAATCGCATGGGGATGCGAATTGCGTAGCGGGAATTCATGATAGACAAACTGGATCTTGCCCGATTCAATATAGTCTGTATTGATTTTATCGCCCAGAATTTCCTGGAAACTGGCGCACGCCGGGCACTGAAAATCGGAATACTCGATCACTGTTACGGCTGCATCCGGGTTGCCTTTATAGTAAAAGCCCTCGGTTGTCATGCCAATCGGAGCATTGACTACTGAGATCTGAGGATCGGATGCAGTTGATCCTGAGTTACGGGTCAGGACAATTGCCAGCACGATGATCCCAATGATCACAACTGAGCCTATCCCAATATAAAACAAACGCAGGTTTTTTTGTTTGGCTTTATCCTGTACTTTGCGTCCACGCCGAGCTTGTGTGCTCATGCTTTGCCTCCAATGTGTGTGGGTTATATCGGAACTATATCCGATCTTGATCATTATAGTGTCGCCATAGGTATGCGTCAAACCTGAAGGAGTGGGTAACTGTTCAGACGTGGGGGAAACGATTTATCACGAAGACACAGAGGCACGGAGAAGAGAGGTGGATGCGGCTTATCATTACCCACAATTGTATCGCATCAGGATGCATAGAGCGGGTAGCTTCTCGCCTTCCACGGGTACCGGCGGGGCGCAACCCTGCCGAGATCAAAGTATGTTCGGTTTGGTGTGGCGGCTTTGCCGCCACACCAAACCGAACATACTTTACTATTTCTTGACCTTCTTCTTCTGCCCGGCAGAAGGCTCTGGCACGCTACGCCCGCGTGGAGTTTTCGGTTGCTGGGCCGGTGTGGCCGGTGGCACACTGCGTCCGCGTCGGGGTGGTTGCTCGCTGGCAGCCTTTGTGGTTGGTGCTGTCGGCTTTGTCTGTTCAGTAGCAGGTGCAGTCGCAGCTCTGGCAGGCTGACTCGGTTCGACCACAGCCGTAGCAACCAGTTCACCAGCGGCAATTGCATCGGCTTCATTCTTGCCGTGACAATACTTATACTTCTTGCCGCTACCACATGGACATAGATCATTGCGCCCGACTTTGGCAATCTTGCGCCGTAGCGTCTGCGTGCGTGTGATGCGCGCAGCTTTGCTGCCATCGCCAGATAGCTCATATCCGGCACGCACAGCTTGCTGGCGCTGGGCTTGCTCAGCCTGATACCTGGCAATCTGCTGCTGATAGCCTGGCAACTGGCGAAAGAAGTTTCGTACCACGGTTCGATCGATATTGTCGAGCAACTCATGGAACATACGGTAGCCTTCCGTCTGGTACTGCACCAGCGGATCACGTTGCCCAATTGCCTGTAACCCGATGCCCTGGCGCAGATCTTCCATCGCCGTCAGGTACTGCTGCCATTCCATATCAATGGTGCGCAACATCAGCGATTGCTGATAGCGATTCAAATCCTGCACACCAATCTGATTCCGCCAGTCATCCAGCGCCCGGTCAACCTGGGCAATCAGTGTGTCTTCAATCGCATCAATATCAGGACTCGCCAGTACCGCACGCAGTACATCGATGCCACGCATCATGATCGTCGTATGGATCGTTCGCCGGTCAGCCTGGGTCAGGCTTTGCATATTACTTGCCAGGATACGCATCTGCTGGCGCAAAACATCAAGCGTATCATGTTGTATGCGTTCACGTGCTGTTTCTGGCAGCGCCCGGGTGATATTCTCCAGGGCAACCTGATAGCGGTGCAGAAACTCTTCGCGCATCTGCTCGAACACCGGGAGTGGCATAATCAGCCAGACCAGCGGTTGTGGATCAGGGAAAAGCGATGGCACCAGCGTGAAAATCTCGTGGGCTAACAGTTCAATATGATGCCCACGCTCGCGGTCGGGCGCGATTAGCCCGTCCAGCCGACGTTGCAACTGATCAAACGACAGCGTGCCCAGTTCAACTGGATCCAGTGTCATCAACTCAGGCAGGATCGGGCCAATGCGCCGCTGTACCAGTTGCACATTCACCTCGTCGGTAGCCGGATTAGTGGCATCGGTAATCGCCTGCTGGAGTTGTGTGCGTACCCAGGCATCATACTCAACCAGGTAGCGGTCGATCAGGTCACCAAATTCATCGGCAAAGAGGTCCTTAATACGCTCTTCCAGGTCGTCTGACGTCTGGTCACGCCAGAGCTGGTTGACATACTGGCTGACCTCGGCATGGTCAGCCTCGTGCAAGTGTGCTTCGGCATCAGCCGGCAGATCGACAAACTCGGCCAGTTCCTCAACCATGCGATGCACGGCATGTTCCTGTTGTTGCACAATCAGCGGCTCGAGCATCTCGGCCAGGGTTTCATCATCAGCGGCTGCCAGCGCAACCAGATCAAAGTCGACATCAGGCAACAGGTTCTCCAGGCGCTCCAGGGCCTGTTCTTCCACGTCAGCATCTTCGGATGTGGTGGCACGTATGGCATCAAAGACCTGCTGAAACAACTGATCCTGATCCATGTGACGGGCCAGCAGTTCCTCGATGCGGCGCTGTTCATCTGCCTCTTCCAGCACCCGGCGGCGCAGGTCATACACCACCTCGCGCTGCTTGTTCATCACGTCGTCATACTCAACGGTATGCTTGCGGATATCAAAGTTAAAGCCCTCAACGCGGATCTGGGCCGACTCAATACTCTTATTGATAATGCCAGCCTGGATGGGCATATCATCGTCTACTCCCAGACGTTCCATAGCACGTTTGACCGTATCCATACGCCCGAAACGACGCATCAGTTCATCTTCGAGTGACAGATAGAACGAGGACGATCCAGGGTCGCCCTGACGACCGGCGCGACCGCGCAACTGATTATCGATCCGGCGGGCCTCATGGCGCTCGGTGCCAATAATATGCAATCCACCGGCCTCTCTAATCTGTTCGCGCTGTTCTTCACACTCGCGTTTAATGCGCAGAATATCGTCGATCTGCTCCTGTCCCATACCTGGCTCGTGTTGTGCCAGTTCGCGTGCATGATCCAGATCGCCACGCAGGGTCAATTGCACCAGTCGCCCACGGGCCGCATACACGCGCTTAAAGACACGTTCGGCCAGAAACTCGGCCTGATCGCCCCGATCACGCTGGGTCTTATACGCCATCACATCGCGATACACCCGCCAGATCTCGCTAATATGCTCATCTTTCAACCAGGGCGTATCACGCACCAGCTGACTGGTTTCGTCGTGGCGGCGGTTGAGCACCGCATCAACAAACTCTACCGCCGCAATCTGGCGCTCCGTGCCTATCGTATGCGGCAGCACACTGGTAGCCAGAAACAGCCGGATTCTGGTCGGGTCTTCAATCTGCAACAGCGCCTGTTCATAGTAGTCATGCTGCCGGTGGAGTTCATCGAGCAGATCAGGACTCAAGCGGGTCGAAGCACGTTCAAGCAACTGCTGGGGCGTACGTTTTTGATTCGCCGGATCATCAAACACACTCTGCGCCAGTTCGACCAGTTCCTCCTGCTTGACCCCCTGTTCTTCCAGATGGCGGGCCGACAATGCCTCGGGGTTGCCACCCAGCAAAATATCCGTGCCACGTCCAGCCATATTGGTAGCAATGGTTACCGTACCGGGTTGACCGGCCTGGGCCACCACACGCGCCTCATCGACATTTTGCTTGGCGTTGAGAACCTGATGGTTAATCTTCTCGCTCTTCAGCAGCTTACTCAAGTGTTCTGACGTTTCAACCGAGGTTGTACCCACCAGAATAGGCTGCCCCTGAGCCGTACGATCGCGGATCTCAGCAATTACCGCTTTAAACTTGGCATCCTGGGTGCGGTAGATCATATCGCTAATATCGTGTCGGATCACCTTGCGATTGGTGGGAATAATCGTCACCTCACGATTATAGATCTTGGCAAATTCCTCACGCTCGGTGGCGGCTGTACCGGTCATACCAGCCAGTTTGTCATATTTGCGGAAATAGTTCTGAAAGGTGATCGTGGCATACGTAACCGTTTCACGCCGCACATCGACGCCCTCTTTCGCCTCGACAGCCTGGTGCAGACCGTCACTCCAGCGGCGGCCAGGCATCAGACGCCCGGTGAACTCGTCGACGATGATCACTTCGCCATTCTGAACCACATAGTCCTTATCCCGATGAAAGCTAAACCGAGCTTTGAGCGCATTTTCCAGGTAGTGGGTTAACTCGCTATGCTGCGGATCATATACACTCTCGCCCTCGCCCAGTTCAGTGATCTGCTTCTCAACTTTTGTCAGACCGTCTTCGGTAATAACCACACTGCGGCTCTTGGGGTCAAGCAGCACATCGCCGTCGGGATCGGCCCCCTTCTTGACATCATCGGGTGTCACCTTGCCAGCACGCAGGGGATGTACAATCTTGGCAAAGCGGGCATACTGATCGCTCGACTGACTGGCTGGCCCGCTGATAATCAACGGTGTGCGGGCCTCATCGATCAGAATATTGTCTACTTCGTCTACAATCGCAAAATGATGGCCGCGCTGCACCATTTGCTGCAGTGATTCGACCATATTGTCACGCAGATAATCAAACCCGAACTCATTATTGGTGCCATAGGTAATATCGGCAGCATACGCCTCACGCCGGGTACACGGCCGCCAGTGAACCAGACGTTCATCATCAAGCGGCGCATCAGGATCGACATACTCCGGGTCGAAGCGGGCCGAGTAACTATGCGCAATAAAGCCGACACTCATATCGAGCAGATGGTACACTGGCCCCATCCAGCCAGCATCACGGCGAGCCAGGTAGTCATTCACCGTCACCAGATGAACCCCTTTGCCTTCCAGGGCATTCAGATACAACGGCAGAGTGGCCACCAGCGTTTTGCCCTCACCAGTTTTCATCTCAGCGATGCGCCCGGCGTGCAGCACCATTCCACCGATCAACTGGACATCATAATGGCGCAGTTCGATGGTGCGTCGAGACGCCTCGCGCACAGCGGCAAATGCTTCGGGCAGCAGATCATCCAGCGTCTCGCCATGCTTCAACCGGGCGCGGAACTCGCGCGTTTTTGCCCGCAGTGCCTCGTCGCTCAATTCCTGGAACTCGGCTTCGAGCGTATTTATTTCCTCTACCTGGGAGCGATATGCTCGCCGCACTTTTTCATCTGTATCGCCAAAGAGTTTCTTAAAAACCTGAAACATCTGTTATCTCCTGAACACGCAAAGAACCGCAGTAACACAAAGAACACCAGGAACGTGTTGTGACGTAATCCTGCGAGTTCCCTGGATACCTGCGGTGAATGTATGGTTAGAGTCCCTGGCATTATACCTGAGGCATAAGGCCGAGGCAAGGCGAGGTGATGGATGGAACCTTGTCTAATCGAGAAAGAAGTTGAGCTGGCACGCAAATCTGTGATCTTGACACTATATCTGTCCTATTGTACCGTACTTCTATATATCAAATAACAGGAGTTACGCGGTGGGTGTTTAAACGAGATGTTTGCCTGTTTGAAAGACCATTTTCGCCTGCGGCAGCGTGGAAGTGTCTATCCTTTTTCAAAAATGTTTCGCCGTAGGCGAAACATTTTTGAAAAAGATGGTTTTCTTCCACCCTGCTGGAGGCGATATCTGCCCAGAGGATGCATCGCTGCGTAAGTCCTGTCAAATAAGGGGATGTACCGTATGGCAAAGGCTGGCATTGTATACGCAGGTACCGACAACGGACTGGTAATCTTTAGCGATCCTGGCGGCAGTGGGCGCTGGCGCCGAGTTGCCCATACACTACCGGGCCAGGTCATACATTCCATCTATGCCAGGAATGCTCTCGATATCCTCGTAGCAACGGCGGAAAGCGGTGTTCAACATAGCAGCGACGGCGGCCAGAGCTGGCATGCCCTGGCTGACGATGCAGCTACGCTGGTGACAGGGCATGCTCTAGCGCCTGACACGCTGTATATGGTGACAACTCAGAGAAGCGTGCAACGCAGCGACGATAATGCTAAAACTTGGCAGGCTCTGTTGACGCCTGATTCTCTGTCTATGCCGATCGATCTGCTGGTTGATCCGCATGATGCGCTACGTCTCTGGCTGGCCGCTGGAACAACGATACATACCAGTCAGGATCGTGGCGCTACCTGGGCTGCATCTGGAGCAAATCTGCCGGGTGATATTGCCAGCCTGGTTGCATCGCCGGGCCGTGCCAATCTACTGTTTGCTGTGGTCGATGGGCGACTGTTTCGGGTACACATGGATACAACCGTCCAGGCAATCGATCAAATTGATATTGATCTGTTGAGAGGCGGGTCAAAATACACGGTTGTGCCAGCAGTGCTGGCTGGCAAACAAGAAACATTGCTGGCGGCACTCTCGACCGCCGATCGCACTATGTTAGTATATGAGGATGCCGACGCAAGCTGGCACATGGCCCGGGTGGATCGCCCAATCCAGGCTGCTGTCACCGTGATCACTCCGGCAAGCTACCATATTGATACCGCCTGGGCCGGTACTGCTACCGGGCAACTGCTCCGCTCGCACGACCGTGGTAGTTCCTGGGAACAGATTGCCGAGGAGTCAACCGCTATTCGCGACCTGGCGGTGGTGCGGCTAATGTAAAAATGGCGTCGCATCGGCATCGTGTCGGGGCGACCGGCCGGTCGCTCCTATACGCCCATGTTCATCCCGACCGTGTGCGGCGCAGCCGCATGGCTATCTAATAGGGAGATCAAGTAGAGGTTGGACACACTTTGGATTGCGGGAGCCATGCTCCCGCATGTGCGGCAGCACGGCTGCCGCACTCCAAAAAGCGTTTGTCTCATGTCTATCTGATCTTTCTATAAGACATGGTTCACGGTTCCTGTACCGTTTGGTTGGACGATACGCCCTCTCCTCCCTGCCCCTCAGGGAGAGGGGGGGGGGG
>RRYU01010002.1_pt1 | contig 13084 bp, 17 predicted proteins | sample 2162651 | NCBI WGS metagenome assembly RRYU01 (sample SAMN10267283, study PRJNA491782) | microbial mat metagenome | isolation source: biomat in the production well | place: Japan: Minami-Kanto gas field, natural gas well KTG3 | collected 2017-06 | reverse complement strand
GAGAGTCGACATGAGGAAAGTGCAATTTATGCTTATAGGAGGTATACTCAGCTGAAGTTTCTCGTTTTGCTCATGCGACCAGCCCCATGACTGCAGCGATGAGGGGATTTCGGGTGCCGTGGCGGGGATCGCCGCAGTCGACCCCGAAACCCACGTCGGCGAGATCATGGGCGAGCGCTCGGCGCACATCGGCGAAGGCATATTCGGTGCGACGCGCGGCGGCCTGCTCCAAACCGGCCGCGTAGAGCCTGGTGATGGTGGTGGCCACCATGCAGAACTGGAGATGGTTGGTGACCGCATCGGCATTGCGGGTCTGCGTCTGGGCACTGCCGATCTCCTGCTTGATGTCTCGGAATCCGGCTTCGATTTTCCATCGCGCGCCATAGAGTTCGATCATTTGCGCAACGGAGAGGGTCAGGTCGGTGGTCACCAGGGCGACCCACTGGGTGCGCCGGAAGACCCAGACCACGCGCACTTGGCAGCGCAGGGTCTTGAGCATGACGACGCGCTCCGCAGCGATGACCTCGCGCACCTGCCCGTACAAGTTCAGCGAGTAGCCCCGCGCGGTGGCCCGCAGCGCGGTCTGCATCGCCTTGACACTGCCGAGGCGCTCACCGTACTTGCGGGGCCGTCCGGCCCGTCCCGGCACGGCCACCGGCAGGTCGTGGAGCACCGCGTTCACGCGCAGACGCGAGAGCAGATGGGCACGGGAGCCGAGCGCGTGACGCAAGGGCTTGAGCAAGCCGTTGTTGCCGAACCAGCTGTCGGTGACCACCAGGATCGGCGCCCGCGGAAAGACCCTGGCGAGGGTCCGGATCAGGCGCACGGCTTGGGTGAACTTGCTCTCGAAGGTCAGCGCCCGACCGCGGATGCGCACGCAGCGCAGCGCCAGGGTCGCCTTGCGCAGGTAGAAGGCGAACGCCAACGGCAGGCAGCACCAGCGCCCGTGAATGACCTTCAGCAGTCCGACCGTAACGATGGTCTGGGCCCACGGAAAGCGGCTTTGATTGGTCTTGGCGGCATGGTCGAAGCTGCGCTGGCAGGCAAACACCTGGGTCCCGGTCTTGGGATTGATCGAGTCGTCCAACGCCACCAGCCGCCATGCGGAAGTGAGAAGCTTCAGATCTATATGTCATCCCCTGATTTGCCTGCCGATTCGGAACCCGATGCGACTGAGCCCCAGCGTCACCGAGTGACTCGAGCGCGTTGGCATAGGCGTCCGCTGCGCGGCTTCCGTGCTCGGCCTCGGTGCTCCGGCGCTGGCCGATGGCCGACTCAACCTGATCCGACGTCCCACATCACATTTTCGTGCTTCGCGGCGGCTGCCGTGAGCAGCTCGATCAGGGGCAATGCCCGATGGGCGAGGCTGACGTGCTGACCTTCCTCCCCATCGCGCGCTTGGCCGTCGGGTGGATCCGGGGACTCGTCCGGTTGCCTCTGGAGCGCTGCCTTCAGACGAGCCATTGCGGCTGGCACATCGTCGGCCATCAGGGCACCGGGCACGGCTGCGCTATGCCCCATCAGCTTGAGCAATGCGATGGCGACATCGCCGAACATCGTGATGCTGGCGTAGGCCTTGGTTTGGAATGTGATCAACATGGTCGCCTTACTCCTGTCTCTATGGATGGATCATCGCTTTCGCTGATCGCTGCGGTCCGGCGAGTGCCTCGAAGCCGGCGATGACATCGAACAGCTCCGCGTCGATACCGCTCTGGCGCAGTCGGTGGAAGCTCCCGTTCAGCGTCTCCAGCAACTCTTCGATGTTCTTGTCGGCACGCTGCATTGCGGCGAGTCGGCTGGCGTTCTCGCTGGCCAGGGATTCGGCGCAGGCCCGAAAGAGCGAGACGAACAGATGCTCGCGGATGAGCGCCCGCAGGGTCCAGGTGTCGCCCCCAATGACCTCGGGCAGATTGTTCGTCGGCCAGGGGTCTTCGACCAACGAGCGCCGCCAGGGCTCGTCCAACGGCAGCAGTCGCCGGGCAACGGGCGCATAGACCGCTGCGGGGGTGGGTCTGTTGTAGACAAGATGCAGGGTAGGTGGAGCGCGGCGAAACTCATCATCCGCCTCGATCGCCACCAGCATTTCTCCAACCAGCGGAGTGATGCCCGCAACCGAGCTTGGCACCTTGAAGAGGCCGACCACCGGCAGCCCCGCATCCGCCAAACGCCCTTGCACGCGCTCGCCGACCGCCCAAACCCGCGGCTGGCTCCGCGATAGACCTCCGGCCGGGTCAGTCAGCCCTTCCAGCGTCGTCACCGCATGATCGGCCACCAGATCGTTGAACTGGCCCACCAGTCCCTGATCGGAGCCAAAGACGACCGCGCCAATGATGCCCGCGTCTTCGCGTTTGGATTCGCCAGCCGGTGCGTCCCCATTACCGATGCCCCGGAAGCAGACGCTCAAACCCAGCTCCACGGTGCGCGCATAGTCACCCAGGGCCCGTACCGATTGCTCGTACTGGACGATGCTCACCGCGGCCAGCGACTTCATGGTGCGGACGATGGATTGGAGGTCACCGGCGCTTTTGATCTGGCGGCGCAGGCTGGCGCTGGTGTCGCTCATGGCTCGTCCGGCGACGTCACCACGTCCGGGAGGGAATCGGCTTGGCGACGGCGCTGATCGCGCAGCCGCCCGATGATGCTCTCGGTATGACGATCGTTGTTGATTTGGATCTGCATGCGGTTCTCCTCATCCTGGCTCAGTTGAGGTTTGTCTGGACAAACGACACCGGCTCCGTAACCAGGGCTTCGCGCACCCGCATCAAACGGTGCGCGAGCCGGTCGCGGTCATGCGGCGACGCGATGCTGCGCTCGGCTGCCTCGGCGATCTCGTCGACTTTTTGCCGGAGCACACAACGGCGGTTGGGGCTGAGGGTCGCACCGGCGAGGGTGTGCAGCGCAGCGAGCAGCCGGAACAGGACGGCGACATTGCCTTCGGCGTTCTGCCGGATCTGGTCGAAGGCCACGCTCAAAAGGCTTTCGAAGCTCGAGCCTCGGACGATCACGCGCAACGCCCCCTTATCCAGCCGATAGGGAGTCGCAATCCGGCGCGCAGCCAGTCGGGTCAGGATCGCCGCGAGATAGTCCACGCACATCACCGCGGTCGTGGTGTCGTTGATGCCGGGCGACAGGGCCTTCATGGCGACGTCGACGATCTGGCGGATGCCGAAGGCGACATCCTGCTCGACCGTGCGCTGGCGACCGATGCCGAAGGCTGCGTTCAGTCTTTTAGACGTCGCGTTATCCAGATCCCCCGGATCGAGCAGTGAAACGAGGGGCGTGCCCGCAACGACGAAATCCCCGACGCCATGCTCCATCCGCAGGAGGGTCTCCAGTTTTCGAGCGACATCCAGCAGCGCGTCGGCGTCGAGACTCTCGATGTAGCCGGTCTTGCACGCCGGGAAGGCCAACCAGGGCTGCCTGGCGAGTGCGCTCGCCAATGTGTCGTCCGCGCCGTCGTCGTCATCGTCTTCCAACGCCTCGGGAAACAGACGATCCACGGCCGAGAGCGTCTCCTGCGCGGCCGTGGCCACGATGCTCGACGCCTGGATGGATGTCGCAATGTGATGGATGAAGTGGATCAGCACCGCGATCCCCACGAAGGCGAGCATCAGCCCGGCCAGCACCGCCAGCGCCGGGACGAAGGCCCCTTCGTCACCCCCGCGTATCGTCCGCAGGACCACCAGGCAGTAGGCGAAGATGCCGAGGAAGACGCCGAGCACCCACTGGTTGACGCGATCGCGCATGAAGTTGCGAATGACGCGCGAGGTGTACTGACTGGAGGTTAGCGAGAGGGCCACGAGGGTGATCGAGAATACCACTCCGGCCACCGTGATCATTGAGCTGGCAACGGTTGTGAGCAGCCCACGGGCGCCGGCCGCGCCGGCGCCGAAGATCAGTGGCCAGTGCGCCGCCAGCTGGAGATCGACGCTCATATCCAGGGTGATCAGAAGGATGGCCAGCACGACGGCATCGACCACCATCAGTGCGGGGACGAACCAGAAGCTGGACCGCATCGCTTGCCAATCATGGCGGAGTTTCGTGATCATGCTCGGAGATTCTCCCGTGATGCGGCGGGTTCGTGGGTGTGCCTATTCAAGTTCAGCCCGGATTCCGATACCGTCAAATATGGCTGAAACATGGCGTGTGAAAAGTTGAAATCACCTTAAAAGGTCTGGCGCCTTGGAGTCATGTCATGGCCATCGACGAACCCCCTTTACACCCTAACCTCGACGGTGTGTTCCCGACGGTCATCCACCAGCGGAATTCCCGGCACACCCTGCTCGACACCATCCAGCATGATCCGTCACAACCCGATCAGACCTTCCAACACTAGACCGGCGTCCGCCAGGCGCGCCTGGACCCGCTCGCCGACCGCCCAAACCTGCGGCCGGCTGCGCGATTTATCCGGCAGCAGATTGATCGGCCCCTCCAGCGTCTTCACCGCATGATCGGCCACCAGATCATTGAACTGGCCCACCAGTCCCTGATCGGAGCCAAAAACGACCGCGCCAACCACGCCGGTAGCGGCGCGCTTGGCTTCGCCAGCCGATGTGTCCGTGTTGTGGATGCCCTGAAGCAGATACTCAAACGCAGCTCCACGGTGCGCGCATCGTCACCCAGGGGGCGCACCGATTGCTCGTACTGGACGATGCTCGCCGCGGCCAGCGATTTCATGGTGTGGACGACGGCTTAGAGGTCACCAGCGCTCCCGATCTTGTGGCGCAGGCTGGCGGTGGTGTCGCTCATGGATCGTCAGGCGACGTCGCTTCGTCCGGGAGGGTATCGGCCTGCTGAAGGCGCTGGCGCTGAGCGTGCAGCCGACCGAGGATGCTCTCGGTGGCGCTGGCCAGTTTCTCGGCGGCACCATTGACAGCCTGATCCATGGTCGCGGCCTGATGGGTGATGGCGATCGGTTGGCGGCCTTCCAGACGGGCTTCCATCATGCATCGTTTGTCATGCTGGCCGTTTTTGTCGCCGCTCTCATCGCTGAGATGGATCTCCACGCGCGTGATGTGATCGCTGAATCGACTTAAGGCATCCTCCACTGTGTCACGCAGTGGCGCCTCCATCGTCTCATCGATTTCGATGTTGCGGTCGGTGTTGATCTGGATTTGCATGGTTTGCGCCTTATGGTTGGGTTGCATTGACGATCGGCTCAGAACCGGAAAACCGCCGCGACGCCCGTCTGCGTTGGCAGGCACTGAGATGGCATGACCACAACCCGGCCACCGGCCGCGGCGACTATCTCGCCCAGGTCGTCGAGCAGGTCATCGACTTCCGGGTGGCTCAAGCCAGCGGATTCGATCCGGCCTGTTGTGCTGTCCAGCCGGCCGGCCAGTTGACGGTCGGCCTCGATCAGCAGCGTCGCGACCCGTCCATTGACGGCCGCTTCGGCCACCTGGGCCAGGTCGTCGCTGCCCAGTTGCTTGGCCCTGGCTTGTTCGAATTCCTCGACCAGCGTGGTCAGTCGCGCCTGATACTCGGGTTCAACGGTCTGCCAGGCGAGCACCCGGAGCTCATCGAGCGGCAGCGCGGCCGTGTTGAGCGTGATGCCATCGGCCACCAGAAACGGGTTGTGGCTGACGGCGTGAAAGAGATGGTGATGCTCGGGCAAAGCGGCCAGGATCAGAGGCAAACCCGAAGGGTTGGAGTGCTGTTCCAGCACCGCACGGTCGACGGCACGGAAGTATTTCTCGGCGTCCAGGTCGACTTCGTCCTTTTTACCGCCCGTGCTGTGATGCATGGGCAGGTGTCCCTGGCCGACGCCACCATGAGAGGAGACTGTTTGGTGCGGATCGGTCAATTCCCAGCCCAGAGCGTCCTCGATGGTACGAGGCACGCCTGGCGCCAGTTCGATCTCATCAAGCGCATCGCGGTTGCCCTCGAACAGGCGAATGCGGTGGCGGGACACTTCAAGAACCTGGTAGCGATCAAGCGATTGCAACATGCGCCGCAAGGGCTTGGTATGAAAGCTCTCGGCGACGACGACCAGTTCGTCGACCGGCCGTTGCAGCAGGAACACGCGCAACATGCCCGACCCGCTCAGCACGGCCAGTCCATCCAGCGTATGGTCCCAAAAGGCTTGATCCCGGGCGAGCGCTTCAAACGGTTCCAGAAGCGGCTTGGCCTCGGCGGGCGAATGCTTCTCCAGCAGCGATGCCGCCAACTGCTTCACAAGATTGCCGAAGCGGATGGGATCCTGCTGGTTGTCCGGATGATGTCGGTGCGTCGGCTGGTAGAGCGAGAGACAAGGCGGTTGTTGAGCCGATACCAATTCGGCCAGCGATTCGGGGGTAAGCAGATTCATCATAACTTCCTCTTGGGTGTGGCGTCGGGCTTGGGGGCCGCTTTGGACAGGAAGTCTTCGAGCGCGGCGCGGCCAATCTCGACGATGCTTGCGCGGTCTTCGTCGCTCAACCTGTTGGCACCATCGAAGCGCGCGCTCACTTCGTCTGGAATGTCCGCCGCCGCTTCCTGCACCGCCCGCTCGGCCTCGGGCATCCGCTCGAGCGGCACCGCGTCGAAGAGTCCGGCGGTCAAGGCCAGCAGGATTGTGATCTGTGCGGGCATGGACACCGGTGCGAATTCCGGCTGCTTAAGACAGGCGCGGATGCGCCGGCCGTGCGCGATGCGGCTCCGGGTGTCTTCATCCACGCGGGCACCGAAGCGGGCAAAGGTCTCGAGCTCCTCGAACTGGGCGTAGGCGAGCTTGAGATCGCCCGCCACCGCGCGGTAGGCCGCCCGCTGTGCCTTGCCGCCGACGCGCGAGACGGATTGGCCGACATCGACCGCCGGCAGCACGCCCAATTCGAACAGCGACGGCGAGAGGTAGATCTGTCCGTCGGTGATAGAGATGAGATTCGTCGGAATGTAGGCGGAGATGTTCTGCGCCTCGGTCTCGATGATGGGCAGCGCGGTGAGCGAGCCCCCTCCGAGCCCCTCGCGCAGGTGCGTCGCGCGCTCCAGGAGGCGCGAGTGGATGTAGAAGATATCGCCGGGGAATGCCTCTCGGCCGGGCGGGCGGCGCAGCAAGAGCGACAGCTCGCGATAGGCGCGGGCATGGTGGGTGAGATCGTCATAGACGATCAGCACGTCGCGGCCCTGTTCCATGAAATGCTCGGCGATGCTGGTCGCGGCATAGGGGGCGATGTAGGTGAGCCCCGGCGCGTTGTTGCCCTCGGTCACGACCACCAGAGAGTAGTCCAGCGCGCCCTGTTCCCGCAGGGTCGCCAGCGTCTTGGCGATGGCGGACGCCCGCTGGCCGATGGCGCAATAGACGCACAGGACATCCTGGCCCCGTTGGTTGAGAATGGTGTCGATCGCAATGGCGGTCTTGCCTGTCTGGCGATCACCGAGGATCAGCTCGCGCTGGCCGCGCCCGATTGGGATGAGCGCGTCGATGACCTTCAGCCCGGTCTGCAGCGGCACGGTGACGGGCGCGCGGTCCATGATGGCCGCGGCGGTACGCTCGATCGGCAGACGCTTGCTGGTGATCAGCGGCCCCAGGCCATCGAGCGGTCGTCCGAGCGGGTCGATCACGCGCCCCAGCAGGCCATCTCCGACTGCTACATCCATGACCCGGCCGGTAGGCTCGACCGCATCGCCGGCGTGCAATTGCCAGTAGTCGCCGAGCAATACGACCCCGATCTCGTCCGGATCCAGGTTGAAGGCGATGCCGAATACCTCGCCGGGAAACGTGAGCAGCTCCTCGAAACCGACGCTGGGCAGACCGGAGACCTTGGCGATCCCGGTAGAGACGGTGGCGATGGTGCCGATCTCGTGTGGGGTGAGTTGAGGCGTGAAGGTGTCTCTTGCCTGGCCGATGGCGGCAAAGGTCTGGTCGAAGAGGGCTTGGAGGGTTTGTGGCATGGGTTAGGGCTTTAAGGATTTGAGGGCTTCAGGGATGAAAAGACTACACAGACATCAAGGACAACAAAGACAATCGAGCCAATCGGTCCTTGTATTCCCTGGAGTCTCTGTTGTCCTTAAATTCTTTGGCGTCCTTGAAGTCATTGAGTCTTTGAAACCCCACTCTGCCCATTCAGCAACTCCGCAACCCCCTGCTCCAGCGACTTCAGATAATCGGAAATGCTCCAGCCGATCCGTTGTCCATTCACGGTCACGTCGATGCCGCCCACCAGATCAGGTCCGCTCGCGAACTGGACCGGAACCTCAGTGGCAAAGGTGCTGTTGAGCGCCATTTGAATCACCGCGCGTTGCGCCGGCGGCAGCTCAAATGCACTGCGCACACGCACCGGCTCAGACGTCGTCTTCAGCGCCTCGGCGAACACTGCGTGCGCCTCGCCGTCCATCGCCCCCAGGCGCTGAATGAGCACCGCGACCAGACGCTCTTCCAGACTCGAACCGGCGAGATCCGCCAGAGTCTTGCGCGCGACCGCGAAGACCTCCAGCTGAGCTCGGTGCTGAAGGGCCTGATTGAGTTGATCGGCTTCCTGTCGCAACGCGTCCTGCCGCTTGACACGCAAGGCTTCGGCGCCTTGCCGGGCCTCATCGAGCAGCCGCTGGCGCTCGGCCTTTGCCGCTTCCGTCGCCTGGGCAAAGAGCGACGCGCGCTGCTCGTCGAACGCTTGGTTTTTCTGCTGGAAGGTTTCGCGCTCCTGCCGGGCCTCGGCGCGTGTTGCGTCGGCGTCCGCCAGCTCCGCGGCGATTCGCTGCTCGCGCGAGTCGATGGCGTCGAGGATCGGGCGATACAGAAAGCGCTTCAGCAGCCACACCAGGACGAGAAAGTTGACCACCTGCGCGCCGACGGTGAACCAGTCGATGAGCATGGCCTAGTTTCCGGTGACCTGCTCGATGGCGAGGTTCCAGAAAGGATTGGCGAAGATAAGGATCATCGAGACGACGAAGCAGTAGATGGCCGTGGACTCGATCATCGCCAGACCGACGAACAGGGTGCGGGTGATGGTGGCCGAGGCGTCGGGCTGCTGCGCCAGTGCCCTCAGTGCCGTCGCGACCGCCCGGCCCTCCGCGAGCGCCGGTGCCATGGTGCCGAGGCCCGTGGTGAGGCCGGCGATGACGATCGATGCTACCGCGATCAGGGTCAAGCTATCCATGATGTGTCCTCGGATGGTTGCATGAGTGATCTCATGGCTCGGGTGCCGGCTGCGCCGATGGCTTGCGTGCGCGCGTGGCGGCAGCGATATACACCGCAGCCAGGATGCTGAAGATGTACGCCTGCACCAAGCCGGTCAGCAGACCGAGCGCCGTCATGAGGATCGGAAAAAAGAAAGGCGTGATGGTGAGCAGGATAGCGATGATCATCGCCCCGCTCATCATGTTGCCGAACAGCCGCACCGCCAGGGCCAGGGTGCGTGAGACCTCGCTGATGATGTTAAACGGCAGCATCATGAAGGTCGGCTCCATGTAGGACTTGAGATAGCCGCCCGGGCCCTGGTCCGCGATGCCGAAAAGGGGCACGGCCACCAGCACGCAGAGGGCGAGCGCGGTCGTGGTCGAGAGCGAGCCGGTCGGCGGCTCGTAGCCGGGTATGATCGTGGCCAGGCTGGCCGCGGCGATGAACAGGAAGAGGGTGCCGAGAAAGCCGATATAGGTCCGCGCGTCGCGCAGCCCGACCTCCATGATCTGTTTCTCGATTCCGGTGACGATGATTTCCAGCAGGTTCTGCCAGCGCGAACGGCTCAGGTCCCGGGACAGTTTGCGCGTCACGAGGATTGAGCCGAGCACCAGAATGAGCATCAGCGCCCAGGTGAAGACGATGGTCGCGTTGAGCTTGAGAAACCCGTACTGCCAGAAGATGATCTCATCGGGAGTCAGGCGCATGCTGGGCCTCCTTCGCGACGACTGACGGGCTGATCAGTCGCAGGACGAGAAAACGCGCGCCGATGACGCCGGCGAGACCCGCGAGCAGGCGTTGCCATTGGCCGCCGGAGACCAGGTATAAGCCGACCAGCACCAGACTCGTCCGCGCCAGCAGGCTGCCCAGAAGCCACAGCGCCGGGCGCTGGGACTTGAGACTCTTGCGCAGCGTCCACCAGAGCCCGCCGAAGAAGACCGCACCGAGCACCAGGCCCGCGACCCCGGACAACATCAGCGCCATTGCTTGCTCCAGCAATGGGCTCAGCGTTTCATTCATCGCGATCCTCCTGCTCGTCGCGCATCGCACGATCTTCCTTGGCGACCCAAAGCCAGGCATTGAGGCAGCCGAGCGTGAGCCCGCCCACCAGCAGCGCCAGTGTCCAAGAATGCGTGCCCGGATGCTGTTTGTCGAGCCACAGACCCAGCGCCGCGCCGAGCAGCGTCGGCACCACCACAGACCAGCCGATCAGCCCCATCATGCCGAGGCCGAACCAGACCCCCGGGGTGGGGTCGCGTCGTGCCTTGAGCTTGCGCGCGGCCTTGTTGCCGATCTGTCCGGCGAGGGTCGGAGACGCGCCCGAGGTCTTTCGGGCAGGAGGCTCAGTCATGTTGCAGACTCACGAAACGGTGCAGAAATCCGGACTCCAGCTTCGCCATCACCACGCGCATCTCCTGCTCGCGCTCGTCTAGGATCAGAAACTCCTGCTCCACCGTCGCGCGCAATTGGCCGAGGTCGGTGCCGCGGATCGCCCGGCGCACGGACACCAGCACCTCGGCGCCGGTCTTGACCAGCACCCCGCCATCCACGGCCAGGTAGACCTCGCCCTCGGCCTCGGTTTCATAGATCAGAATCCCTGGTGTCAGCGCCGCGACACAATCCAATCGACGGGGCAGCAGCCCGAAGAAGCCGTCCGGCGTCTCCGCGACGATACGCGTCACCTCGTTGATCTCGACAAAGACGCGAAAAGGCAACAAAACCTTCAGATTCATGACGTCTTCTCCTTGTCCTTGTTGTCCTTCGCCTCATCCACCGTCCCAATCATGTAGAACGCCCTCTCGGGGACGTCCTTGAACTCATCGCCCAGGATGCGCTCGCAGCCGTCGAGTGCGTCTGCGAGGCTGACGAGCTGGCCGGTGAGGCCGGTGAAGCGTTCGGTGGTGAAGAAGGGTTGGGTGAAAAAGCGTTCCAGCCGGCGGGCGCGGGCGACCAGGTTGCGATCCTCCTGCGACAGTTGCTCCAAGCCGAGCATGGCGATGATGTCCTTCAGCTCGGCGTATTGGGCCAGGGTGCTCCGGATCTCCCGCGCCAGTGCGTAATGCCGTTCGCCGACGATGCCCGGGGTGGCCATGCGCGAGCTCGATTGCAGCGGGTCGATGGCCGGATACAGCCCTTCGCCCGCCCGTTTGCGCGAGAGCACGATGGAGGCGGAGAGATGGGAAAAGGTATGGACAGCGGCCGGGTCTGTGAAATCGTCCGCCGGTACATAGACCGCCTGGATCGAGGTGATGGCGCCGGCATCGGTGTTCGCGATGCGCTCCTCAAGTGCCGACAACTCCGTCCCCATGGTCGGTTGATAGCCCAAGCGCGAGGGCATCTGACCCATGAGGCCGGAGACTTCCATGCCGGCCTGGATGAAGCGGAAGATATTGTCGATCAGCAGCAGGACATCGCGCTGCTCGTCGTCGCGAAAATACTCGGCCATCGTCAGCGCCGCGTGGCCGACACGAAATCGGCTGCCCGGCGGCTCGTTCATCTGGCCGAAGACCATCACCATGTCCGGCAGGACACCGGCGTCCTTCATCTCGCGGTAGAGCTCCTCGCCTTCGCGGCAACGCTCGCCGATGCCGCAGAAGAGGCTGACGCCTGCGTGGTGGCCGATCATGTTGTGGATCATCTCGGTGAGCAGCACGGTCTTGCCCACGCCCGCCCCGCCGAACAGGCCCGCCTTGCCACCGCGCTCCAGCGGGACCAGCACATCGATGACCTTGATTCCGGTCTCGAAGATCTCGGACTGGGTGGAACGTCGCGCCAGGGGTGGCGGGGCGCGATGCACGGAGCGCCATTCGATCGCAGTGGGTGCCGGCTGGCGGTCGATGGCGTTGCCGAATACATCGAACATGCGCCCGAGGATGCCTTTGCCCACAGGTGCCATCAGCGGCCCGCCACTGTCCTCCACCGTCATGCCGCGCGCAAGCCCCTGCGTGGGTGTCAGGGCGATCCCGCGCACATGACGGGCATCCAACTGCGCCAGCACTTCGATGAGGATCTGGCGGTCCGACCCTGCGCGCAGCAGCCGATAGATCGAGGGTAGATGCTCGTCGAACCGCAGATCCACGACGCTGCCGCGCACCGCGACGACCAGTCCGCGATTGGCTAAAGGGGCGCTCTGGTGGCTCATGCTCTGGCCCAGGCCGGCTCCCGATGCTCGCGCCTCAAGCGGCGCATGTGGTTATCTGGTTTGATTGAAACCGGCCCCCTGTCCGTAGCCCGGACCCTTATCCAGGACCTTAGCCCCCATCATGGCGGGCCCCATGCCGAGGCGGCGTGGGTGGCGGCGGCCTGCCGCGAGATCACGGCCTTCGCCGTCACTCTGCACCGAACAGCGGAGCAGTTCAATCCCATACAATACTGATACCGGCTGCTCTCGCGTGCGCTGCCGAAGTACCCCAACGGCCGCCAATTACGGCCACCGACATCGCTGCCGGCCCCGGCGTAGCCGCCGAACCACGCGTCTTGTGCACTCCCCCCGCGGGTTGGAAGCAGCCCGCGATGGGCGCTAACTGCTCGTTTTTAGGATGAATCGTGCCTTGGCACCCCTTGTGGGAACGGATTTTGTTTTTGCGCTTCGATGACACCCGATGCCCTCCGCCCAACGATGGCAGGATTTCTTCCTGCGCAATGCGTCTTGATCCTGAATGTGTCAACCAGTACGTTACGTTTGCCGGCGTTTTGGTCGTGGTCGTCGTCCGTGATGTCTCCCCATTGCCCATTGATCTTGTCCGTGAATTGTTTCCAGTTGCCTTGTACTTGATTTAGATTCATCTAATTTGCCTTCATTGCTGATAACGTGGAACCAATTCGAGCTTGTTTGCCGGACCAACGGCACGAGGTAATCCTCATCTTAGAGTCGGACCCCTATGCCGTGTGATCCCTCACATCTGGTGAGAATGAGGTCGTGTTGATATTCGGCGAGGCAGATCCGAGGGGCAGCGATCGCGATGAACGCTTCGGGGCCGGGCAAGA
>RRYU01004572.1_pt1 | contig 13084 bp, 11 predicted proteins | sample 2162651 | NCBI WGS metagenome assembly RRYU01 (sample SAMN10267283, study PRJNA491782) | microbial mat metagenome | isolation source: biomat in the production well | place: Japan: Minami-Kanto gas field, natural gas well KTG3 | collected 2017-06 | reverse complement strand
CTGCTCGAGAGAATGGGCAGGGCGAAAATGGGTGATCCTTTTGATTCTGAAGTTCGGATCGGGCCTATTGCAAGAAAAGATCTTCGCGATGAGCTTCACCGTCAGGTCGAAGAGAGCCGTGAGCTTGGTGCAACCGTGCTTTGCGGCGGGGAAATACCGCAGATAAAAGGATTCTTTTACCCGGCGACAATAGTAACCGACGTTTCTCCCGGAATGGCGGTTTACGGCGAGGAGACATTCGGCCCCATTGCCACGGTTATCGAGGCCCTTGACGACGACGACGCTGTGAGGATAGCCAATGACAGTCCCTACGGTCTCGGATCGGCAGTTTTTTCAACCGATTCCGAAAGGGCAAAGGCAGTTGCAGGGCGTCTCGATGCCGGCAACTGTTTTGTCAACGCAATGGTGAAATCGGATCCCCGCCTGCCTTTCGGGGGGATAAAGCAGTCGGGCTACGGCCGTGAACTTTCCCGCTACGGCATCCGTGAGTTCGTGAATGTGAAGTCGATGTGTTTCGGGTAAGTGCGTTCGTTGTTTCAGGAGAGAGGGATCTGTTATCTGTCGTCTATGCCGAGCAGGTAGTTCTTGATCGACTCGTGTTTTGTCAGACCGAGTTTTTTGTGCAGCCGGTAGCGCATGCTTTCGACACCGCGGGTCGTTATGCCTATGGTGTGCGCTATCTCGGTAGTGCTCAGGTTCTGTTTTATCAGCATGCACAGGCGCAGATCCCTTTTGCTGAGAGTGGGGTGTTTGCGTTGCAGATTTGCAGTGAACGCGGAATTCGCAAGGGATATTTCCGTTTCGACTTTATTGTCGCTCGGATCGTAATAGTCCACAAGTTCCCCACAGTAACTCGTGATTCTTTGTTTCATTGCCGGTTCGATATCCGTTTGTTCGACGAGGTCTTGAATCAGTTTGATTTTCGACCTCTTTTCGGCAATGATCGAGGACATGCGTTTCATTGCCTTTTCTTTTGCGTCAATCCTGGCGATCAGGGACGATTTTTCCTGTTCAAACTGTGATTCCTTTCTTTTCTTCAGGGCTTTCTGCGCATTGAGCAGAATGGTCTTTTCAGCAATCTTTTTCCCGCACTCTTCAGCAACATTTTTCAACTCTTGCTGATACAGTGTTTCTTTTTCCCGCAGATCCTGCTGGAACGCTTCAAGGCCCTTAAAGAAGGGATAAAACGGGCTGGTACTTTCAGGCAAGGTTATGGGGTGCTCGAAGAGGTTAAGCCAGCTAAGCCGGGCAAGGGTTGAAAGGAACTCTTTTAGATAGGCATTGTATTGCTGTTCCTCGCTGCTCTCATTCGTTTCCGGTTCCGGTTTGCCGGATTTTGCATCGAATATCATCTGCATGGCTTCAGGGTAGCTGTCGGCAACAACGATCCTGGACGCTTCAGGGGCGATAGCGGCAAACGTGTCCACTATTGCGCGTATTTCGCTGTCTACATTGTAGATGACGAGCGGCCGGAATGTGGGCCCGGAATTATAGAAGAGATTTATCAGGTTTTTTTTGTACTGGAAAGAGATTCCTTTGACGTGCTTCAGATTGAAGAGCATGTGTATCGGTTTCCCTGCAAGATTGCTTTCGCCGATTATCTTCTGAAATATATTGATGTCGATATAATCCATGTTTATATCACGATCGGTAACTATCTCGGCATGTATGATGTCCGGACCAATAAGGCTGAACGTTGTGTGGTAGCCTTGTTGGGTATGATCGGCTTTCCAGAGGGGGTTTTTAATTATCGGCAATCCGGAAACGGAACATTTGCTCATGGGCTCGGAAAAATTCTATAATTGCTGTGTTATGACATGGCAAGTTGCGTCAGGTAATTCTTTATCGACTGATGTTTGGAAAGCCCCATTTTTTTGTGCATCCGGTAACGAATGCTTTCAAGTCCTCTTGTCGAGATGCCTATAGAACGAGCGATTTCTCTGGTATCGTAATTCAGTTTGATAAGCAGACATATTCGCAGGTCTCTCTGATTGAGGTTGGGATGCTTCCGCTGCAACTTTGAGAGGAATTCCGAATCGGTTGCAGTAAGGTCGGTATTGATTTTCTTTTCGATTGTTTCTGTTTCAATCATCCTGGAGCACGATTCTATCATCTCTTTTTTCAGTTCGTGCGCAATATCAAGTCCGAATATTTTTTCCCTGAGAGATTGCAGTGTTGCTGTTTTTTCCGCAACTGCCGTGGAAACCCGGGTGATTTCCATATCCTGTGCCGCTATGCGGGATCGTAATGTTGCTTTTTCACGATCGAACTGGGCCTTGAGCTGGTTGTTCAGTTCATGCTGGGCGTTGAGAAGTATGAGTTTTTCGGAGAGTTTTTTTTCGGTTTTGCTTTCTGCGAGTTTTTTGTCACGGGCGGAAAGTTGCTCCTTGGCCTGCAAGTCTTTCTGCAGGCATTCGAGAGCCTTGAAAAACGGGTAAAGGAGCTCTTCCTCATCAGGCAAGGCAATCGGCTGGTTGAGCATGTTCATCCAGCCGATCCGGGCCGTTGCGGCAAGAAATTCCTTTTTCCTTTGTGCATACAGCTCGTCTTCCTCTTCTTCGTACTCAGCTTGTGGAAGATTGCCGGCTTTTGCTGCCAGGATTGCCTCGATCGCCTCGCTGTACGAATCCGTCAGCAGAACCGGAGTGCTATCGGGAACGATAGAGGCGAATGTTTCCACGGTAGTAAAAAAATCAGGATCGATATTATAGAAAACAATCAGTTTGAAGTAAGGCGGCCAGCGGTAGATAAGCTGTGTGAGGATTATCTTGTACGCATACGAAATGCTCTTTACGTGAGTCAGGTCGCGCAGGAGATAGACAAGATTGTCTTCAAGCCCGCATTCTTCAAGCACCATTCGAAACAGGGACTGGTCCCTGTTTTCAATGACAATATCGGTATTTGCTTCATAGTACGTCAGAAAGATATCGTCGCCGACTTTTTTGATGCGCGTAGTGTATCTCTGGTCCGGATGTTCGGTTTTCCAGTGAGATTTCTCGATTATCGGCAGGTTTGATACCGGGCAGTTTTTCATGGGGTGTCACTGATTAAAAAGGGGTGTGAATAATTGACGTATTCTTTTTCTTAGAATAGGTTTTTTTTTGTGTTCAGGCAAGTTTGTGCTGGAATTATAGACTGAGGGAGGCGTTCAGGTTTGAAAATACGGTAACTGTATCCGGATTATGCAGTTGATTATGGCGGTGTGCCGAGTTTTTCGGCAAGAGAGATGAGGTGGTTTTTTAATGACTGGTTTTTCTTGAGGCCGATTTTTTTATGCATGCGGTATCTGAGGCTTTCCATTCCCCGTTTTGTGATCGCATAATAGTCGGCGATCTCGGTATTGTCATAGTCCAGCTTGATCAGAAGGCAGACTTTCTGTTCCCTGTTATTGAGATTCGGGTGTTGCTGATGAAGCAGGGAAAGAAAGGCGGAATCAGTCGTCGTGAGCGGAAGGCCCGTTGTTCTCTGGTTTCTTTCGGACTCAAGAAGATCGTTGCAGATATCCAGCATCTGTTTTTTTTGCTGGAGACTGATCGGGAGGTTGGTGATATCGGTTACTGTTTTTCGCAGCTCGGCACCCCGGCTTTTCAACGTTGCTCCTATGGTTCGGGATTCATGTTTTCGTAATGCAAGTGCGTTTTCAAGTGACGACCTTTCATCTGCAAACTGAGCAAGGAGCTTTTCTTTTTTCTCCTCTATGGACGAAATCGAGGCGTCGATTTCTTTTGTTTTTTCAGAACAGGCCTTTTCCAGGCGCAGTTTTTTTTCCCTGTACAGTTCCTCGTGTTCGATAAGGTCTTTCTGCAGAAATGAGATGGCGTTGAAAAAAGGAAAAAGCTCATGTTCCGGATGGGGAAGGGAAACCGGAGGGTGCAGCATGTTCAGCCATCCGATCCTCGCTGTTGCAGCGAGAAATGATTTTTTCAGCTCTTCGTATTCATCATCGGGGGCATGTGATGCGTTTTCGCCTCCCTTAACGTCAAGAACGAGCTTTATCGCCTGACGGTAACTTTCGGCAAAAAGAATCTGCAGGGAGGAAGGCAGGATTGCCTGGATGCTTTCCGTTGTGTTCAGGAATTCGGGAATGGTGTTGTAGAAAACAACACAGTTGAGCGGCGGCGAAGGGTTGTAAAGGAAGTCAACAATGCCACGTTTGTAAGCATACGTAATTCCTTTCACGTTCTCCAGATTCCAGATAAAATATACCGGCTTGTTTTCAAGACCGGAGTCTTCAAGAACCTTTCTGACGAGGTCCTCTTCGAACGTTTCAAGCACAACCGGTTTATCCGAATCGACCCAGGCAAAGAGAATATTCTTGCCTATTCTTTTGATCCTGGTTGCATAGTTTTTTGCCGGGTCACGAAAGATCCATTGAGAACTCGATATGATTTCAGCCCCTGAAACCTTGCAGTATTCCATTGTTTCGTGTTTACCGTTACGATGGCCATGCTGTTTCATGGCGCGTAACCATTCAGTTTATCGGGGTCACCAGATCGGTAAGATAACCTTTCAGGGACTGGTGCTTCGACAGACCGACTTTTTTGTGCATACGGTAACGGATGCTTTCCATGCCCCTGGTCGAGATTCCGACGGAACGGGCAATATCCCTGGTATTGTAATTGAGTTTGATCAACAGGCAGATGCGCAGTTCCCTCTGGTTGAGGTTCGGATGTTTTTTCTGGAGTTTTGACAGAAATTCGGAATCTGTCGTCGTAAGTTCAATATTGAGCCTTTTCTCTATCATCTCCGTATCGATCATCTTCCTGCAGTTTTCAATCATGGTATTTTTTTTGGACTGATCAATGTTCAGCACGTTGATCATGTCGAGAAGTTCCCGCAGTGTGGATGTTTTTTCTGCAATCGCGGTGGATATTCTCGTGAGTTCCATCTCCTGCGTGGCGATTCGGGCTGTAAGTGATGATTTTTCTTTTTCAAGCTGGCTTTTGAGTTTTTTATACAGTTCTTTCTGTGCGTTGAGCAGAATGTTTTTTTCCGTAAGGGTGTTTTCGCTTTCCTGCGCAATCTGCTCGAGTTCCTGTTCTTTTTCCCTTATGTTTTCCCGCAGATCACCCTGGAAGCTTTCGATGGCCTTGAAAAATGGAAAGAGCTTGTCATCCCCGGGTGGCATCGGTATAACCTGATCCGTCAGATTCATCCAGGAAAGCCTGCCGAGAAACGCGAGGAATTCTCTTTTATGGAGTTCATACTTTTCCTCTTCTTCGCTGTAAACAGCTTCGTTTACAGGCAAACCCTTTTTCCATTCAAGCACTGTGTTTACGGCATCAGTATAGTTCTGTCTGATCAGCACGGGCAGATCTACAGGAGCCATTGCGGCCAAGGTCTCCGCCAGGGTGAGGAATTGGGGATCGACATTAAAGAAAACGACAATGCCGAATGTGATCGTGGGGTTATAGATAAGGTCGGCGATCTGTTTTTTATAGGTAAGGGACATGTTGGTTATGTATTTCATGTCACATACAAGGCAGATCGGCTTGTCTTCAAGATTCGAGTCGTGCAGGGCGTTACGTAAAATGCCAATGTCCATGGAGTCAAGCGAAATATTCCGGTCAGTGTCGATGCTGTAAAGAATGATGTCATCCCCAAGCAGTTTGATGACTTTGTCGTATCCTTTGTTTTCGTATACGGCCCGCCAGTTCCGGTTTGCAGTAATCGGTAGGTTTGTTACGGTGCAGGTACTCATGATATATGTTTCTGATTGTTTGTGTATAAAGTACTTGGCGATGTATTTATTTGTATATAAGATATTTTTTTGGGTTTTATAAAGGAAAAATGCGGAAATAATTGCTTTAACACGTCACTTTTTTGACGTGTGATTTCTGCGGGCAACCTGGAGGCGCAGTGTTGTCGTACTGAAAGGGGGTGATGGGGGCAGGGATGTATGGTAAATGACCTGTGGAGTGTATATTCTTTTTTTGCGGGCAGTGCTTCTGCAACCATTTATGAGGAGTTGCTGCTCTTGAGAAGCCCTTGCGGCGGTTTTATTCACCGAATCGACAGTGAAGAATACTACGACGTTTATTATTAACCCTGTTGCCAATAAAGGCCGGGCGGCAAAAAGCGCCGATCTTCTGCATAATGCGGTGGGTGTTCTTGGCGATGCGGTCGCTTACTACAGTGAATATGCCGGTCATGCGCCTGAAATCGCCCTCAGGTCGCTTGACGACAGCCGGTCAGTGGTTGCCTGTGGCGGAGATGGAACTGCCCATGAAATCGCCAATGTTCTGGCTTTGTCGGACGTGAGTCTGGGTATTCTTCCCTCCGGCTCCGCAAATGATTTCATTAAATCGCTCGATCATCGGTTTGGTCGTGATTATCCGGCTGATGCGTATCTGAAAGCCGACCCTGTATCGATCGATCTGGGCAGAGTGAAGGCGGAAGGAGAGTTTCAGCGTTATTTCCTCAATTCTCTCGGTATGGGACTGACGGGGAGAATTGCCCGCAAAGTCAGGAATACAAAATGGATGAAGGGGGAGATCATCTACCTTAATGCCTTGCTCTCTGTGCTTTTAGGTTATAAACCACCAAAAATGCATATTACGCTCATTACCCCGGATGCATCCATAGAAATACATGAACCTGTGTTTGCCTTTTCGGTTGGAAACGGTCGTATTGAGGGGGGAAAGTTTCGTATCGCACCTGAAGCAGAGATCAATGACGGCCTTCTTGATGTCTGTATTCTGAAGGCTGTGCCAAAAACAAGGTTCTTTGGATATGCATTGAAATATATGCGGGGTACGCAGATCTTCGATTCTCAGGTTATCTACTGCAAAGTACGCGCCATCGATCTTGAGCTTCCTGAACCGGAAGTCATGCATCTTGACGGTGAAGTGTTTGAAGGCATGCAGGGGAAGATCAGGATTGAAAACGTTCCTGCTTCCATAAAGGTGCTTTGTTGAGCCGGAGGACAGATGTCGGGGAACATCAGAGTGCGGAAGAAAAGGCAATAACAACGTTCGTTTTATGCAAATCGTCATATTCGAGGATGAGGCGGTTCAACGGTTCCTGCCGCTGGTGCATTTCAAGCCTGTGTATGCTCTCTATAGCGGCTGCAGAACGCTTCTGGAGAAGTTTCGTTTTCATCTTGGCCCCGACGTTGCTTTTTACTGCCATCTGCGGCGTTATCTTCAGCCGGTTTTTCGTAACAGTCTTCCTGTTTTTCAGCCGGATGGTGATCAGGACAGGGGTCTTCTTCTCGTAAACGGCAGACTTGTTTGTGATGACAGGGCGGCATCCATGATGCTTCACAATCCCCCGGCTCCCGGCCAGTGTCTCATGCAGGGGGACGATGTGGTTTTTGCAAGAGTGAAGGCAGGGAGTGTCGCTGAACGGGAAACAGGGTTTTTGCCGGATGTTATCGGTATCGAAGCATTGACGGCAGGAGTCGAGAGGATCGAATCGGATGGCTTCACGTTGCTTACAAACATATGGGATCCGGTTGCATTGCATCCGGGAGAGCTTGAGCGTGAAGCGGGAACGCTTGAATTGGGCAGAAGCTTCGGCGAAGTGTCTCCCCGTGCAGCACTGGAGAACCCTGAGAATGTCTATATCGGTGAAGGCGCAAAGATTAAGCCCGGAGCGGTTCTTGATGCGGAAAAAGGTTTTGTTTACGTAAGCCCGGGTGCTGTTGTGGAACCCCAGGCGGTGCTTGCGCAAAATATTTTTCTCGGTGAGTCGGCTGTGGTCAGAACCGGAGCGAACCTGCATTCCTGTGTAACCATTGGGAAAATGTCCAGGATAGGGGGAGAGGTTGAGGATTCGGTTGTTGAGCCGTATGCCAATAAGCAGCATGACGGCTTTCTCGGGCACTCATACATTTCGTCGTGGTGTAACCTCGGGGCAGGCTCCAATACTTCGGATTTGAGAAACAATTACGGTAAGGTTAAAATAATTCTTGACGGCAAAGAGGTCCAGACCGGTGAACAGTTTCTGGGGCTTCTGATGGGTGAGCATGCCAAATGCTCGATCAACTCGATGTTCAATACCGGTACTGTTGCCGGAACATCTGCAAATATTTTCGACAGCGGTTTCCCTGCCAAAAGCATCCCTTCTTTTTCGTGGAGCATCCCGGGAAAGGGTTTTCAGAACTACGACACACAAAAAGCCCTTGAAACCGCCAGGATGGTCATGGCACGCAGAAACGTCGGAATGAGCCAGGCTTACGAAGAAATGTTCCGTTACGTCGCCGCTTTGGAACAGGGTAGGAAAATGCCGGTATAGTCGGAGTGTTTTCTTCACTGTTTTTTTTATGTTAACCGTTTATTACGTGGTCTGTCGCAGTTTTATACTTGGCGAAGCGATGAAATATCGTACTCGAAATCAACATTTTTAACACATTCAGCGTCAATGGTTCTTGTAATAGATAATTACGATTCGTTTACCTACAATCTTGTGCAATACATGGGGGAACTGGGGGCGAATGTTGCCGTGTATCGTAATGATGAGATCAGTGTTGAGGAGGTTTTTGATCTCGGGCCCGAGAAAATTGTTATATCGCCGGGTCCCGGTAGGCCGGCTGATGCGGGAATTTCGGTTTCGCTTATCCGGTCTGTTCAGGGCAAAATCCCGGTTCTCGGTGTGTGTCTGGGGCATCAGTCAATAGGCGAAGCTCTGGGAGGGACGGTAATTCGGGCAGTTGATGTCATGCACGGCAAGACATCGCAAATGTATCATGATAACGAAGGCATCTTTGCCGGAATAGAAAATCCTTTTATCGCAACACGTTATCATTCGCTTATCCTTGAGCGTAAAAGCCTCCCCGAAGAACTTACGGTAAGAGCGTGGACGGAGGACGGTGTTATTATGGCAATGGATTGTCGGGAAAAGCTTCTTTACGGTGTTCAGTTTCATCCAGAGTCGATCATGACCGGTGAAGGAAAACATATTATCGGAAATTTTCTTGAACTTTGACCGCTATGTCTTCTTCCGGAAAAAAACGCCAGGATAAAGAAGCAACGACTTCGAGGGTTCTCCCCCCGGATAACAAGTATGCGTCTCAGACTGATTTTGCCGGTGACGGATGGCGGGTTTTCAAGATCATGGCGGAGTTTGTCAACGGGTTTGAAAAAATGTCCGATACCGGTCCTGCAGTGAGCGTTTTCGGTTCAACAAGGGTGACTCCGGAACACATGGAGTACCGGTTGGCCGAGAGAATGGGACATCTTCTTGCCGGGAAAGGGTTTTCGGTGATCACCGGTGGCGGTGCGGGGGTTATGGAAGCTGCAAACAAGGGAGCGCAGCAGGCTGGGGGAACATCTATAGGCTTTAATATCGAGCTTCCGCTCCAACAGCGTCCGAATGCGTTTATCGACAGGGAACGGTTGTTGACCTTTCAGTACTTTTTTGTTCGCAAGGTCATGTTTCTCAAATATTCACAGGCGTTTATTGTGCTTCCCGGAGGTTTCGGTACGATGGACGAGCTTTTCGAGGCAGCAACGCTTATTCAGACACAGAAAAGCGGTTGCTTTCCGATAATATTGCTGGGCAGCGATTACTGGGGCGGTTACTACCGCTGGATGCAGGAGATGATGTTCAGGGAAAAAAGATATATTGCGAAAAAGGATCTGGATTTTATTTTTCTGGAGGATGATCCTGAGAAAGTTGTCGGGATTATCGAGAGATTTTATCCGGAAGGTTACAAGTTGAATTTTTAATACTGCTCCGCTCTGAAAAGTGTTGCGTTCTTCTTCGTGAATCTTCCTGAAGATACCTCTCTGTTGTAATCTGACGTTTTTTTCTTGAATCTTCGGTCAGGGCCATGTTATAAGGTGCATGATAACGTATGTTTTTTTGAACAGGAATTGTCCTGTTGCAACGCGGACAGGGCGGCCGGACGGGCATCGTCAAGGAACCTGTTTCGGTCGTTTCGGGCTTTAACGATTGTTAATGCATGCGGAAACCCGTATTATACAAATGTAGCCGGTTTCAGCTCGGTATTGCAGGAAAGTGCCGGGGATGGAAGGCGAGAAGCCTTTGGGTTGTTTATTTGAAAAACTACAAGCAAACGTATAGTGATTTTTCCTTGTGAAAAGGCCGTATGGTATAACCTTCCCCAGATAAGGGCGGACATAGCGGCAGGACTGGTAAAAACAGGAATGACGCAGTCCCAGGCAGCAAAAAAACTCGGTGTGACCCCGGCTGCGGTCTCTCAGTATCTGAACAAAAAAAGGGGGCGGCAGGACGTTAAGAGCGAATCATATCTTGAAGAGATAGGCATTGCGGTAGAAAAAATACGTGACGGAGCGACAACGAAGGATCTGCTGTCTATCGTCTGTAAATGCTGTCAGATCATTACAGAAGATACAACAGGAGAAAACAGTCAGTGCAAGGATAATGAAACGAAGGAGTAGTCGGGTATATGAGTAGTAAAGCTGTGAACGGGTCTGACGTTTCATGGTCATTCAAAGAAGGAGCACTGTTTTCGGTAGTTCTTGTCGTTGCAGGTTTTGTTATCGAGGCGGCAACCGGTTCGCAGGGTGTCACGCTTTCCTCCTGGCCGTTGAACGTGATAATCCTCGTTCTGTTTGCAGCGAATATTGTTCTTGCTGCGTTTCTTCTCAGGGAAAACCGCGTTATTGCATGGCTCGGGGGTATACCTTTGGGGTTATGTCTTATTCTTGCTATGGCGGTGTTGTCATTGTTCGGCGGCCTGCTGCTCCAGGAAAAAGGCGCCGGGCCTCTGTGGGCACAGACGTTGGGGTTGAACAATGTTTTTTCGAGCTGGCCTTTTGCGTTGACGGTATTCTTTTTTCTTATCAACCTCGGTTTGTCTCTGGTCTGGAAAACGGTGCCTTTCAGAAGTTCCAATCTACAGTTTATTTTTTTTCACGCAGGGTTCTGGATAGCACTGGCCTGTGGTCTTGTCGGGTCGGCAGATCTTCAGAGGGTTCTTATTCCCCTTTATGAAGGAAAATCTACGGCAAGTGCCTACAATACAGCTTCAAAAGCTACGATCGATCTTCCTTTTACCCTGTATCTCAATGATTTCGAGATGGAGGAGTATGAGCCCCGGCTTGCGCTCTATGATCCCGGAAAAGAAAGTTTTGAAACCGGCGATTCCGGCATTCCAAGGGAAATTGTCGAGGGTATGGCGACTTCATGGGGGGACTTGGAAGTAGAGGTGGAAAAGTATCTTCCCAGTGCTGTCGTCGATAATGCAGGTAATCCGGTTTCTTCTGGTGCCGGTCAGGGGGTGCCTTTTGCCTTTCTTTCCGGGAAGTACGGCGGGACGACTTTTTCCGGTTGGGTAAGTACCGGCAGCCCTTTTGAGAAACCGGTGTTTCTCGAGGTTGATGACCGGTTGCTTTTTCTGATTCCCGGATTACCGAAGAAGTATCGTTCGGAGATAACGATTCAACGTGGTGAAGCGGGTGAAGGCCGGAGTGAGGTTCTTGAAGTGAACAGGCCTGTCAGTATCATGGGATGGAAGCTGTATCAGTTCAGTTATGATGAAAAATTCGGTAAATGGTCGGAACTCAGTATTGTGGAGGGGGTGAAAGATCCATGGTTGCCTGTGGTGTATCTCGGCTTTTTCATGATTCTGGCAGGTAATACGCTGTTTTTCTGGAACGGGATCAGGAAGGGGTAACCTTGAGGAAAGGAGCCGGAAGCAGGTTTTTTGTGGGAAGTTCGGGTATCGTTTTTTACTGAATTCTGACTTCAGGATTCTGAATTCTTGATTTTATTTTAACCACGATAGTTCGATGAAAACAGTTTTTGTGCTTTTTGCTGCAATAGATGGAGCGTCTGGAGGATATAGCAAATGACCTGGGTTGATTTTCCAAATATTGCATACTCTGCAATGGGATGCTGGGGCGTGGGGAGTCTGTTGAGCGTTTTCTCTGCCAGAGAGCGTGCGCTGAAAGTTCCGGGTACAGTGCTCATGATGGCGGGAACGGCAATCATGGTATGGTTCCTGATCGTTTTCTGGATCGGGATCGAGCGTCCTCCGCTCAGAACTCTGGGTGAAACCCGTCTCTGGTACGCAACCCTCATTCCCGTTGTCGGCTTTCTCGTGGAGTACCGCTGGAAAATCGGTTGGCTCAAGTATTACTGCGTGGTGCTGGCCTCTGCCTTTCTCGGTTTCAATCTTGCTTTTCCCGATGTTTACGACAAAACCCTCATGCCGGCACTGCAGAGCGCCTGGTTTGTTCCTCATGTCGTGGTTTATCTGGTCGGCTACGTTCTGCTTGCCGCCTCTTCGGCAGCTGCATGGCATAACCTCTTCCGGAACAGGTTTTCAGAAGACAGCGACGGGCTGGCGGTGAGTCATTACCTTGCTCTGCTTGGATTTGTTTTTCTGACGTTCGGACTTGTCTTTGGTGCTCTCTGGGCGAAAGAGGCATGGGGACACTACTGGACATGGGATCCTAAAGAGACGTGGGCCCTGATTGCCTGGCTCGTTTATCTCGGTTACATGCATGCGAATTCTGCGAACGTTCATAAAAACCGGCTTCAGTGGTATCTTGCTCTTGCGTTTCTGGTGCTTCTCGTCAGTTGGTTTGGTGTGAATTATCTGCCATCTGCACAGAACAGTGTCCATACCTATCAAACGGGATGAATTAACAGTGCTGTTGATTTGTTGAGATGTTGGATTGTAAGCAATGAAACCGGGAAAGTGCCGAGCCACGAGCAACGCATTTCTTTTTTTTAGTCATCTTCGGGCAAACCCTGTGAAACAGATGTTCGGGCTTTACTGGGGGCATGACTCGGTTTGTCACTGGTTTTCTGTTACCTTTTGCCGCTAAGGATTGATGAAGACGTTACCTATGATAAAGCATCGGACAATAGTGTTATTCGCAAGTCTTCTGTTCTTTTTTTCCGCAGCTTTTTCCACCGTTCATGCATCGCTCTTCGGAGATCAGACGCATGTCTCGGCAGACCTTTTTGTTGTCGATAATACGCAGGAAAACGGGCTTCTCGTTGCAGTTCACGTGAAGCTGGAACCGGGTTGGCACGTGTATTGGCAAAACCCCGGTGAAGCCGGGATGCCTGTCGAGATCCGTTGGGAATTGCCTGAGGGATTCCGGTCTTTTCCCCTGGAATTTCCGGTCCCTGAGCGCTTTGA
>RRYU01003604.1_pt1 | contig 13090 bp, 14 predicted proteins | sample 2162651 | NCBI WGS metagenome assembly RRYU01 (sample SAMN10267283, study PRJNA491782) | microbial mat metagenome | isolation source: biomat in the production well | place: Japan: Minami-Kanto gas field, natural gas well KTG3 | collected 2017-06 | reverse complement strand
CAACCCCCTGTGGTTGCCCCGGACGGCGTGTTCCGCATCAGGACGCCCTGGGGCAGGCACAGAGACCTGCCCCTACAGGAAAAAATCTACCCTTGTGAGGCACCTGCCATGGAATCGGGTAACCAATGAGCCAGCTTACTGTCATCGCCTTCGACGACCGCCACCAGGCCAGCCGTGTGCTCGACGCGCTCCGCCAGCTTGCGAAGGACGACCTTATCGAGATCGACGACGCCCTCGTGCTCGTGCGCGAGGAGGACGGCCGACTGCAGCACTAGCGGGGTCTCGACGACGCGCTTCCGAGCGTGGTATCGACGGCCACCGGCGCCGGCCTGGGCCTGCTGCTCGGCGCGCTCGCCGCCCTCTCGGTGACAGGCCTGGCTGCAGGCGGGTGGCTGGCCTACCGGCACGCCTCACAGAGCCAGCTGGCGCGGCGCGTCCGCCAGTTCAACAGCGTGATCGATCCCGGCATGTCGGCGCTGTTTGTGCTGGGCACGACCGCCGATGCCGAGCGGCTGCTTGCACGCCTGCAGCCCTTCATGGTCGGGGCGCACTTCCTGCAGACCCCCATCCCCGACGACCTGTTCGCCAGCCTTGAGGCGCCCGCCGCCGCGCCGGTCACCACGATCGACCGCACGACGATCAAGCGGGTCAAGGTGATCATCAACCCCGCCTCCGGCATCGAGCGCCCGATCCTGCGGCCGCTCAACAGCGCCCTGCGCGGCGCCGGCTTCGCCTGGGACGTCGACGTCACCCATGGCAGCGGCGATGCGCAGCGCCTGGCCGCCGCCGCAGCGCTCGACGGCTACGACGCCGTGATGGTCTATGGCGGCGACGGCGCGGTGATGGAGGCCGCCGCCGGCCTGATGGGTACCGGTGTGCCGCTGGCGATCATCCCCAGTGGGACGGGCAATGTGCTGTCGGTCGAGCTCGGTATCGAGAACGATATCGCGCGGGCCGCGGCGCTGCTAACCCGCGAGCAGATCCCCGTGCGTGACATCGATATGGGCGAGTGCGGCGAGCACCGCTTCGCGCTGCGCGTCGCCACCGGGTACGAGGCCGCGTATGTGCAGCACACCACCCGCGAGGCCAAGGAGCGCATGGGCAAGCTGGCCTACGCACTCTCAGCCATCCAGCAAGATCTGCGGCTGGTGTGCTACAGCCTCACCCTCGACGGCGAGGCGGTCGAAGTGGACGGCTACACCTGCATGGTGGCCAACTCGGGCAACGTCGGCCTCCCCGGGCTGGCGGTACTGTCGGAGATCAGTGTGGGCGACGGTCTGCTCGACGTCGTCGTGGTGCAAAATCTGAACTTCCTCTCGCTGCTGCGCCGGCCGGCCTTCGGAGACGAGGAGACCGAGCGCAACAAGATGGTGCGCCACTGGCAGGTGCGCGAAGTGACGGTCGCCACCGACCCGCCCGAGGCGATCATCGGCGACGGCGAGGTCTGGGGCGAGACGCCATTCAGTGCATGGGTGCTGCCCGGCGTGATGCGGGTGATTGTGCCCTAATGCGCCTTCGGCGCAGGGGTCATATCAAACCCTGTTTGATCGTGTGCAAAGATGTTATTGCGAAGGGGCCTGCGGCTCATATGCATCAAGTTAACGGTTTTCGTGTAAAACAGGCCTCTTACCTTGATAGGCCTTTGTAATCAGGTAAAACAACCCATCAGGCGATCATGCAACGTGTGCCGGCCCATGACACCGTTCTATGTAGTAAGCGGTTTTTCGCACCAGAATGCGATTCGTGTTCAAAAGCGTTTTTACACGGTAACACTTAACTTGATGCGTATGGGGCCTGCGGCCCCTCCGCGCCTCCCCGCCATTGCACACCAACTTGCCGGATTTGATAGTAGGGGTCAGGGGTCGGGGATTCTGAACCATGCCTGGGGCTACGGAGATGATTATGGACATCCCGATCCTACGCCGGCAGTTCTTCAACCGCGCCACCGTCCGCGAGGACTTCAGCGCCGGTCTGGTGCTGGGCATCCAGAGTATTCCCGACGGGCTGACCTCGGGCCTGCTGGCGCTGGTCAACCCGGTCTACGGCCTCTACAGCTATATGACCGGCGTCTTCACCGGAATATGGGAATGGGGTGAAACTGACTGGCAGGACACTCATCCTGAGCAAAATTGGCTCGGTGAACGTGAATCTCCATCGTCCCGTTGAAGGGACGATCAAGACTGTCACCCTGCGTCGGTCGGCGACTGGTAAATGGTTTGTGTGCTTTTCGGTTGAAAAAGAACCACAGCACCGTGCTGATGTACCAGACGCAGCGGTCGGTATTGATGTCGGCCTTGAAAAATTTGCCACGCTCTCGACTGGTGAAGAAATACCCAATCCGCGTTTCTTCCGACGCGATGAGAAAGACCTGGCGCGAGCGCAACGAAAAGTGAGTAAGGAAGAGAAGGGTACGCCTGCACGCGCCAAACGACGGAAGGTGGTTGCGCGTATTCATGAACGCATCGCCAACCGACGGAAAAATGTCGCACACCAGATCAGTCGTAAACTGGTGAATACGTTCGGAACAATTGTCTTTGAAGACCTGTCTATCACACGCATGATGAAGAATCACTCCCTGGCGAAAAGCATTGCCGATGCAGCGTGGAATCAACTAATCACCGACACACAGTACAAAGCGGCAGAAGCTGGTGCTGTGTGCATGCAGATTGATCCACGCGGCACCAGTCAACGCTGTAGCCGGTGCAAGACGACGGTTAAAAAGGATTTGTCGGTGCGTGTGCATCGCTGTCCGGTCTGTCAGCTTGAGATCGATAGAGATCTCAATGCCGCGATAAATATACTGGCTGTGGGATTACACAGCTTGGGTGTAAGTCCCTAGAAGCCCACGTGCTTCTAGCCGTGGGAGTAGTCACGCTCTTTTGAATGGCTCATGCGCACGTTTGGTGATCCAGTCGAAAAACCGGTTCTGGAGCAAAAATCAGTAGTTGCCATGTGCCATCCTGACGCCATTGCAACACCACGTAGGAGTCACCATCATCAAACGTGCGCATGAGCCCTTTTTAGATTAGCATAAACAGCATTCTGCGCACACTGACCAAAGCGCTGCGTGATCACCCCCAGGGCGTGATTGAAGCGGTGATCTTCCCGCTGGTGGATCAAGACACGCTGCGGGATCTGCGTGCGGATCTGTCGCGCGAAGGCAGTACGTACCGCGAGCGTGTGCAGCGCATGATGCATCGCTCCTACGGTGGACAGTATCGCCGCATGGTGGCACCTAGTCTGGAACTTCTGGCGTTTCGCTCGCACACCATCCGCCACCAGCCACGTATGCACGCCCTGGATCTGTTCACACGCTATGCCGCGAGGAATGCGCCCTATTACGATCGCGATGAGGTGGTTCCGCTAGATGGGGTTGTCCCGGCAGCCTGGCGCGATGCGGTCATTGCGCCCCGGCAGCGTGGGCCGGATCGTATTCGCCGCGTGCCGTATGAAATCTGTGTCCTGCAAGCCCTGCGCGAGACACTGCGCTGCAAGGAAATCTGGGTGGTGGGTGCCAACCGCTATCGTGACCCGGATCACGACGTGCCCCAGGATTTTGCGGCCCAGCGGGCCCGCTCCTATCAGGCGCTGCAGTTGCCCCTCAATGCCGACACCTTTATTCAGACCGTGCAACAAGAGCACGCCGCCGCCTTGGAGATGCTCAATGCGGGCATGCCGACCAATCGGGAGGTTCGTATCCTGGACAAAGACACGGGTTGGATCGAGGTATCCCCGCTGACGGCTCAACCGGAACCGCCCAACCTGACGGCACTGAAACAGGCTGTAAACGAAGGATGGATGCTCACCGAGTTGCTGGATATGCTGAAAGAAACCGCCTTGCTGACGGGATGTCTGAAGGTGTGTACCAGTGTGACGGATCACGAGCGCATGGATCGCGCTACCCTGGAACAACGGCTGTTGCTCTGCCTGTATGGGTTGGGCACCAATACGGGCCTGCGGCGGATGCGTGTTGGCAACCCCGATGTGAGCGAGAAAGACCTGCGCTACATCCGTCGCCGCTTTATCACCACGGATCATCTGCGCACTGCCATTGCCTGTGTGGTCAATGCCATCCTGACCAGTCGGCTGCCCGACATCTGGGGCGACGCCACAACCGCCTGTGCGTCCGACTCCAAGAAATTCGGTGCGTGGGATCAGAACCTGATCACCGAATGGCATACCCGCTACCGCGGGCGGGGCGTGGTTATCTATTGGCATGTCGAGAAAAAAGCCGCCTGTTTCCACTCGCAACGCAAGACCTGTGCCTCATCGGACGTCGCTGCGGCGATGACCGGGGTCATTCACCATTGTACCGCGATGGCGGTGGACAAGCACTATGTGGATAGTCATGGGCAGAGCGAGGTGGCCTTCGGCTTCTGTCGGTTGCTCGGATATCACGTACTGCTGCGCCTGAAACCCATCCATAGCCAGAAGCTCTATCTGCCCACCCGCGAACACGCCAACCACTATCCCCACCTCCAGCATAGTCTGACGCGCTCCATTGACTGGGAACTGATCCGCCAGCAGTACGATGAAATGGTTACATATGCCAGCGCATTGCAGCAGGGCACGGCTGAAGCAGAGGCGATTCTGGCCCGCTTCACCCGCAATGCCGGACATCCAACCTACAAAAGCACTGCCGAACTGGGACGGGTGGAAAAGGCCATCTTTCTGTGTCACTATCTGCACAGTGAAGCGCTCCGTCGGGAGATCAACGAGGGGCTAAACGTGGTGGAGAATTGGAACAGTGCCAACAGTTTCATTTTCTACGGGCGGCATGGAGAACGTTCTTCTCATCGCCGGGAAGATCAAGAAGTGGCCATGCTGTGCGTGCATCTCTTGCACATCGCGATGGTGTACAGTACCACGCTGATCATCCAGGACATCCTGCGGACACCTGCGTGGCAGCGCCGTCTGATGGAGGCAGACCTGCGCGGACTGACCCCCCTGATCAACCAGCATGTCAATCCGTATGGGGTGTTTGTCCTGGATATGGAGCGTCGTCTGCCATTGGCAGGCGTACCCTCTACATAGCACAAAGAATCGTGCAACACGGGGCAGTGTGCCAGCCTCGTGTTGTATATGTCATAAAATAGCCTTCAATGTGTTTATATGACTGTTGCAGGTGATGACAGCGTTGTTGGGTCATGGCCCACACGGTGGCGGTTGGCGCGTGGATCGTGATCGCGCGCGTCGAGATCGGCCCAGCGGGCGGGGTGGTGGCAGCGCCAGCGCCAGCTCCTGGTCGGTCGCGCCCCAGCGCAGATGGTAGGGCCGGATGATCAGCACGTAGGTCGCGCCAAGTACGATGGTCAGTGCGGCGATCGCCAGCCAGAACGGCCTACGAGAGCGCAAGCGGTGGAGGCGCTCCACCGACATTCCCACGCTGGCCTGCAGCGATCACCCCTGCTTGTAGTCTGCCAGCTGTACTTCAGTAGGGGTAGTCATGGCGTGAACGCATACGTGATGCTGGTGATACCACCACGCCAGTAGGGCCACGGCCCCGCCGGGAGCATCCATGCCACCTCGCCCTCCATCGGGACACGCATCCCGTCGCACAGCTCGTAGCGGCTCCAGCGGCCTTCCCACGGGGTCGGCACGTTCACGCCGTCGATCAGCGCCCCGCGCGCCTCGGCGCGCATCGAGTCGATCAGGCCGTCGGCATTGAAGCGGAACAGCAGCGTCACGCTGGTGTCGCCGTCCTGCATGGTCGCCGTGGCCGAGTGGTCATCGACCGTTGTCCACTGCACGCCCTGGCTGGGCAGCAGCGCCGTCGGGTACCAGGCGGCCTCGGCAAACCAGCGCAGCAGTTCGCCCTGCGCCATCTCGGGCGTGCCGCGCTGATCCGCCATCGTTACCAATCCGAACAGCGACGCGTGCAGCCTCCCCTCGCCGCCGATGTAGGAATCATGCACGCGCGCCGGCAGGCCAGGCATCACCGCGATGCGGGCCTCCCAGTCGAAGCCCGGCCGCCGGGTAACCACGCGCTGGGTTGAGCTGAACGGCTTCCACTGCGCATCCGTCAGGCTCATGTTGAAGGTGCCGGTGTGCTCCAGGGTGACGGCCGTGACCATCGGCTGCCCGTCAGTCAGGGCGGCGCGAAAGTAGCGCTGCACCGGCGCCGGCAGGCCGCTCAGCTCGCTCGCGTGATAGACCGTCGGCCGCATTGGCAGGCGGCCCGCCTCGAGCCGGGCGTGCATCGCGTTCGTTTCCGACTGCCAGCGATATGACCCGTAGGCGAGCGCGGCGCTCATGCTGGCCGCCAGCCCGACTGTGAGCCAAAGAATTTTCTGCCACATGGTGATCCTCTTCAATAGCTGGTTCAATTGAGTGCTCTTGCGACCTGCTCATCTGCGCGTAGCATCGGTTCATCGCGCTGCTGCCGCATGAAGAACAGACCATACGACATGAACAGGAAGGTGAGCACTACGCCAGCAATGGCGTTCCAGACCGCTGGAACGGTGTCCCTTCCAATAAAGCTCGTGAAGTCGATCAGCGCGTGGGCGACGACCAGCGGCCAGATGATGCCTTTCTTGAGCATCAATGCGGCAAAGGCAAATCCAATGGCCAGGGCGTAGGAGTGATGCCAGGGGCAGGAAGATGAACAGGAGCGCGGCGAGCAGCCCGTAGAGCCCGGCCCGGCTGGGCGGCCAGAGCACTGGCCGGGCCGGTCAGCAGGCGCGGTGTCAGACGCAGGGTCAGCCAGGCCAGCAGTGCAAAGCCCGCGAGTACAAGCGCGGTGCGCAGCACCCACCCGAGCCCGGTGGCAACCGGATCGGGGCGCTGCGCTGGCGTCGGTGACGTGAACTGTGCCGTGGTCGCAATTGCTTCAAGGGCTGGATTTGGCGCCGGGGTGGTATAGCGCAAGGCCCCGGCGATGTCGGGGGTCTCGGCCACACTGAGCGTCTCGCTCGCAATCTCCGCATCGCCGCCCACGGTGGCCGCAAGCGTCGTCGCGCCCATCGCCAGCCAGAGGTCGCCGACGATCGTGCCGTCAACGCTGCTGGCACCAGCGCCAAGCAGCGCGTCGCCACCAATCTGCGCGCTATTGGCCAGGCGAATGCCTGGATCAACGGTTTGATTCGCTGCGGAAATCGGGAAGCGCGTGCCGCCGCCCCCGCCGGCGATCAGATCCTCGCCGATCATCCCGGCGACGGCGATCTCGGCGCCCGCCGCACGCATGTCGCCATCAACCTGCCCGCGCGGTCTGGGTTACGGCAACGCTCAGTGCGATACCGAGCGCGAAGGTCAGGCCGAAGAAGGCGAGTAGCGCGTGCCGCTGAACCAGCGAGCGCGGCTGTGGTGCCGCCATAGCGATGGCGCTCACGGTGCGCGCTGCCGGATCGATCCCAGGCCGCTCACCTGCTCGTGCAGCTCGGGGCTGCCGATGTAGGCGATGCTGCCCCCGCCGCTGATCGTGGCGTCGAGCCGCTCGCTCGCGTTCACCACCACACTGCCGAAGCCGCTGAGATCGACGGTCGCCCGCTCACTGACGAAGGCTGCGCCATCGTAGTTGCCCGCGCCGCTGAGCGTCACACGTTGCTCCACTACCGTACCGTCGACCGTCACCGGCCCCGCGCCCGAGTGGTTCACGCTCAGTTGCTCGCCGCTGAAACCGCGTACGCTGAGTGTGCCGGCGCCGGAGAAACTGATCGCCGTAAGGTGCTTGATCGTTACCGCGAAGGTGACGCGGGTGGCGTCGCTGAAGCCCTGGTTGGCCTTGATGCCCAGGTAGAGCGTGTCGTCGCGCACGTCGCCCAGCACGATCGCCTGCAGGTTGTCGTCGGTCGTCACCGTGAGGCCATTAGTCTCACCCTGGGTGATGACGACCTCACCCACACCAGAGACATCGATCATGGTGAAGGCGCCGACCTCGCGTGTTTCGGTCGTGACGTTCCCAGAGCCTCGAAGCTGGCCAATGCCCAGATTGACCATAACACAGCCGCTGAGGGCCAGGCCTAGCAAGACGAGCAGCGTGAACCGAAGTATTGTATACATACACATCTCCACTTCTCTTCATAATCAAACCCGGATAATCATTCTGAATGGACGGCTCTTCAGGCACTAATCGCGGCTCGCTGTGTTTGCGCTGCTGATCGAGGCTCGTACCCCAGCGCACGACGCACAGCCCGGAAGGTGGGGGGCAGGCGGTAGCAGAGGGAAAGGGCAGCGCGAAAGAGGAGAGCGCACGTGGCCGGGGGTCGCGCGAGATAGGCGGCAGACTCATCAGCATAGCACGCGCAGCGCACGCGTTCCAGCGGGCAAAACCGCGCCTCTGATCGCCAGCTACCTGACCTTCTCAGGGGAAGCCCGGCAGCCCCGATCCGCTCGGCTGCGCACTCCGTGTCCCATGTCCGCAGTTTCCTCGGCAGCGTAAGGCTTGATGCCGTGCAACTCACACGGTGCCTCAGCAGGGCTTCGGTACGAACACCCGCATCCCATCACGCTCATCCATCATCAGGGCCGTGGTCGGGTAGCGCAGCGCGATCCGGGTCATCCACAGATCGCCGATAGCGCCGCTCGCATTGACGGTGCCGCAGATCACGAAGAGGGCCACCCATTGAGATCCAGGCATGAGCCAGATGCCCAGCCCGGCCAGCGCGCTGATCAGGGCGAACGGTGCAAGCAGGATGAGCACATAGGTATTGCGCTGGTACGCATGCCCAGGCGAGGTGGCATAGAGCATCAGCCCTTTCCAGAAGATGCCGTAGCGCGGTGTTGCGCCCGCCAGCCGCATCGCCAGGCCGTGCGTGAATTCATGTGCTACCAGGGTCAGGACAACCCCGATCAGCAGGGCGCCGCTCTCGCGCAGGCCGAGGGAGAACGAGCCAGACAGCGGCAGCTTGCCCAGGCTGTTCGCCAGCCTGGCGAACAGCAGTCCAAAGAGGAAAAAGCTGACGACTGCAAGAGCTTGTACCATGATCCGGCGGCTCGGCTTTGCGGTCACTTTCCAATACAGGATTTCGTGATACGCCTTGGGCAATGCGCCTGCGACCGGTATGGTCTGATTGGTGTTGATCATCGTAAACCTCCATAGTGCTCTCTGGCAGTGATTTGCCTATACGAGCATGTTGCCAATCAGCAACGCCAGACTCGCCAGGATGATCAGGAACACGATCACGCCGATGACGGCACTGACGATCGCCAGGGGTGTCATCGGGCGGACGGGACGGATCGGCTCGCCGTCGCCCCCGGCCAGTCGCTAAATGCTTCCCGGTTGAATCTGCGGTACCAGAGTGTCTGTCCCCTTTGACAGGCCCTTCGGCACGCTCAGGGCGAGCTCAGGACACAGACGCGCCGGGTGTTGCCTGAGCCTGTCGAAGGCAACGGCCACATACCGCAAGAACTTTGGATATACGCACACATTGTGATGATAGATGCCATTTCTGCATGTTTGTATCCTTTGTTTATAGGACTCTGTTGGTTAAAGGGTTTCTACACCACGGGTCAGGCCGCGCTGGCGGCCTTCGTATCGACGAGCCGGGGCGTTATGGAAGTTAAGAATTAAAACCGGTATGCCGCTTGCCGCCGCGCTGAAGCGCTCGGCTCTTCATGATGAAGGCCGCCTTCGCGGCCTGATACCCGTTTTAATTGTTAATCTTCATTACGCCCCCGGCAAACCCTCCCGGCGACTGAAGTCGCGGGCTCAGACCTGCGAAGCCCGCCTTCGCGGGCTCCATTATGGTACAAAAGCGGTTTAACCAACAGAGTCTTATAGTGGCGGGCGGAACGATGGATCTCTCCACCTGGTGCCTGAGCGTTTCCGCTCTGCGTTTTGCGCTCAATCGCTTTGCGCTTCACTCTAGGGAATGTGGCGCTGGCATGAGCATGGGTGGCGACCAGTCGATCCCCTCCACTCCAAATCCTCTCGCGTTTGCAGTGCCCCGGAGAGTAAAAAATAATTACCCTGCAAAGAGTATGCCAGCGGAAGCACCTGTTCAGTTCACGTGTGCATGGCCGCGTCAGCGTGGGCACAATTACTACGGCATCGACTTACGCTCAACACTGGTCAGGAAGCGTACACACCCGGTGAGGGCCTTCCAGTCGATGACGATGTGCATCATCGTGACCAGGCTTGCCGCAACACTGAGCCAGAAGTGGACATTGGCCCACTGAGCTTTGGTCAGGATGAACATGATCAGCCCCCCCGAGTGCGGGCCTGCCGGCGCAACATACAGGAGGAAACCTGTAAGGGCGGCGAGGATCCAGAGTGCGATCAAGGTCAAGGCAATCAACGCCCGGAGACGGGCTTTTTGTCCGCTCTGGCGATGCCGATCTGAGGTATGGGCGGGCCTAAGCACGCGAGATTCAGGGGTCATGGGTATTTCCTTTCATGCCGCCTCGTGGGCGGTGCTGCGTGGCAATCGGTTGCCGCTGCATCTCAACGACCTGGATAAGTTGCGGGCAGGACGGTCTCGCGCATAATCGCGCCGAACTGCTCGAACTGCTCGAACGCCACCGAGTGCGCGGCGTTTTCGATCGGGTACAACTGCTTGCCCGGTGCCTCCAGCGCGTTGAACCACTCCAGGGTCAGGTCGCGGCGCGCGGCGAGCTCGGCGGTGCCGTCGAGGATGTACACCGGCACCGCCAGGCGCGTGACATCGCGTCGGAAATCAAGCTCCTGGAGCTGCGGGTACAGCACCGTGAAGGTGTCCATCAGGCCGCGCAGTACGTTGAACTTCTCGATCAGGTTGTATTCGCTGGCGAGCACGCCATACGGCCCGATGCCGGAGGCGTTGCCAAGTTCCTGGTAGGCCTGCGATGGCGTGTACGGTTGGTAGAGTGCCTCGTACTGCCCCATCGCGAAGATGTTCGCGTAGGGGATATCGGCGTAGGGCGGCTGGCCATAGGCGCGCATGGTGGCCGCGAGCTGCGCATCGCCGTTGCGCGCCGCGAGATCGAGCACATCCTGGTAGAAGCGCCGGTCGGTCTCGCGCAAGCTGACCATCTGGCCACTACCGATAAAGGCGTAAAACAGGTCGGGCTGGCGTTGCGCCGCAAGGATGCCCAGGATGCTGCCCCACGATTCGCCAACCACGTAGATCTTCGGCTCGTCGAAGCGCTGGCGCAGGTAGTTGGTCAGCTCGATCGTGTCATTGATCGCCTGGTCGAGGGTCAGGGTCGCGGTGGGGTCGAGCGCCGCGTACGACTTGCCCGCGCCGCGCTGATCCCAGTCCACGACCACGAAGTCGCGCGACAGGTCGTCCAGCACCACACGGGTGAATGGGAGGCCGCTCATCCCTGGCCCCCCGTTGAGGTAGAGCAGCACTGGTTTGTCGGTGCTGTAGCCGCGGATCATGATCGCTTGATCGTGCCCACCCAGGCGCACGCTGGTCAACTCGGCGATGCTGCCGGGCAGCGGCGTGCCGTCTGCGCCGAGGATGGGCGGGGTGCTCGCCGGCAGCGCGATCCAGACGGCCAGCTCCAGGTTGCGGACGCCGTTCTTCAAGAACTCATGGCTGCCGCCCCCAAAGATATATTCCCACTTGCGATCCGGGTATACCCTGGCTTCCGGTTCGCGCGATTGAGGGGATGTCAACCACCGTCGGGCCATCTTTCTTGAGGTCAACATTACCGGCACAATACACGCTTTCCGTATTGCCGGTCAAGACATATGGTGTCGCATCCAGCAAATCAGCGGCCACAACCAGATCAGAACATTCCTTACAGCTCCAGTCTTTTGCCTGCCCCTCAAGCAGGGAATACATCGACATCGCTGGCACAAAATCAAGGTAACGCCTGGCAGGCGCGCTGAAAATCAAGGGCATCAAACAGTTTCTGAGCGGTCTCTGTAGTGGGATACCCATCCAGCACACAGTCAAAATCGCCAATCGGTGTGGTCAGTTTTTCTGTGTTCATACGCTGTTCTCCTGAATCATACTGTTTACCATTCGCGGGAGCAGGATCGCGTGTACGTGTCTCGTAGCCATGTCAAACACGCTGCCACGGATGCCTTTCACGCGTCGTCACCAATCCATGTGTCGTAGCCATCTTCAAGCATGTGGTATCGCCCGTGTGCCCACTGGTAGAAATGTTGCCAACTTAGCAGGGGTTGCTCGCCCTCAATATGCACCACAACGCCCGCTTCTACCGCACGGCGTATCGCGCGGAGTGCTTCGACGAGGCTCCCCCAGCTCGTCGGATATCCCATCGATGATCGCCCCTCATATAAGGCATCAAGTTCACGGATTCTTTCATCTGAAATCGTGTAATCCTGCCTGGGAATGTGTATCTCGATGCCACTTGTCGTCATGGCGAGCGCGAACTGCTCTTTGCTTGCAAGCATTGTCGCGATGAATGCTTCTTCAAAACCAAACCATGGGGTTGCCCATCCGTGTTGTTTTGCCCAGATTCGTAATGCGTGCGCAGGCGGCCACGTGATATGCATGCTGCCGTGACGATGCGCCGCCTGGGCAACATCATGATCGTCCGCTGTGGCCGCCCGTAGGGCCCAGGTAGGTATCGCTTTGTTCATTGATGTTTACCCTTCGTGTTGAAAGGACGTGGACACGCGTCGATCCAAGTATACACCACGATCGACGGGTCGATACCCGCTCGTCCTGCCCGGCATCTGCTTTTGGTGCTGCGGGCGGCCCAACGAGAATGAGACGGACATGCAGCTCCCTCCACGTCCCCATGGGAGAACGCCTCATATCCACCTCGTGTTCGTATGCGGTGTCGTTTATGGACGATGTATCCGCATCTGCGTAGAACACATCGGTGGATACACGACGCACCAACGCGAACGGCATCAGCATGCATCCCTCCCAACCCCGCCGGCTCGACCGGGTTCGTCAGGCCACAAAACACAGGCCCAACAGAGCAATACGACATCGCACGAGGATACGCCCCAGGATGCGTACTGGCAGAGCGCCACCGAATCTCGTCGCCGTCCTGGAGCAATGGGTTGGACACACGCGTCCATCTGATCAGGGAGTATCGGGGAGACCTCGATGTTGGATCAGCGGGCGGCACGCTGCCGGACTCTGACCCGTCTGCTGGCACACCCGAAACCGGCTGCGCGATCCGCGTGCGTGGCACGACCGGATGGCTGTCCGGCAGCGGCGTGGGCGTTTCGGTCGGGGGGGGG
>RRYU01021810.1_pt1 | contig 13096 bp, 11 predicted proteins | sample 2162651 | NCBI WGS metagenome assembly RRYU01 (sample SAMN10267283, study PRJNA491782) | microbial mat metagenome | isolation source: biomat in the production well | place: Japan: Minami-Kanto gas field, natural gas well KTG3 | collected 2017-06 | reverse complement strand
TCAAAGCGCTCAGGGACCGGAAATTCCAGGGGAAAAGACCGGAATCCTTCCGGAAGTTCCCAACGGACCTCGACAGGCATCCCCGCATCACCGGGGTTTTGCCAATACACGTGCCAACCCGGTTCCAGCTTCATGCGAACTGCAACGAGAAGCCCGTTTTCCTGTGCATTATCGACAACAAAGAGGTCTGCCGAAACATGCGTCTGATCTCCGAAGAGCGATGCATGAACGGTGGAAAAAGCTGCAGAAAAAAAGAGCAGAAGACTTGCGAATAACAATATTGTCCGGTGCTTTATCATAGGTAACATCTTCATCAATCCTTAACTACTAAACGGTAACGGGAAGCCAGTGACAAACCGAGTCATGCCCCCTGTGAAACCCAAACATCTGTTTCAAAGCGAAGATGACTGAAGAAAGAAATGCATTGCTCGTGGCTCAGCACTCTCCCTGTTCATCGCCTACAGTTCAACATCTCAACAAATCAACAGAAAAGCAAATCAATAACGCTGTTAACTCATCCCGTTTGATAGGTATGGACACTGCTCTGTGCAGATGGCAGATAATTCACACCAAACCAACTGACGAGAAGCACCAGGAACGCCAGAGCAAGATACCACTGAAGCCGGTTTTTATGAACGTTCGCAGAATTCGCATGCATGTAACCGAGATAAACGAGCCAGGCAATCAGGGCCCACGTCTCTTTAGGATCCCATGTCCAGTAATGCCCCCAGGCCTCTTTCGCCCAGAGAGCACCAAAGACGAGTCCGAACGTCAGAAAAACAAATCCAAGCAGAGCAAGGTAGTGACTCACCGCCAGCCCGTCGCTGTCTTCTGAAAACCTGTTCCGGAAGAGGTTATGCCATGCAGCTGCCGAAGAGGCGGCAAGCAGCACGTAGCCGACCAGATAAACCACGACATGAGGAACAAACCAGGCGCTCTGCAGTGCCGGCATGAGGGTTTTGTCATAAACATCGGGAAAAGCAAGGTTGAAACCGAGAAAGGCAGAGGCCAGCACCACACAGTAATACTTGAGCCAACCGATTTTCCAGCGGTACTCCACGAGAAAGCCGACAACGGGAATGAGAGTTGCATACCAGAGACGGGTTTCACCCAGAGTTCTGAGCGGAGGCCGCTCAATCCCGATCCAGAAAACGATCAGGAACCATACCATGATTGCCGTTCCCGCCATCATGAGCACTGTGCCCGGAACTTTCAGCGCACGCTCTCTGGCAGAGAAAACGCTCAACAGACTCCCCATGCCCCAGCATCCCATTGCAGAGTATGCAATATTTGGAAAATCAACCCAGGTCATTTGCTATATCCTCCAGACTCTCCATCTATTGCAGCAAAAAGCACAAAAACTGTTTTCATCGAACTATCGTGGTTAAAATAAAATCAAGAATTCAGAATCCTGAGGTCAGAATTCAGTAAAAAACGATACCCGAACTTCCCACAAAAAACCTGCTTCTGGATTCTGGCTCCTTTCCTCAAGGTTACCCCTTCCTGATCCCGTTCCAGAAAAACAGCGTATTACCTGCCAGAATCATGAAAAAGCCGAGATACACCACGGGCAACCATGGATCTTTTACCCCTTCCACAATACTGAGTTCCGACCATTTACCGAATTTTTCATCATAACTGAACTGATACAGCTTCCACCCCATGATACTGACAGGCCTGTTCACTTCAAGAGCCTCACTCCGGCCTTCACCCGCTTCACCACGTTGAATCGTTATCTCCGAACGATACTTTTTCGGTAATCCGGGAACCAGAAAAAGCAGCCGGTCATCCACCTCGACAAACGCCGGTTTCTCAAAAGGGCTGCCGGTACTTATCCAACCGGAAAAAGGCGTTCCGTCATGGCTCCCGGAAAGAAAAGCAAAAGGCATCCCCTGACCGGCATCAGAAGAAACCGGATTACCTGCATTATCGACGACAGCATTGGGAAGATACTTTTCCACTTCTACTTCGAGGCCTCCCCATGAAGCCACCATGCCCTCGACAATCTCCCCCGGGACGCCGGATTCGCCGGTTTCAAAACTTTCTTTGCCGGGATCATAGAGCGCAAGCCGGGGCTCATACTCCTCCATCTCGAAATCATTGAGATAAAGGGTAAAAGGAAGATCGATCGTGGCTTTTGAAGCTGGATTGTAGGCACTTGCCGTAGATTTTCCTTCATAAAGAGGAATAAGAACCCTCTGAAGATCTGCCGACCCGACAAGACCACAGGCCAGTGCTATCCAGAACCCTGCGTGAAAAAGAATAAACTGGAGATTGGAACTCCTGAAAGGCACCGTCTTCCAGACCAGAGACAAACCGAGGTTGACAAGAAAAAAGAACACTGTCAACGCAAAAGGCCAGCTTGAAAAAACATTATTCAATCTCAACGTCTGTGCCCACAGGGGCCCGGCGCCCTTTTCCTGGGGCAACACGCCGCCGAACAATGACAACACCGCAATAGCAATAATAAGACATAACCCCAAAGGTATACCTCCGAGCCATGCAATAACGCGGTTTTCCCTGAGAAGAAACGCAGCAAGAACGATATTCGCTGCAAACAAAACGAGGATTATGACGTTCAAAGGCCAGGAGGAAAGCGTGACGCCCTGCGAACCGGTTACCGCCTCGATAACAAAACCTGCAACGACAAGAACTACCGAAAACAGTGCCCCTTCTTTGAATGACCATGAAACGTCGGACCCGTTCACTGCTTTACTACCCATATACCCGACTACTCCTTCGTTTCATTATCCTTGCACTGACTGTTTTCTCCTGTTGTATCTTCTGTAATAATCTGACAGCATTTACAGACGATAGACAGCAGATCCTTCGTTGTCGCTCCGTTACGTATTTTTTCTACCGCAATGCCTATCTCTTCAAGATATGATTCGCTTTTAACGTCCTGCTGACCCCTTTTTTTGTTCAGATACTGAGAGACCGCAGCCGGGGTCACACCGAGTTTTTTGGCTGCCTGGGACTGCGTCATCCCTGTTTTTACCAGTCCTGCCGCTATGTCCGCCCTTATCTGGGGAAGGTTATACCATACGGCCTTTTCACACGGAAAGATCACTATACGTTTGCTTGTAGTTTTTCAAATAACAACCCAAAGGCTTCTCGCCTTACATCCCCGGCACTTTCCTGCAATATCGAGCTGAAACCGGCTACATTTGTATAATACAGGTTTCCGCATGCATTAACAATCGTTAAAGCCCGAAACAACAAAAACAGGTTCCCTGACGATGCCCGTCCGGCTGCCCTGTCCGCGTTGCAACAGGACAATTCCTGTTCAAAAAAACATACGTTATCATGCACCTTATAACATGGCCCTGACCGAAGATTCAGGAAAAAAACATCAGATTACAACAGAGAGGTATCTTCAGGAAGATTCACGAAGAAGAACGCAACACGTTTCACTGTGGACAGTATTAAAAATTCAACTTGTAACCTTCCGGATAAAATCTCTCGATAATCCCGACAACTTCCTCAGGATCATCCTCCAGAAAAATAAAATCCAGATCCTTTTTCGCAATATATCTTTTTTCCCTGAACATCATCTCCTGCATCCAGCGGTAGTAACCGCCCCAGTAATCGCTGCCCAGCAATATTATCGGAAAGCAACCGCTTTTCTGTGTCTGAATAAGCGTTGCTGCCTCGAAAAGCTCGTCCATCGTACCGAAACCTCCGGGAAGTACAATAAACGCCTGTGAATATTTGAGAAACATGACCTTGCGAACAAAAAAGTACTGAAAGGTCAACAACCGTTCCCTGTCGATAAACGCATTCGGGCGCTGTTGAAGCGGGAGCTCGATATTAAAGCCTATAGATATTCCTCCAGCCTGCTGCGCTCCCTTGTTTGCCGCTTCCATAACCCCCGCACCGCCACCGGTGATAACCGAAAACCCTTTCCCGGCAAGAAGATGCCCCATTCTCTCGGCCAACCGGTACTCCATCTGTTCCGGAGTCACCCTTGTTGAACCGAAAACGCTCACAGCAGGACCGGTATCGGACATTTTTTCAAATCCGTTCACAAACTCCGCCATGATCTTGAAAACCCGCCATCCGTCACCGGCAAAATCAGTCTGGGACGCGTACTTGTTATCCGGGGGAAGAACCCTCGAAGTCGTTGCTTCTTTATCCTGGCGTTTTTTTCCGGAAGAAGGCATAACGGTCAAAGTTCAAGAAAATTTCCGATAATATGTTTTCCTTCATCGGTCATGATCGACTCGGGATGAAACTGAACACCGTAAAGAAGCTTGTCCCGGCAGTCCATTGCCATAATAACACCGTCCTCTGTCCACGCTCTTACCGTAAGTTCTTCGGGAAGGCTTTTACGCTCAACGATAAGTGAATGATAACGTGTTGCGATAAAAGGATTTTCTATTCCGGCAAATATTCCTTCGTTATCATGATATATTCGCGATGTCTTGCCGTGCATGACATCAGCTGCCCGAATTACCGTTCCCCCCAGAGCTTCGCCTATTGACTGATGCCCCAGACACACGCCGAGAACCGGGATTTTGCCCTGAACAGACCGGATAAGCGGAACCGAAATTCCCGCATCAGCCGGTGTGCCGGGACCCGGCGATATAACAATTTTCCCAGGCCCGAGATCGAGAACCTCCTCAACACTGATCTCATCATTACGATACACAGCAACATTCGCCCCCAGTTCCCCCATGTATTGCACAAGATTGTAGGTAAACGAATCGTAATTATCTATTACAAGAACCATTGACGCTGAATGTGTTAAAAATGTTGATTTCGAGTACGATATTTCACCGCTTCACCAAGTTAAAACTGCGACAGGGATCAACTACGTGATAACCGGTTAACATAAAAAAAACAGTAATGAAAAACACCCCGGCTATACCGGCATTTTCCTGCCCTGTTCCAAAGCGGCGACGTAACGGAACATTTCTTCGTAAGCGTGGTTCATTCCGACGTTTCTACGTGCCATGACCACCCTCGCGGTTTCAAGGGCTTTTTGTGTGTCGTAGTACTGAAAACCCTTTCCCGAGACTCCCCACGAAAAAGAAGGGACGCTTTTTGGAGGGAAACCGCTATCGAAAATATTTGCAGATGTTCCGACAACAGTACCGGTATTGAACATCGAGTTGATCGAGCATTTGGCATGTTCACCCATCAGAAGCCCCAGAAACTGTTCACCGGTCTGGACCTCTTTGCCGTCAAGAATTATTTTAACCTTACCGTAATTGTTTCTCAAATCCGAAGTATTGGAGCCTGCCCCGAGGTTACACCACGACGAAATGTATGAGTGCCCGAGAAAACCGTCATGCTGTTTGTTGGCATACGGCTCAACAACCGAATCCTCAATCTCTCCTCCGGTCCTGGACATTTTTCCAATGGTTACGCTGGAATGCAGGTTCGCTCCGGTTCTGACCACAGCCGACTCACCGAGAAAAACATTCTGCGCAAGCACCGCCTGGGGTTCCACAACCACACCCGGGCTTATGTAAACAAAACCTTTCTCCGCATCAAGAACCGCACCGGGCTTAACTCTTGCGCCTTCACCGATATAGATATTCTCAGGGTTCTCCAGTGCTGCACGGGAAGACACTTCGCCGAAGTTTCTTCCCAGCTCAAACGTTCCCGCCTCACGCTCAAGTTCTCCCGGATGCAATGCAACCGGATCCCATATGTTCGTGAACAGCGTGAAACCATCCGACCGGATCCTCTCGGCTCCTGCCGTCAATGCTTCGATACCGATAACATCCGGCAAAAGCCCTGTTTCCCGTTCAGCGATACTCCCTGCCTTCACTCTTGCAAAAACCACATCGTCCCCCTGCATGAGACACTGTCCGGGAGCCGGGGGATTGTGAAGCATCATGGATGCCGCCCTTTCATTACAAACAAGTCTGCCGTTTACCAGAAGAAGATCCCTGTTCCGATCACCATCAGGCTGAAAAACAGGAAGACTGTCACGGAAAACCGGCTCAAGATAACGCCGTAAATGGCAGTAAAAAGCAACGTCGGAGCCAAGATGAAAACGAAACTTCTGCAGAAGCGTTCTGCAACCGCTGTAGAGAGCATATACAGGTTTGAAATGCACCAGAGGCAGGAACCGTTGAACCGCCTCATCCTCGAATATGACGATTTGCATAAAACGAACGTTGTTATTGCCTTTTCTTCCGCACTCTGATGCTCCCCGGCACCTGTCCTCCAGCTCAACAAAGCACCTTTATGGAAGCAGGAACGTTTTCAATCCTGATCTTCCCCTGCATACCTTCAAACACTTCACCGTCCAGATGCATGACTTCCGGTTCAGGAAGCTCAAGATCGATAGCGCGTACTTTGCGATAGATAACCTGAGAATCAAAGATCTGCGTACCCCGCATATATTTCAATGCATATCCCAAAAACCTTGCTTTTGGCACCGCCTTCAGAATACAGACATCGAGAAGGCCGTCATTGATCTCGGCTTCAGGCGCGATACGAAACTTTCCCCCTTCTATACGGCCGTTTCCGACCGAAAAGGCAAACACAGGTTCATGTATTTCTATGGATGCATCCGGGGTAATGAGCGTAATATGCATTTTTGGTGGTTTATAACCTAAAAGCACAGAGAGCAAGGCATTAAGATAGATGATCTCCCCCTTCATCCATTTTGTATTCCTGACTTTGCGGGCAATTCTCCCTGTCAGTCCCATACCGAGAGAATTGAGGAAATAACGCTGAAAATCTCCTTCCGCCTTCACCCTGCCCAGATCAATCGATACAGGGTCGGCTTTCAGATACGCATCAGCCGGATAATCACGACCAAACCGATGATCAAGCGATTTAATGAAATCATTTGCAGAACCGGAAGGAAGAATACCCAGACTCACGTCCGACAAAGCCAGAACATTGGCGATTTCATGGGCAGTTCCATCTCCGCCACAGGCAACTACTGACCGGCTGTCATCTAGCGATCTGAGGGCGATTTCAGGCGCATGACCGGCATATTCACTGTAGTAAGCGACAGCGTCGCCCAGAACACCCACCGCATTACGCAGATGATCGGCGCTTTTTGCCGCCCGGCCTTTATTGGCAACAGGGTTAATAATAAACGTCGTAGTATTCTTCACTGTCGATTCGGTGAATAAAACCGCCCCAAGAACTTCTCAAGAGCAGCAACTCCTCATAAATGGTTGCAGGAACGTGTCTGCAAAGAAAGAATATACACTCCACAGGTCATTTACCATACATCCCTGCTCCCATCAGCCCCCTCAGTACAGCAACTCTATGTCCCCAGATTACCTGAAAGAATCACACGCCAAAAAAGTGACGTGTAAAAACAAATAATCCTGCATTTTTTCTCCATAAAACCAAAAAAATATCTTATATATAAATAAATACATCACCAAGTACTTTACGCATACCATCAGAAACAGATATCATGAGCACTTGCACCGTAACAAATCTACCGATTACTGCAAACCGGAACTGGCGAGCCGTACACGAAAACAAAGGATACGATAAAGTCATCAAACTGCTTGGGGATGACATCATTCTTTACAGCATCGACACTGACCGGGATATTTCGCTTGACTCCATGGACATTGGTGTTTTACACACTGTCCTGCGCGATTCGAATCTTGAAGACAAGCCGGTCTGCCTTGTATGGGACATGAAATACATAGCCAACATCTCCCTTACCTATAAAAAACAGATCGCTGACCTTATCTATAACCCCACAATCACATTCGGCATTGTAATTTTCTTTAATATCGAGCCCCAGTTCCTCACCATGGCAGAGACCTTTGCAGCAATGGTTCCGGAAGGCCTGCCCGTACTGATCAAACAGAGCTATACGGATGCCGTAAACGCAGCGCTTGGCTGGAAAAAGGGCTTGCCTGTAAACGAGGCTGTTTACAGCGAAGAAGAGGAAAAGTATACATCCCAGAAAAGAGAATTCCTCGCGTTTCTCGGCAGACTTTCCTGGCTGAACCTGATGGATCAGGTTATACAGATGCCGTCCCGTGATGACAAGCTCTTTCCATTTTTCAAGGCCATCGAAAACCTCCAGGGTGATCTGCGGGAAAACATAAGGGAAAAAGAGCAGGAACTCGAGCAGATTGCGCGGGAAAGCGAAAAAACCCTTACGGAAAAAAACATTCTGCTCAACGCACAGAAAGAACTGTACAAAAAGCTGAAAAGCCAGCTGGAAAAAGAAAAATCATCACTTACCGCCCGAATCGCCACGCAGGAGATGGAACTCACGCGAATATCTACCGCGATTGCAGAAAAAACATCTACACTGCGGGAACTTCTCGACATGATCAGCGTGCTGGACATTGATCAGTCCCAGAAAAGCACCATGATTGAAAACTGCAGGAGGATGATCGATACGGAGATGATAGAGAAAAGGCTCAATATTGAGCTTACGACGACAGATTCCGAATTTCTGTCAAAACTCCAGAAAAAACACCCGAACCTCAACCAGAGGGAACTGCGCATCTGCCTGTTGATCAAACTCAATTACAATACCAGGGATATTGCCCGTTCCGTCGGGATCTCGACCAGGGGCATGGAAAGCATCCGTTACCGGATGCACAAAAAAGTCGGTCTGTCGAAGCACCAGTCCCTGAAAGGCTATCTTACCGATCTGGTGACTCCGATAAACTGAATGGTTATTCGCCATGAAACGGCATGGCCACCGTAACGGCAAACACGGAACAATGGAACACTGCAAGATTTCAGGGACTGAAATCATATCGAACCCACAATGGATCTTTCGTAACCCGGCAAAACACTATGCAACCAGGATCAAAAGAATAGGCAAGAATATTCTCTTTGCCTGGGTCGATTCGGATAAACCGGTTGTACTTGAAATGTTCGAAGGGGATCTTGTCAGAAAGGTTCTTGAAGACTCCGGTCTTGAAAACAAGCCGGTATATTTCATCTGGAATCTGGAGAACGTGAAAGGAATTACGTATGCTTACAAACGTGGCATTGTTGACTTCCTTTACAACCCTTCGCCGCCGCTCAACTGTGTTGTTTTCTACAACACCATTCCCGACTTCCTGAACACAACGGAAAGCATCCAGGCAATCCTGCCTTCCTCCCTGCAGATTTTTTTTTCCGAAAGTTACAGTCAGGCGATAAAGCTCGTTCTTGACGTTAAGGGGGGCGAAAACGCATCACATGCTCCCGATGATGAATACGAAGATCTGAAAAAATCATTTCTCGCTGCAACAGCGAGGATCGGATGGCTGAACATGCTGCACCCTCCGATTTCCCTTCCCCATCCGGAACATGAGCTTTTTCCTTTTTTCAACGCCATCTCATTCCTGCAGAAAGACCTTATCGAACAGGAGGAACTGTACAGGAAAAAAAAACTGCGTCTGGAAAAGGCATGCTCTGAAAAAACAAGAGAAGTCGACGCCTCGATTTCGTCCATAGAGGACAAAAAAGAACAGCTCCTCGCTCAGTTTACACATGAAAAGTCGTCACTTGAAAACACACTTGCATTACGACGGAATGAATCCCGAACCATAGGAGCAACGCTGAAAAGCCGGGATGCTGAGCTGCGAAAAACAGTAACCGATATCACCAACCTCCCGATCAGTCTCCAGCAAAAAAAACAGATGCTGGATATCTGCGACGATCTTCTTGAGTCCGAAAGAAACCAGAGAACAACGGGCCTTCCGCTCACGACGACTGATTCCGCCTTTCTTTCCCTGCTTCATCAGCAACACCCGAATCTCAATAACAGGGAACAGAAAGTCTGCCTTCTGATCAAGCTGGACTATGACAATACCGAGATTGCCGACTACTATGCGATCACAAAACGTGGCATGGAAAGCCTCAGATACCGCATGCATAAAAAAATCGGCCTCAAGAAAAACCAGTCACTAAAAAACCACCTCACCACTCTTGCCGAAAAACTCGGTTCTCCACCATAATTAACTGCATAATCCGGATATAGTTACCGTATTTTCAAACCTGAACGCCTCCCTCAGCCCATAATTCCAGCAGAAACTTGCCTGAACACAAAAAAAAACGTATTCTAAGAAAAAGAATACGTCAATTATTCACACCCTTTATAATCAGTGGTACCCCATGAAAAACTGCCCGGTATCAAACCTGCCGATAGTCGAGAAATCTCATTGGAAAACCGAACATCCGGACCAGAGATACACTACGCGCGTCAAAAAAGTCGGCGACGATATCTTTCTGACGTACTATGAAGCAAATACCGATATTGTCATTGAAGACAGGGACCAGTCCCTGTTTCGAATGGTGCTTGAAGAGTGCGGGCTTGAAGACAATCTTGTCTATCTCCTGCGCGACCTGACTCATGTAAAGAGCATTTCGTACGCATACAAGATAATCCTCACACAGCTTATCTACCGCTGGCCTCCTTACTTCAAACTGATTGTTTTCTATAATATCGATCCTGATTTTCTCACTACCGTGGAAACATTTGCATCTATCGTTCCCGATAGCACTCCGGTTCTGCTGGTGGATTCGTACAGCGAGGCGATCGAGGCAATTCTGGCAGCAAAAGCCGGCAACCTTCCACAAGCGGAGTACGAAGAAGAGGAAGACGAACTGTATGCACAAAGGAAAAAGGAATTTCTTGCCGCAACGGCCCGGATCGGCTGGATGAACATGCTCAACCAGCCGATTGCTCTGCCTGATGAAGAAGAGCTTCTTTACCCGTTTTTCAAGGCTCTCGAATGCCTGCAGAAAGACTTGCAGGCCAAGGAGCAACTTTCCACCCGTGACAAAAAACTCGCAGAAAGCAAAACCGAAAAAAAACTCTCTGAAAAACTGATACTTCTCAACGCCCAGCATGAACTGAACAACCAGCTCAAGGCCCAGTTCGATCGTGAAAAAGCAACATTACGATCCCGCATAGCGGCACAGGATATGGAAATCACCCGGGTCTCCACGGCAGTTGCAGAAAAAACAGCAACACTGCAATCTCTCAGGGAAAAAATATTCGGACTTGATATTGCGCACGAACTGAAAAAAGAGATGGTAGAATCATGTTCCAGGATGATTAAAACAGAAACAATCGAAAAGAAAATCAATACCGACCTTACTGCAACCGATTCGGAATTCCTCTCAAAGTTGCAGCGGAAGCATCCCAACCTCAATCAGAGAGATCTGCGAATATGTCTGCTGATCAAACTGAATTACGATACAAGAGAAATCGCTCGTTCTATAGGCATCTCGACAAGAGGACTTGAAAGCATCCGTTACCGGATGCATAAAAAAATGGGGCTCTCCAAACATCAGTCGATAAAGAATTATCTGACGCAACTTGCCATGTCATAACACAGCAATTATAGAATTTTTCCGCGCCCATGAGCACATGTTCCGTTTCCGGATTGCCGATAATTGAAAACCCCCTCTGGAAAGCCGATCATACCCAAGAAGGCTATCGGACAATGTTCAACCTTATTGGTCCGGACATCATACATGGCGAGATAGTTGCCGATAGTGATATAAACATGGATTATATCGACATCGATATATTTCAGAAGGTTATCAGCGAAAACAATCTTGCAGAGAAACCGATATACATGCTCTTCGGTCTGAAACACGTTAAAGGAATCTCTTTCACATACAAAAAAAACCTGATAAACCTCTTCTATAATTCCGGCCCCACATTCAAGCCGCTCGTAATCTACAATGTAGACGCCGAAATACGCTCAATAGTGGACACGTTTGCCGCTATCGCCCCTGAAGAATCCAGGATAGTTGTTGCCGAAAGCTACCCTGAGGCCATGCAGATGATACTCGATGCAAAATCCGGCAACCCCGAACCGAAAACGAATGAGAGCGGCGAGGAACAGCAATACAATGCCTACGTAAAAGAGTTTCTTTCAACCCTTGCCCGGCTTAGCTGGCTTAACCTCTTCGAGCACCCCATAACCTTACCTGAAAGTACCAGTCCGTTTTATCCCTTTTTCAAGGGCCTCGAAGCGTTCCAGCAGGATCTGCGGGAAAAAGAAACACTGTATCAGCAAGAGTTGAAAAATGTTGCTGAAGAGTGCGAAAAAAAGATTGCTGAAAAGACCATTCTGCTCAATGCGCAGAAAGCCCTGAAGAAAAAAACAGAATCACAGCTTGAAGGGGAAAAATCATCCCTGATCGCCAAAATTGACGCAAAAGAAAAGGCAATGAAACACATGTCCTCGATCATTGCCGAAAAGAGATCGAAAATCAAACTGATTCAAGACCTCGTCGAACAAACGGATATCGAACCGGCAATAAAACAAAGAATCACGAGTTACTGTGGGGAACTTGTGGACTATTACGATCAGAGCGACAATAAAGCCGAAACGGAGATAACCCTTGCGAATTCCGCGTTCATTGCAAATCTGCAACGCAAACACTCCACTCTCAGCAAAAGGGATCTGCGCCTGTGCATGCTGATAAAACAGAACCTGAGCACTCTCGATATAGCGCACACCATAGGCATAACGACCCGCGGTGTCGAAAGCATGCGCTACCGGCTGCACAAAAAACTCGGTCTGACAAAACACGAGTCGATCAAGAACTACCTGCTCGGCATAGACGACAGATAACAGATCCCTCTCTCCTGAAACAACGAACGCACTTACCCGAAATACATCGATTTCACATTCACGAACTCACGGATGCCGTAGTGGGAAAGTTCACGGCCGTAGCCCGACTGCTTTATCCCCCCGAAAGGCAGGCGGGGATCCGATTTCACCATTGCGTTGACAAAACAGTTGCCGGCATCGAGACGCCCTGCAACTGCCGTTGCCCTTTCGGAATCGGTTGAAAAAACTGCCGATCCGAGACCGTAGGGACTGTCATTGGCTATCCTCACAGCGTCGTCGTCGTCAAGGGCCTCAATAACCGTGGCAATGGGGCCGAATGTCTCCTCGCCGTAAACCGCCATTCCGGGAGAAACGTCGGTTACTATTGTCGCCGGGTAAAAGAATCCTTTTATCTGCGGTATTTCCCCGCCGCAAAGCACGGTTGCACCAAGCTCACGGCTCTCTTCGACCTGACGGTGAAGCTCATCGCGGAGATCCTTTCTTGCAATAGGCCCGATCCGAACCTCGGAATCAAAAGGATCACCCATTTTCGCCCTGCCCATTCTCTCGAGCAG
>RRYU01003614.1_pt1 | contig 13105 bp, 8 predicted proteins | sample 2162651 | NCBI WGS metagenome assembly RRYU01 (sample SAMN10267283, study PRJNA491782) | microbial mat metagenome | isolation source: biomat in the production well | place: Japan: Minami-Kanto gas field, natural gas well KTG3 | collected 2017-06 | reverse complement strand
GTTTTTCGCATCAGGACGCCCTGCGGACGCGCAGAAGCGCGTCCCTACGGAAAAAACCTCCCCGTGAGAGGGATACCCCACCCCCCTACCCCCTCCCCTCCCAGGGGAGGGGGGAGAGGGGCCATAGCGCGTCCTGATGTGATTCATCCAAAAAACATACCCCTGTGGGGCGGGGGGTGGGGGGATTCAGATGCGCGTTTTGCCAGGCTGATAGGTGAGAGCCTGGATCATAATATTCCGGGCTGTTCTCTGTATTCAGATGAAGGTGCCAGGTTCATGCAACACTGTATCTATCGGGTTTCTTTCGTTGTAGGGTTATTCCTGCTGATGCTTTCTGTAACAGCCTGCGGCGGCATTGTTGGTGAACCATCTTCAGAAACAGTGATCGTTCAGGTTACGAGCGAGCCGAATCGGGAAACGGTTATTGTTGAAGCTACTGCCGAGCCGTTAGCTCCAACGCCAACGCCTACTCCCTCTTCCTTTACCACGTTACATCCGATCCTGGGCGATGTTCAGGTGCGCCAGGCAATCGCCTATTGTACAAATCGCCCTGATCTGATCGAGGCAGTGTATCCCTTTCTCAGCACAGACGGACAGGGCGAATTGGTAATGGACTCGTTTGTGCCGCAGGGCCACTGGGCTATGGCGGATGATCTGACAACCTATCCGTTTGATCCGCAAGCCGGGCAGGCGCTGCTGGAAGCGGCTGGATGGTATTTTGACGATGATGCTGATGCAGGATCAGTGCGTCGTAATCCCAATGGCGATCTGCTGGCGCTCAAGCTTACTACTAATGATGTGCCATTTCGGCGTACCTGGACGCAGGCATTTGCTGAACAACTGCTGGAAAACTGTGGTATCCAGATTATCCCGATCTATGCGCCTTCGGCATGGTGGTTTGGCCCTGCTAGCGGTCTCCAACGGCGCGACTTTGAGCTAGGGGCCTTTGCCTGGCAGGGCAATCCAGATCCAAAGGGCCAGTCATTATATGCTTGTAGCCAGATTCCACGACCAGAAAATAATTGGCAGGGCCAGAATTATATGGGTTGGTGCAATGCTGTAGCCAATCGTGCCATTATGGCTGCCAATACCACTCTGGATCGCCAGGAACGCATTGAACACTATGCCACCTTTCAGCAAGAGCTGACGCAGGATATGGTTAGCCTGCCGTTGTTTCAGCGCCTGAATATTTATGCCGCCAGTATCTATCTGCTGAATATCACGGCAGATCCGATTGAGTTTATCACGGCCAATGTGGCCGAGTGGGATCTGGAGACAAACGACCCGCTTATTGCGATGGTCTTTGCACAGGAACCGGACACCCTCTGGGCCCAACAGCAGCCCTCAACAACGGTAGGGCAACTGGCAGATCTGATCAATTTCCGCGCATTTACGCGCTATGAGTATGATTATCAACCGGTTGCGCTGCAACAACTGCCAACTCTGGATAACGGTGGTGCGCTACTGCAGTCGGTTCAGGTGACTGCTGGCGATCAGGTATGGGATGCCAGTGGTCAGGCGGTAGTACTGGCTCCCGGCATCGAGGTGATTAATGCCGCCGGTCAATTGATCACCTATACTCAGGGCCTCAGTGTCACGATGAGCCAGCTTCAGGTAACATTCGAGTATGTTGATAACCTTGCCTGGGAAGATGGCGTGCCGGTTACGCGTGCAGACTTTGAACTGGCCGCCCGCCTGGCATGTGATACGCCAGTCATAGGAACCAGTTCGATTGTGTGTGTGTCGCGGCAAAAGATTGATTTTACCAGCGACACGGCCTATACAGTTACCTACCTGCCCGGTGCGCTGTGGCCAGAATATTTTATCTATACCGCTGGCCTGTCACCCTTTGGCAACCAGGAAGCTTTTCCAGCTCACCGCGAGATTACCAGCGCCAATCAGTATACCGGTATGTCTCTGGGCGAAGTGCCGTCCGAGGCGCTACCGACGTTGCCAGAAATAACCCGCGATCCACTCAGTAGTGGCCCGTATCGTCTGGTCGAGTGGGAAGAAGACATGCATATGGCTTTTGAAACCAATCCCTACTACTATGCTGATGCGCCTGCCGTGTCTAACTTCTTTGTGCGCTTTACCCCTGATGTTAGCCAGGCAGTTGTGCAGCTCCTGACCGGCGAGGTTGATGTGCTCGATCCCGCAATGATCGACAGCGGTGCAGCGGTTGTTGATGTGCTGCAAGCAGCCAGGCAGGGCGAGCTTCAGGCTTTTCTGAAGGCCGGGGCTACCTGGGAGCATATCGATATGAATCTGTTTGTACGCTAAGACATGGTTCAGAACCTATCTGAAAAAGGTAGGTTTGTGAACCAGACGGGATTGTCTTGCGATGATACCCCCCCTCCCCCTGAGGGCTATACATGACCCACAAATCGGGGGTGCGGGGGCCTCCGGCCCCCGCAAAAAAATTGTTTTCGGTTTGTTTTGGCGGCTTTGCCGCCAAAACAAACCGAAAACAACAGAATCTCGGCGGGGTGCAACCCCGCCGAACCATGTCGATGGTAGGAAGACGCGATTTCTACCGCATCCTGATGCGATAAACTTGTGGGTCATGCATAGCCCTGAGGGAGAGGGGGGGCAGGGGGGAGAGGGCGTATCGTCGGACCAAACGGTACAGTAAACCTGAACCTTGTCTTAGACATGGTTTCAGACAGGCAATTCCAACTTGACAGTCGGCGTAGGGGCGACCGGCCGGTGGCCCCTACCGAACGCCATAAGGGGCTGTTCCAAGGGTAAAGTAAACCTGAACCTTGTCTTACACATATAATTGGAAAATATGTTATAACGTAAATTACAAAACTCATTTCGTCCGATCAAATAATCAGGTAATAAGGAGAAAATGGGATGGTGAAACATCGATTAACGCCATTTTTTAGCCTGCTGGTTCTTGGCGTGCTGCTGCTGGCTGCCTGTGGTCCGGCTGCTCCGCCGGAACCACCTGCTGCTACTGAAGCGCCTGGCGGCGAACCAACCGAGGTTACCGATGTCGATTCGACCGAGCCAACGGAACCGACCGACGATGATTCTTCTACTCCCCCGACATCTTCAGATGAACCGTACAGCGTGGGTATTTTTGAAGACTTGACGACCGTGAACTACTGGGCCTATCTGGGGCCAGACTCTTCAGTCTGGAACGGCTATTTCCTGGGGCCTCAGGCAACCACAATGCTAGGCTTTGCCGATAAAACCTATGCCCTGGTACCAATGGTTGCAGCAAGCCTGCCTGAACGCCCCCTGACGCAAGAAGGTGAATTCTACGTCAGTGAAATTCCGATAAAAGACACAATTACCTGGAACGATGGCACGCCCTTGACGGCTAATGATGTGGCTTTTACGGCTAATACTGTGCTAGACTTGCAACTGCCTGGTAACTGGGCCACCTTTATCAACTCCGACTTTCTGGATCGGGTTGAGGCGGTCGATGATTATACGGTGAAGTATTACTACACCCAGGATCCGGGCCTGGCCGTCCATGAATATGGCACCCTGAATGCCCCGGTGATGTCCGAGGCGTACTGGGCACCGATTGTCCAGCAGGCTCGCGAGGCCGTCGGGGCGCTGAACCCTCCCGCCGAGGATGCGCCCGAGGCTGACCAGGAGGCGTATCAGGCGTCTTTGAGCGAGGCACTGAATATCCTCTATAGTCATGATCCCCAGGACGAGCCACGCGCTGGTGCATTTACCTATGCACGTTGGGAGCCGGGCGCGTTTGCCGAGAGTAGCGCCAATCCTGATTATTATCGTTCCGGCGCTCAGGTACGGGCGTATGCCGATGGAACATACGAGGAAGTTAAGGACGGATCGTATGAAGTGATGGTTGGTGAACCTGCCAGCGAGGTGGTGGTTGAGTATACGGTGGGGCCATTTGTTCCATCGACCATCTATACGCTGTATAGCGACCAGAATGCGGCATTGCTGGCTTTGCAGCAGGGAGAGATCGACTTTATCCTCAATTCGCTTGGATTGCAGCGCGGTCTGCGTTCGCAGGTCGAAGGGCAGGAAGAGGTTGAAGTTATCGATAATCCAACCAACGGCTTCCGCTATATCTCATTCAATGCCCGCGAAGCGCCAATGAGTGATACAGCGTTCCGTCAGGCGGTTGCGGTACTGATTGATAAGGAGTTTGTCACCCAGCAGATTCTACAGGGGGTGGCGAATCCGATCTATAGCTTTATCCCCGCAGGTAATGCGTTCTGGTATTACAATGATGTCCCCAAATTTGGCCTGAACGAAGACGGCACGCCGATGACGCGTGAAGAACGGATCAACGAGGCGATCCGCATTCTGGAAGAAGCTGGTTATTCCTTCGAGGGCGACCAGAAACCAACGTGGGACGAGGAAAACCGCGAAGTGGTCACTGGTGGTACGCTGATACTGCCCGACGGTAATGTAATGGAGCAGATTGAGATGCTGGCCCCCGGCCCTGGGTATGATCCGCTCCGTTCGACCTTTGCGGTGTGGGTAGAGCAGTGGCTGAATGAGTTTGGTATACCCATGCGTGCAAATCTAACAGGCTTTAATGTTATTCAGGATCGCGTATTTGATCAGCAAGACTTTGATATGTATATGCTGGGCTGGAGTGTGACGATCTTCCCCGACTATGTGCGCGACTTCTTCCATAGTGATCGCGCTGCGGCGGGTGACTTTAATGCCGGCGGCTTCAACAATCCCGAATTTGATCAACTGGCCGATGGCATCAAGTCTTGCACTACTTTTGAGGAGTGTAGAGAGATCGCCAACGATATCCAGACCGTGCTGGCCGAGGAATTGCCCTATATTGTGATCTTTGATACCGATATCACCGAGGTCTACGCCAGCAGGCTGACCTATCCCGTGACCGAAACCCTGGATGGCCTGCAGAATCTGTATGGCCTGCCCGAATCGGTACTGGTTGAGTAGGGGGCTATATATTCCCCACACGGGGGTAAGCGAGGGCCTCCGGCCCTCGCAAAAAAATGTTTGTTAGCACGAATAACTCCTGGGTGAACCAGACGCCCTCACCCCCTACCCCTCTCCCTCAGGGAGAGGGGGGTCTCACAGGGGTAGGTTCTTTGGCTGGATCGCATCGTAACGCCATCCGTAGGGACAGGCTTCTGCCTGTCTGTGGGGACGTGTTCCGCATCAGGACGCCATGCGGACGCGCAGAAGCGCGTCCCTACCCGTGTGAGGGCAGGGGGTGGGGTGATTGAGATGCGTCTTTCGCCGAACTGATGGTTGGGAACCTCCACCATCCCAGGACTTTTTCGTGCTAATAAGTGTTTTCGGTTTGCTGTGGCGGCTTTGCCGCCACAGCAAACCGAAAACACTATCCCTACGGTTCATATGAACCGTACAAGAGTGTGGCCGCATGCGTGAGCCAGTCCAATCAGGCCGGTCAGGATGAACTGGTTGGCCATGGCGAGTGGTTGTTTTGCACGTTGCGCTTAAACGCTTTGCGTTCTGCGCTCAGGAGGTTCGCCCTTGGCACGCTATATTGCTCGACGTGTTCTGCAAGTAATTCTCACATTCCTCCTTTTTCTCACTCTGTCTTATGTTTTAATTGAGGCTATGCCGGGAGACTTTGGCCAGGTCTTTTTGCAGGACCCCAAGCTGACCCTCGAACAGCGCGAGGCTATCAAGGCCAATCTTGGTCTGGATCGGCCTGTTCAGGAACGCTTTTTTATCTATATGGGCGCTCTATTGCGTGGCGATCTGGGCATCTCGTTTCGTTATTATCCGCGCCCCGTGATCGATGTGATAATTGAACGTGCCCCCCGCACCCTGATGCTGTTTCTAACCGCCACGGTGGTGTCGTTTTATGTGGGCTTCTTTGCGGGCAAACTGCTGGCCTGGCGGCGTGGCCGGGTGTTAGAGTATGTCACTACCGTGGGAGGAGTGACGCTTTATACGGTCTTTACGCCCTGGTTTGGCCTGATGATGATCTGGCTGTTTGCCTATACCCTCGACTGGTTCCCGATTGGCAAGTTTATTACGCCAGCATTGTGGCGCAATGCCCCGGTTGAGGCAAATGTGGTCTTTAATCGCATGCTCCTGACGGCGCTGATTGGTACGATCCTGCTTCTAGGCTGGTTGTTTGCCACGCAACGTGTGCATGGGCGCTGGCGCAGCATGGTGCGCTGGTTGGGCGCATTGCTGATAATTGGTGGGGCTGCGGTATTCTGGCTGCCATCTGGTCTGACCCGCTATGCCCTGGATATTCTGTACCATACGGTGCTGCCGGTAATGACCCTGACGCTGATTACGTTTGCAGGCATTATGCTGTTGACACGCAACAGTATGCTAGAGACGTTGCGTGAAGATTATATTACCACGGCACGTGCCAAAGGTCTGTCCGAAAAGGTGATCCGCGATAAGCATGCTGCCCGGAATGCTATGCTGCCGGTTGTAACGTCGCTGGTCTTTAGCCTGGCTTTTGCCTTTAGCGGCGGCGTGATCACCGAAGGTGTCTTTTCGTGGCCCGGCATGGGCGAGGTGCTGCTCAATTCAGCCGTTATTCAGGATATTCCGATGTTGATGGGGGCTTTGATCTTTACCGGCATCTTTGCGTTGCTGGCTCATCTGGTGGTTGATATCCTGTATGCCTTCTTAGACCCGCGTATTCGCTATTCATAGGAGGAACCGCCCGTGGCTACCGAACAAGGTCAAACACCGATTGTCCCGCCCCGCCACGATACCATGCTGCTGGATCAACAGGAGCGTGATCGTTTACGGGCGCAGCCTCTCTGGCAGGTGCGTCTGCGCCTGACCGGGCGTACCTTGCGCTCAAACTGGCTGCTGTTCCTTGAAAATAAGATCGGTGTCCTTGGTCTGGCGATTATTATTTTTTATGGTGCGCTGGCGCTGGCGCATCCGTTGATGATGGATCGCGTATGGGATCGCAATATCTATGATCCGGTCACTGGCTTTGATGCTCTGGCGTCCCCGCATCCAGCCGCACCGTCGGCGCAACACTGGCTGGGCACTGATCCATTGGGACGCGATGTGCTCAGTCAGTTGATGTATAGTGCCTCGGCTGAGTTTATTCTGGGCATGGTTGCTGCGGTCATTACGGTGACGGTTGGCACGACTATTGGTGCGCTGGCGGCCTATTTCCGGGGGTGGACAGATACGTTCTTTATGCGTCTGGCCGATCTGGTGATTACGCTGCCGTCTCTGGTGCTGTTGATTGTGTTAAGTGGCCTGTTTGAAATGAACCTGCCCCGCCTGGCGGTGATCCTGGGGATTCTGGCTGGCTTTGGTGCAACCACGGTGATTATCAAGTCGCAGGCGCTAACAATTACGGTACGTACTTATATCGATGCGGCGCGTGTGGCGGGAGGCAGCCACGGGCATATTATTCTGCGCCATATTATTCCTAATCTGTTGCCACTCTCGTTCCTGTATATGATGTTTACCGTTACCGATGCAATTTTTGCCGAAGCCGTGTTGACCTATCTCGGTTTGCTGAATGTGCGTATGTCCTGGGGCTTGATGATCCATACCACCCAGACCGCCGGGTATCTGCTGAACTTTGAGACATGGTGGCTGATTGTGCCAGCGGGCCTTTCGATTACGCTACTGTGCGCGGCGTTCTATCTGGTCGGGCGAGCCTTCGATGAGGTGATCAATCCGCGTCTGCGCCGACGGTAGCATGGGGCACGTAAAAAAGAGAAAGTAGAAAAGCGAAAAGAGAAAGGTAGTAACCATCGTTGTCTGAAACAATTCTACAAGTTGAAAATTTAACCCTGCACTATACGACGCGTGCTGGTGAAATATCTGCGGTTGATAATGTTAGTTTTACGCTGAAAGAGGGCGAATCGCTTGGACTGGTAGGCGAGTCGGGCTGTGGCAAAACGACGATTGCCAGTAGTTTACTGAAACTTCTGGCCGACAATGCCGAAATTACGCAGGGGCGCATTCTCTTCAAAGGTGTGGACTTTGTGCCGTTGAGCGAAGATGCAATGCGTCGCTACCGCTGGCGCAATATCTCAATGGTCTTTCAGGCGGCTATGAACTCGCTCAACCCGGTCTATAAAGTGGGCGACCAGATCATCGAGGCGATGGAGGCACATCTGGGCGTGCATTCATTTGACCAGGCCCGTCAGCGTGTCACCGAACTGTTTACGATGGTCGGGCTTGACCCTAAAATGATCGATCAGTATCCCCACGAATATAGCGGCGGCATGCGTCAGCGCGCTGTGATTGCAATGGCGTTGTCGTGTAATCCCGACCTGGTGATCGCCGATGAACCAACAACCGCTCTTGATGTGATTGTGCAGGATAAGCTGCTCAAGCAGTTGAAGCTGCTGCAGGATCGTATCGGTATGAGCATGATCTATATCTCGCATGATATTGCTGTGATTGCCGAGGTCAGTGACCGCATCGGGGTGATGTATGCAGGCAAACTGGTAGAACTGGCAAGTGCCGATGAGATTTTTTATCGTCCGTTGCACCACTACACCGCCGCGTTGATGGCGGCTTTTCCCAGTGTCACCGGCCCACGCCGCGAGTTGACCACGCTGGGTGGCGAGCCGCCGGATCTGCTCTGTCCGCCACCGGGGTGTCGTTTTCATCCGCGTTGCCCGGCTGCCGATGCGATCTGTCAGCAGAAGGAACCACCTTTTGCCGATATGGGCAATGGCCATTATGTGGCCTGCTGGCATCTGCACGAGGTGAGCGCATGAGCAAAGAACCACTGGTGCGGGTTGAGGGCCTGCAAAAGGTGTTTACGCTTAATCAAGGATTCTTTCGCCGTAACAGCGCTGTTATTACCGCAGTGAATAATATTACCTTTCAGATCGCTCCGGGCGAGAGCCTGGCCCTGGTGGGCGAGTCTGGATCAGGTAAAACGACCACAGGCAAATTGCTGGTGCGCCTGCTAGATGCGACCGCCGGACATATTTATATGACTTTCGACGACCAGACGGTTGATGTGGCTGATCTGAAGGGCCGCGACATCAAGGCATTTCGGCGCAAAGTGCAGATGATCTTCCAGGACCCGTATGAGTCGTTGAATCCGCGCCGCACGATTTTCGACACGGTAGCCGAGCCATTGCAGGTGCAGGGAATTGGCAATGTGCTGGAGCGTCAGGAGCGGGTTGCCGAGATGCTGGCGCTGGTTGGGCTAAAACCGCCTTCAACATTTATGTTCCGTTTTCCCCACGAGTTATCGGGTGGTCAGCGTCAGCGTATCGCGATTGCGCGTGCCCTGATTGTCGAGCCGGTTTTTGTGGTTGCTGATGAACCAACCTCGATGCTGGATGTGTCGATCCGCACCAGCATTATGCAACTGATGCAGAACCTGGCCGAACGTCTGGGTGTTACCTATCTCTATATCACCCACGATCTGGCAGTGGCCCGTTATATGTCCGACCGGCTGGCAGTGATGTACAAGGGCAATATTGTCGAGATTGGCCCTACCGAAGAGGTGCTCCAGCATCCGCAGCACGAGTATACCCGCGAGTTGCTGGCTGCGGTGCCCGTACCTGATCCGCGTGCGCGGCGGATTGTAGAAAGTTCTGTCCGCCCCTAAACCTCTCAGGATACCACTGGGTCATTCCCAGCGGGGGGAGGGGCGAATAATTATTCGCCCCTACGAAGGTGCAACGCGCTGTCCATTTGGAATGACCCAGTGGTATCTTTCACGGGTAGGTTTTTTGGCCCGACCGTATGTCAATGGGATCGGTAGGGGCAACCCCCCGTGGTTGCCCCCGAACAGCGTTTCCGTCATCAGGACGCCCTGGGGCAGGCACAGGGGCCTGCCCCTACCGAAAAAACCTACCCTTGCGAGTATCCCCTCACCCCCTCACGATCCGTTCTGGTGGGTATCGGCATGCGCCCGGTTGCCTATCGTACAAAAATTCTGTCTGCCCCTGAACTTCTGCCTGTCCGTGCGGACGTTTCCCGTATCAAAACGCCCTGCGGACGCGCAGAAGCGCGTCCCTACTACCTGCTTGCGCGTGTGCCAAAGATCGCCCGCCCGACGCGTACCAGCGTCGCCCCTTCTTCAATCGCCACCTCGAAGTCGTCGGTCATGCCCATCGAGAGCTGTGACCAGTCGGCGGTGGGAAAGCGCCGGGCCAGTTTGTCGCGTAGGCGGCGTAGATTGCGAAAGACCGGGCGAGCCTGCTCGGGATCATGCGACCACGGAGCAATAGTCATTAATCCCTGCACACACAGATAGGGCAATGCCAGGATCTGGGCAACCTCGCCAGCGAAATCCTCCAGGCAGGCCGGGTTATCCGGCCCGCCTGGCAGATCAAAACCCTCTTTGCTGGCCTCGCCACTGACATTCACCTGCAACAGCACAGGCAAAGCAGACACTTGGCCGTCGGCAGCACGGTCGTGCAAATGACGGTTGAGCGTCTCGGCCAGGCGCAAACTATCGAGTGAGTGAACCATATCAAACAGACTGATGGCCACCTTTGCCTTGTTGCGCTGCAAATGCCCGATCAGATGCCAGGTAAGACGTGGGCGATCATCTGCCAGCGTGCTAATTTTGGACTGGGCCTCCTGCACACGATTTTCGCCAAAGTGACCCAACCCGGCGGCAATCGCACTGGCGATGGTTTCAACCGAATGGGTTTTACTAACCGCCACCAGGGTTATGTCTGCTGAATCACGTCCCGCGCGCCGGGCAGCAGTAGCGATACGGGTATAGACTGATATAATACGTTCGTCAAGATGAGCTTGTTGTTCTGATTGTGTCATCCTACTCACTTACCAAAAGCACCTGCTCTACCGGCGGATCGGGCGGCAGCGAAACCGCCAGCAATAAACCACGTCCTGTGGGGATGGGCACCGTTAGATCAAGCGGTGTACTATCGCCGGGCAACAGCGTAACGCTGGCGTCACCACCGGGGGCATAGCTCATACCCATATTGTCGCGCAACGCAAACGCACTGATCGGCACCACCAGTTCAGTGTTACTGATATTCGTCACCTGCCCCTGGATCTGAACTGCGTCGTCGCCACGGCGCTGCACCTGCTGTACCTCCACACGCAGGCGCACACTCTGGGCGACAGGCGTCAGGGCGGGAATACTCTGGCCCATATGCAACTGCTGCTGGAGATCGCGCACCGTTTGCTGGATGCCTGTGGGAAGGCTGGTCATATCCAATTGTGGCATGGGTGGAGCGTCCGGGTTACCGGTAACAGAAGCACCCGTGGCAAAATGACGGCGCAACGCTGTTTCGTCGTGCCAGGAACGGCTCTGCATACTGATACCAATCAGTAGCAGGCCAACCACAATCCCCCAGATCCAGATTGGTCGTTGTTTCTGTGTTTGCATCTCTACTATTGTACTGGTAGAAACAAGGCTTGACAAACTCTGAGCCATCGTTTACACTGCCTCATCACATAAAACGGCCCCAATTCTCAATATACGTGATTGCAAACACCAGATCTGTATCTGCAATGCTGCTTGATGCACTGCTGCTTTTTCCTCCGCCAGAGTCGTACAGGCTCTGGCCGTATCAATATAACCTGATTTTGCTTACTATAAGGAGGTGATACGGGCTATTTTGCAAGTGGATCATCGTTATGTAAGCGTCAAAAGCCATATGCTACAGGGTTGGCTCTCCTGATCTTGACGTCGTGTTTGTCTTTGAACGCAGTTGATCGCTGCATACTTTCGTCTGATTATGTATGAAAGGATCCTTTGGATATGAAGCAATTTACGAGTCTTGTGACTCTGCTTGTTTTCCTGAGTGTCATGCTGGCAGCCTGTGGCGGCCAGACAACAACAACACCTACAGATGTACCTACCGAGGCCATGGAAGAACCCACCGAGGAGATGGCCGACGAGACACCAATGGCTGATGAGACGCCAATGGTTGATGAGACACCAGCAGCCGAGGAGAGTCCTTCGGCGGGTGGCGAGTTTGAGGGCACGATTAAGATCGCCTCGCAAAGCCCGCTATCCGGCCCGCAGGCGGCCATTGGTATCGGTATCCGCAACGGGGCCGAACTGGGTGTCGAGCAACTGGCTGGCCCGCTGACCGATCTGGGCTTTGATGTTGTGCTGGAGCCATTTGACGACCAGGCCCAACCCGAGGTTGGTACAGCCAACGCGAACAATATTGTGTCTGATCCGGATATTCTGTGCGTAGACGGCCATCTGAACTCCGGTGTGGCCCTGGCCTCACTGCCGACCTATGCCGGTGACGATGTGGTGATGGTGTCGCCCGCCAATACGGCCCCGGCGATTACAGAAGACTTTGAAAACGCTTTCCGCGTCGTCGGTCGCGATGACTTGCAGGGGCCGATTGGCGCCCGCTTTGCCGCCGAGGATCTGGGGGCCACCAGTGTCTATATTATTCACGACCAGACTGACTATGGTCAGGGCGTCGCAGACTTCTTCCGCCAGGAAGCCGAAACACTGGGCGTGAATGTGCTGGGCTTTGAGGGTACGCAGGAGCAGTCGCTGTTCGACTCGATCCTGACGCCTATCCAGGCGGTTAACCCCGATCTGATCTACTTCGGTGGTATTTATAGCCAGGCCGGGCCGTTCTTCAGCCAGGCGCGCGATAGTGGCATCGAGGCGCAGTTCCTGGGGCCGGACGGGATGGACAACTCTGAACTGGTTGAACTGGCGGGTGATGCCGTGGCCGGTATGTACTATACCTCGGTGGCTGCCCCGGTGAGCCAGTTCCCCGATGCAGCGCAGTTCGCCGATGACTATCAGGCTGCCTATGGTGAAACGGCTCCACCGTTCTCGGCACAGTCGTATGACTCGGTGGGGATTTGTATCCAGGCGATTGCCAATGCGGCCGAGGAGGCTGGTGGCAAACCGACCCGTGCGCAGGTGCTTGAGGCGATGCAGTCGCTGGAGCCATACGAGGGTATTACCGGAACCTATTCCTTCGATAGCGATGGTGACCCTGATCCCGGTACCTACTATGTGCTACAGGTGAACGTTGATGACTGGAACCAGAACGAAGTAGCCTCGCGTCTGGAAAGCTCACCACCGACGGAAGAGGGTGACACTGACGAGGGTGCAACCGAGGAAGCCACCCCTGAGGATGGCGCAACCGAGGAAGCTACCCCCGAGGATGGCGCAACCGAGGAAGCCACCCCCGAGGATGGCGCTGAGGAAGCTACCCCCGAGGATGGC
>RRYU01005255.1_pt1 | contig 13106 bp, 15 predicted proteins | sample 2162651 | NCBI WGS metagenome assembly RRYU01 (sample SAMN10267283, study PRJNA491782) | microbial mat metagenome | isolation source: biomat in the production well | place: Japan: Minami-Kanto gas field, natural gas well KTG3 | collected 2017-06 | reverse complement strand
AAAGAGGCGGTCAATAATAACGTTTCTGAAGAATCGGCACGTCGAGTTGAAAATGGCTCGGCCTTCTCTCAAGTTAGAGATGAGACAAAACGAAATATGCTTGAAGCCGGAGTTTCCATTGGGCTAGGAAAGGGGGCTACCAGTTTGCTCTCCGCTCTTACTCTTGGAACCGTAGATGTCAAAGCTCAAGGAGGTGGTAGGTATCAGTTAATTGGAACCGAAGGTAAAAAGGCCAGTTTTAGTGCCAGCGAATCAGAAGTTAATGCTTTGAAAAATTCGTCCACCGAAATTCGAGAGTCTGCATTAGCTAGAACCCTTCAAACTTCAGAAGGGCGGAAGTATGCATCTTCATTGTCTGCCCAGGATATTGGAAAGAAAGGATACTCTTACGTTCAGGAGGCTGCTGCTCGGGACACGACGTCAACGGCTCAGGACATGGAACTAATGACGGCATATACCATGAACAGAGCACAGAGAGAGTATGGCATGGCTAGCGTTGAAAACATTGAGCGCACTGCTACCGATATTGCAGCCCAGCGCACCGGCAGCGCTGTAGAGCAGAACTCCCTGAATAAAGATATTCAGAGCTTCATTGCTGATCGGTATAGAACACTTGACAACGAGAACGATGGCAACTGGGTATTACGGGACAAGGCGGCAATCCAGAGCCGTGTGACAGGTGCAGTTGGAAACCTTCGAGGGCAGGCTGGATCTGCCGCAAGTGAGGCTAAAGCAGCAACAAGCGACAATCGTTACGATGATCCTCGACCAAACAATATAACCGGACCAACCAATCATGCCGAAAAAGCTGCCGATAATCGAAGGGGAGCTATAAATACCGCCTATGAAGACAATGGAACCTTTGATTTTGGATCAAATACATTGAAGCAGTTTGGAAGAGATTTAGCTCGACCAATGATCCCACAGCCTGAAAGCCCGGATGCTAGATCCTTGGTTGGTGGACCTAACTCCAAAATTACAGGGCCGGCCTCCCATACGCCAACATCCCTGAATACAAACCCTCCCAATGGAACTTCGACCCTTGGAAATGGCCCCCGTAGCTCAGGAGGGAGTTGGAATATCGACCCAGAATCGTTGAAAAGGTTGGAAGAGTTATCGCAAAAACTGGAAGGAAAATAGTGGGGGGTCTACTCTTCCCAGATATCCATATTGGACATCGAAGCACCGTCGCTAGGGTCACCATGCCTCTCCCACTCTTCATCCACCCATTCGTGGAGTTTGTTTCTCGCCGCAAGTTTTTCCGACTCTTTGAGAGGATCAAATACCTCCTTTGTTCCATCAAAAGCCGAAGCCCCAGCTATCATATTTTCGGCCGGATCTTGAATGAAATCGTCTCCAAAACTGGGGAGTTTGATTTTTTTTAGAATATCCAGAATCGACATGAAGAGCCTCCTTTTCAACCGACAGAAGAAATTTTTCATCTGCTTAAAATTATATAGGGAGAAGGGGAAGCTCTGCTCGTATTGGTATTGATGTTCTATAAATCCTTAGATGATTCGAGATCCCCATGTAGAACAACTTATAGGAAAAGCTAACACAGGATTTATGAGTTGGGCTTTCAAGGTCTAATAAATGGTGAATTATGAGAAATCCGGCGTGTCACGAGAACGACCAAGTTCAACGACCGGGGTGCTGGCAAAAGAATTGCGGCCGTGCGCAAAGCTCATGCCAGCGCATCCGGTCTGTGCGCAATTCCTTAGCCATTTTTTGGCTTAAACCTGAGAAGTTTCAGTTTATAGAACACCATGCCCAGAATACCGAGATAAAGCTGTATGAAGAATAAGCTGATAACCTTTGGTGGTGTATACGGAACTCCCAGAAGTGCACAGTTTGGTAATAGCCCTTTTATTTCACCGTGTCCAGGAACAAATGCTGGTAATGTTACAGATGCTACAATTATCATGAGAATACGAAGATAAATATTGTTCTTGATGAATATACTCATGCAAATGAGCAAAAGTAGTGCTGTTAAACAAGGGATAAGAAAAGACCAAGCTATTTCAAAACTCATTTGCACATTCCTGATATGGTTAACATTAATTTGACGCATCTCCGATAATGCCAAATAATATCAATAAAAAATCAAAAAAAGGCCGCCTTTTAATTGTTACAATTGGCTCTTTAATTGTTGTATCATCAATCCCCATGATTGACAGATACATGCATAAATTGTTCACATCGCAAAAGTAAACCGAGGATCAAACGATGTCAAAAAAAGTATTCCCAAAAATCCTCTTATTAAATCCCGATGGACCGATAACACCAAAGATCACTTGATTACTGAAACTTCTTTCGTCCGGAAATCGAGGGGCGAATATAGGGCGTATCCGGCAATGATTAGCACATCGGCATCTTTGACCTTTTTCGCTAACACGATGCCATCATCTTTAATGACACACCTTCCTGTTTGACTGCAGCCTAAACAAGCACTGCATGGTTCGATAGTATAGTTTTTGAGTTTGATGAATTCGGTTTCCAGTCCGGTCGCCTCTAGGGCGAATCGTAGCGCTCTGTCGGTGTTGCTGTTTTTAATCGGGGAACCCGATAAGCCAAAACTTTCATTCCTACCTCGCTTGTTTATCCAGAGTGATATGAGGAGAACCCGAGTGAAGTCCTATAGCTGATCCGGCACAGGAACAGAGTTCCTGTGCCGGAGCGTTATTTATTATTTGTGCCAGGCAAATTTCTTGAAAACCTCATCTGTCGGCGTTCCGGCAATATGGTTGACGTAGTTGCTCATGACTTTTTGTGACAACCCCAGGACAATCTCCAACAGTTGTCTCTGCCCATAGCCCGCAGCGTAAAACTTGTTGATCTCTTCTTCAGACAACTCGCCGCGCTTTCGTGTCATGGCCAGCGTTGTGTCCTGCAGAACCTGCAATTTATCGGTCGGCATCGGTTTCTGGTCCCGCAGGGCCTCGATAAGCTCGGAATCAACCTTCATCATGTGGGCAATACCGGTATGCGCCGGAACGCAGTAGGTGCAATTGTGCTCGACGTTGATCGATTGCCAGACAACGGTGAGTTCTTCCGCGTTGAATGAGGAATCCACAAACAATTTATGCAAACTCACATAACCTTCCAATAGGCCGGGAGCTTCGGCCATGACGCCAAACAGATTGGGTATCATCCCGTTCTGTTTTTTGTAGCTTGCCAAAAACTCGTTACTGCCTTCGGGCGCAGAATCGACATCGTGAATTTTGAATTTATTTTTCATGGTTTGTCTCCATATTTATGGTCGTTTTAACTCATGTTTTCTACAAACGTTCTATCCGCTTATTTACAAATGGACTAATCAGATTGACCATCAGCGGTACGATGATCAAGCTGGCGATCAGGGTCTGCACCGGAACCGGCAATGATGATCCGCAAGCGCGAATCAGAGAGAGAATCGCTGTAATAATCGGGTAAACGAAAAGCCAGATGCCAAAATTCAGGGCAAGTTGTTTGCGATTCATCGTTTTCAAGCTCCTCTCCCGAGGTGGAAAACCTGCCCTGTAAAAATCGGGTTCAAAATCATGTCCTGGTTTCGAACCGATCGAGTTAAAGAGGGCTGGCTAGGCCTGTTCCGGTATTTCATACGAGGACATAGACGCCGATAAAGCTGATTGCTGCCAAGCTGAGAAGTAGGGTCAGCACCGCGGCAACGCCGCGGTGGTTCGGCGATAACGGCGAGAACACCGTTGCTATGCGTCCGGCCAGGACAACCGGGAAAGCGACACGCCACATATCCCGAACAGCCATCCGGCCACCCCGTTTTATGGTGGCATCCACGTGCCCCATCGCCCGGGCCATCGGGCCAAGCATCGACAGGCTTTGTTTTTTACCAAGCGGTTGTCCGGCCGCAACAGCCGCAAGTGCCCGATGGATTGCGGCGATATCTCCAGCCCAAATGGATCGGAATAAGATTCTGCCGTCATGGCCGACCAGGTAAATCAGATTCGGTTTCGGGTCCAGGGCGCGGTGAAGAGCACCCTCGATGCTGTCCGTCGCCACCGTCCAGTCAATATCAAAGTAACCCTTCAAGGTCAGCGCGTGCTGCTGCTTTTCGGCCATGGTTTCCGGTTGTGGCGTTATTTCCCCCGGATGTGCCTCGCGCCCCTGAACCAGGACAAATTCGATCTGATCGCCGAATTCCCGTTGAAGTTTTTTTATGCTCGGCATCGAGCTCATGGTCATCGGGCAGGTTATGGATCCAAAGATAAACAGGACAGGCTTGTCCCTGAAAATCTGGCTGCCGAAGACGTTGCTATTGGTCAGGTGCCTACCCTCAGTGGTGGTCAGGTTGAACGCAGGGAACACATCCCCTGCCACCGGCGCATTCTTCGAAAATTTCATATCGTCAAGAAACAGACGTAGATTGACCCGCTTATAGCGGTAGTTTTCCCCGGCCTCAACGATAGAGGGCTTACTGATGTTTTCCTCTTTCAATATCTCGTGTTGCTCTTGAATGGACACAGTGATCTCCTGTTTCTTCGGTGTTTAATCCGCCAACGGATCTTCCCCCTCCTGCCAGCCCGCCAGATACTTTTCATAAAGATGGAAATCCTCCCCCTTATGCTCGGTGAAGGTGACATAGATCTGTGCTTTGGGAATCTGCAGACTGTGGTGCAGCAAATCCATGTACCCCAAAGCCAGATTTCTGCGCTGCTCAATAGGGCGGCCCGCTCTGATATCTGCATTGACCAGGGCGATTCCCCTTTCCGGTTCTTTGGCGCGACCAATGGAGAGATTGTAGGTACCGAATTCGCGGATCGAGATGCTGATGTGATCGGTTCCGGTATCCATCGTCTCGGCAAAGATCCTTCTCACCTCTTCGGCAAAGGCGGTTTTGACCTCGTTACTCAGGCTGCGATTAATTTCAAACTGTAAGTGCGGCATAGAACCTCCCACCGGGTGTGAAATATTTGACGGCTCCTTAAATGACCGGATTTGCTCTCCCGCTAAAAATCGAGATCGACCTGCAGGGCATCGAGGAAGCGGTTGAACCCGGCGAACAGTTCCATCACCCCCAATGCTTCAACGATTTCACCCTCGCTCGCGCCGGCCTCGCGCAGGCTGGCAAATTCCTGATCGGTGAGGCTGCGCGGTTCCTTGTTGGCTTTGCGCGCAAAACCGAGCAGCGCTTTTTCCTTCATCGTGAAGGTGGTCTTTTGCAGGTCGTTCTCCAGAGCAGCGATCTCTTCCTGGCTGACGCCGATGGCTTTGAGGGCGCCGGTGTGGGCGGCGACACAGTAGCTGCAGCTGTTGTCGCTGGAGACCACCAGGGCGATCGCTTCCTTAAGCTTGCGCGGGAGCTGCCCCTGGGTCATGAGTGCCTTGACCTTGTTCCAGTTGGCGACAAGCAGCGGCGGATGTTGGGCGGCGGTACGGAACAGGTTGGGCACCATGCCGAAGGCGCCCTTGATCTCGGCGAAAATGGCGGCGACCTCTGCATTGGCGTTCTGATCAGTTACGAGTTGGATACGGCGCATGGTGTTCTCCTTTTCTATTGATCTCTTTTGTCTGTCAGTTTTCTTCTGGGATATCTGTTTCTTTTCTCAATTTCAGCAGCAGTGGAAAAGGTATGCGCCCAGTTAAGGACCGAATGGTCCAAAACTGGACGCAAAACAAACAACTACCCTTTAGCCCGCGTGTCAGCTTCAATCTGTCTGACATCCACTGCACTGAGGGCAACCCCGCCAACACCCCATTGCCCTTCCGGGACATCCTCAATCAGTACCCAGGTGTAGGGGCGCAGACCTTCTCCCTCTACGGCAACGATGGCATCGGTCACTCTTTTGATCATCTCTTTTTTCTGCTCAGCGTTCAGATAACCACTGACTCCTCGAAGTTGTGCTAATGGCATGACTGTTCTCCTCTGTACGGGTTAAGTATTGGACCGATAGGTCCTTAATGGGGGAAATTTTTTTTAGCCCAGCACCCCCATGGCGACATCGACAATTTCCTTCAGGGCGGTTTCTTCGGCGCCGCCTTTAACCATGCTGCGTAAGCCAAAGATGGTGGTCAACAGATAGTTGGCAAGCAGCTCCGCATCCTTTTGCGAACCAATTTCCTTCTGCTGCTGTGCCTGCCGGATGGCATTCTGCAAAAGCTGCCGCAGTTTCCCATTCCCACGGGTCACCAGGTCAGCAATATCTTTGTCCCGTTGAGCAAATTCCCCGGCCGTGTTAACTAGCAGACAACCATTCTTGATCGGTTGGGACGCTTCGGAGATGACATGAAAGAGCAGGTTGCGGATAAAGAGAGTCCCTGACGAACCCTCCGCTAATTGTTGCTTCAGCCCCCCGGTAAGGCGGGACTGATAATGTTCGAGGCATTTGAGAAAAAGGTCATGCTTGGTCCCGAAGCTCTGGTAGAAACTGCTTTTAGACAGCCCCATAACACGCAACAGATCCTGCAGAGAGGTCGCGGAAAAACCGACGGCCCAGAACTGTTTGGTTGCGGCCTGGAGCGCCTTGTCATAATCGAATGCTTTTGGTCTGCCTGTTGTCATAGACTATATTATGGACCGATCGGTCCCATTGTCAAGAGCTGAGGAAAGATTTTTTGGTCGGCAACTTATTTTTGGGCTCTGAGGGTGAATCACGACTGGTTGAGTAGCCATTTCCTAGGTCGAAAAATTCTTCATAACCGAGAAACCTCAGCCAATCGAGACGTTCCGGCAAAGTCGTCATTAACTCCCGCTCGGAGCGGACGTTGTAGAAGAGTAAAGGCAGCATGAGTTTGAGTATGATCGATTGCGGAACAGAAACGTGGCCATTGTTGCCAAGTTTATCCACCACATCTTTATAAATAAAGTCTAAGTAGCATGGATAAGCCGTTCACTACCCAATACCAGCCCGCCATAAACATATTTAAGTGGGCTGTCCAGTACTGTTCTAATGACATGTCAATAAATTTTCAAGACCCATCCCGTGTGGCGGTTTCCTTATTCGAAACCATCTCGAGGATCAACCTTGATGTCACAATCTCATCATCAGCGCACCTTCATACTGCCATCGTAACGGATCTGACACTCCCCTCACATCTACATTGCCCGCACATATTCAGACCTTATTAATTTGTCCGATGCTCAGGTCAGCCCCTCCCCGGCGACCGTGGATGGCGGCATGATGGCCGATCGCAACTAATCCTTCTTCCAGAGTGGGGAGAGATGGCCAAAGCGCACGGATTGCGTCGGGATCTTTGTGTTTCTGTCGTGAAGAAAACGCCCTTCTCTAGATTGAGGCGGGTCACGGACCCGCTAGAGCCCCAGGGTGGATAATCCTGGGTGCTGATCCGGGCGGCGGCCCAATGGCCAGTGGTAGTTGCGCTCGGCGCCCGTGATAGGCAGATCGTTGATGCTGGCGATACGCCGAGACATCAGACCATGCTCGTCGAACTCCCAGTTCTCATTGCCGTAAGCGCGGAACCAGTGCCCCGAATCGTCATGCCATTCATAGGCGAAACGGACCGCGATGCGTGCGTCATCGTAAGCCCAAAGCTCCTTGATCAGGCGATATTCGAGTTCCCGCGCCCATTTGCGTTCGAGGAAGCGGATGATCGCCTCGCGCCCCGTCACGAACTCGGCGCGGTTCCGCCAGACACTGTCCGGCGTGTAGGCGAGTGCGACCCGTTCAGGATCGCGGGTGTTCCAGGCATCTTCAGCTAGGCGGACTTTTTGCGTCGCTGTCGCCTGAGTGAACGGAGGGAGCGGCGGCCGAATATTTGATGTGCTGTTCATGATCATCTCCTTGAATCTCGCTGCAGTTCATTCCGGCCCGGTGACAGTTTCGGCCGAAATAACCGGCCCTTCTTGAAGTAAGAAGGGCCGGCCGCTTTCGATACATATCTATTTCGCCAACAGCGCTTCCACCTCAGCGGTCGTTTTGACCGTATTGGCGATAAAACGGAAGTTGGTCACCGCAGCGGCATAACCATCCCCTTCCGGGACCTGGGCAGCGGCGGTAGCGTCCTTGACCACCAGCACCTCGAAGCCTTGCTCGATCAGTTCGCGTAGATGGGACTCGGTGCAGAGGTTCGCCGACATGCCCGCCAGAATAACCCGACTGATGCCGCGCTTGCGCAGTTGCAGGACCAGGTCGTTGGTCTCCGGACCGAAAACCTTGTGCGGACTGGTGACCACGGTCTTGCCGTCGTTGATATAGGGCTTATAGCGTGCCAGCCAGTCGGCGCCCGAGCCGTCGAACCCATTCAGATCCAGCGCTCCTTTGCGGTCGAACATGCCGATGTGATGCATCAATGCTTCCAGCGCCCCCTCGAATTTCCAGCCGTGATCGGTCGGGTAGTAGTAATGAGGGGAGATAAAGACCGGAAACCCCTTGGCTTTGGCCAGCTTCAGCAGGGTTTCGATATTTTCGACGGTGTGGTTCGCGACCACGCTCTTCCCCACCACCCCCCAGGTCACTCCTTTTTCACTGAGGAAATCGTTCTGCGGATCGGTGACCACCAGCGCGGTATTGGCCGGATCGATCTGCATGCCGGGGTCGGGGAGTCCGGCGGTTGCCGCTGAGGCGCCCAGGACACCAAGGATTATTGCGATCAGGAGGCTGAAACCGGTGGTTCGTTTAAGTTGCTTTTTCATGACACTTCTCCTTTTTCAGGGCTGTTCAGAAAGCGCTGGTTTGAAAACCGGTGCTCTGCTTTTTAATTTTGAAAATCTTTGACGTCTGTGTTGCTTAAAGTCCCAGAGGCTGCTAGCGAGCTTTGCCAACCTGCTTATTGAGGAATTTTCGCATCGTTTCTGCGATCAGCTGACCATCTTCTTCCAGTGCGAAGTGCCCGGTATCAAGCAGGTGAAATTCAAGGTTTTTGAGGTCCGACCGGTAGGGATAGGCGCCCTCAGCCGGAAAGATGTGGTCATTTTTCCCCCAGACGATGAGGGTCGGCGGCTGGTACTTGCGGAAATAGGCCTGCCATTCCGGGTAATGCGGCAGATTGTTCTGGTAGTCGTAGAACAGCGCCAACTGGATCGACGGATTCCCTTCACGGGTCAGGTGGCGAAGATCCACATTCCAGTTGTCTGGACTGATCGTCTGCACGTTCCTAACGCCATGGGTGTATTGCCACTTCACACCATCTGGCGCAATAAATCCGGCCAGAGGTGCGGCATTTTGCGGCGTCCGGTCCTTCCAGTAGACGCGAATCGGATCCCAGAACTCCCGCAGCCCTTCCTCATAGGCATTGCCATTCTGGACAATCAGGGACTGTACCTGCTCCGGATGGTTGGCGGCCAGACGGAATCCGACCGGGGCCCCATAATCCATCAGGTAGAGGCTGTACTTCTGGATTCCGAGCTCGGCGACAAACCGCTCCATGACCTTCGCCAGGTTATCGAAGCTGTAATCGAAGGCTTCCATCGCCGGCTGCGCGCTGTTTCCGAAGCCGGGATAGTCTGGTGCCACTAGATGATACTTGTCCGATAATGCCGGGATCAGGTTGCGGAACATGTGTGAGGAGGTCGGAAAGCCGTGCAGCAACAAGATAGTCGGAGCATCCTTCGGCCCGGCCTCACGGTAAAAAATCTCGACGCCATCGATGTTAATGGTCTTGTGCAGGGTTTGCCTGCTGGCGACCGTTGACTTGGATTGCGCCGCGACGGCAGTTTGAATTCCGACAGCAGACAACGCGATAACGACCAGGCCTAAGATCAGCGTCCTGACCACCAACTGGTGGATTTTCTGATTAACCGTATGTTCTCTCATGACTTTTCTCCTTTGGGTTGAAGTACAACCACCCTTGCGGGCAGGTTTCGTGGTTCGTGGTTTAAGCTCGCTGCCGTGCCTGCTAGTCAACCAGTGGCGCTGCGGCCGGAAAATCGACCTTGGTTTCGGCAACATGGTTAAAGTAATTGGTCAACAGGTTGAGGGCGACGTTGGCAATGATCTCGGCAATTTCGCCTTCGCTGAAACCGGCCCTGCGAACCTCGGCCAGGTCGTTATCACTCACCCGGCCCCGGGCGATGACTAGCTCGCGAGCAAACCGCAGGGCGACGCCCGACTTCTCTTCGCCAGATTTTCCCCGTCGACTCTCCAGGATCTCCTCCTCGCTCAGCCCGACCATCTTCCCAATGGCGCTGTGTGCTGCGAGGCAATATTCGCAGCCGTTGGCTTCACCGACCACCAGAGCAATCTGTTCGCGCAGCTTGGCCGACAGGCTGCCACCACCAAGTGCGCCGCTGAGGCTCAGATACCCTTCCAGTACTGCGGGTGATTGACCCATGGTGCGCATCAGGTTCGGCACTCGACCGAGTTTCTGTTGAACACCGTCAAAAAGTTCTCTGGTTTTGCCGCTTGCGTCTTCTGGATTTAGTGCTTTGATCCGTTCCATGGTTGATCTCCTTTACCTGTTTGGGTGGGTTTCGGTTTGATGCTACAGATGAGAGGAATATCAACAAATATGCCAAGCCTTAATGAATTGTCCAAGTTACTGAATTATATAGACTCTTTACGTTTTATGATGGGATAGGAAGATCACCGGATTTGGAGGATTAACGAAATATGGTTGCCTTGCAACGAGATATGGTTCAGGCTGAAGCATGGATAATTTAACAAATCAGGATTGTGGTATTGAGGAGTACAAGGCCCTGTTGCTCGACATGTCGCTGGAGCACTCGCTGGCGGGGGTCTTGCGGCTGGTGGTCGAGCGGATCAATGCCCGTCCGCAAACCGCCCTGGTGCGGATCTGGCTGCTCAATCCGGCAGATATCTGTGCGGTCTGCCCGCTGAAGAGCGAATGTGGTGCCGAGGATAATTGTCTGCATCTGGTCGCCAGCGCCGGCAAGCCGCTGCACTCGTCCGGCGAAGACTGGTCACGCCTCGATGGTCGGTTCAGTCGCTTCCCGGTCGGGGGGCGCAAGGTGGGAACAATCGCCGCGACCGGCCAGGCGATCGAAATCTTCGATATTGAAGCGGATAACACCTGGATCGCCCTCCCCGACTGGGCAGAGCGCGAACAGATCAAGGGGTTCCTCGGACAGCCGCTGATCTGTCGCGGCGAAGGGCTGGGGGTTCTGGCGCTCTTCACCCGCTGCCAGCCTTCTCAGGAAGAAATCCACTGGCTGCGCATGGTCGCCGATCACGCCGCCATGAGCATCATCAACGCGCGCGCCTTCGAAGAGATCGCTCGCCTGCACCGCCAACTGGAGTTGGAGAGCAGCTTTCTGCGCCAGGAGATCATCGAAGCCGCCGCCATGGGGGAACTGGTCGGCCAGAGCGCGGCTCTGCAGAACATTGTCCGCCAGATCGATCTGGTTGCTCCGACCGACGCCAGCGTGCTGGTCCTCGGTGAGTCGGGAACCGGTAAAGAACTGGTCGCTCGCGAGATCCACAAGCGCAGCGAACGCCGGGAACGCCCACTGATCAAGGTCAACTGCGCCTCGATTCCGCGCGACCTGTTTGAAAGCGAATTTTTTGGTCATGTCAAAGGCGCCTTTACCGGCGCGCTCAAGGATCGCAGCGGACGGTTTGAGGCGGCCGACGGCGGGACACTCTTTCTGGATGAAGTCGGAGAAATTCCACTGGAGTTGCAGGGGAAACTTTTGCGCGCCCTGCAGGAAGGGCAATATGAGCGGGTCGGTGAGGAACGCACCCGTCAGGTGAACGTCAGGATCATTGCCGCCACCAATCGCGAGCTCATGGAGGAGGTCGAAGCCGGCCGGTTTCGTCGCGACCTCTATTACCGGATCAATGTCTTTCCCCTGGAAATCGCCCCGCTGCGTCAACGCCCCGAGGACATCCCCCCCCTGGCGGCACTCTTTCTGGAGCGGGCCGTCCGCCGCTTCGGCCGCCCGCTTGCAGAGTTAAACCAGAACGACCATGCTCAATTGCGCGCCTACGCCTGGCCCGGTAACGTTCGCGAATTGCAGAATGTCATCGAACGAGCTGTCATTGTCAGTCAAGGCAGGCGGTTGCGCTTTGACCTTGGACCCCAGACTGAAGGAAATCTCTCACCTGCTGCGAACCTCTCGACCACAGAAGGCCCAAGAGTTCTCACCGAAAAAGAGCTGCGCGACCTTGAACGCCAGAACCTGGAGGCCGCCCTCAAACTGTCTGCCGGCAAAATTTACGGCCCGCAGGGCGCCGCCGAGTTGCTTGGTCTCCCGCCAACAACTTTGGTGGCGCGCATCAAGAAGTTGGGGATTCAGAAGGGGTGTGGTTGAAAACAACTCCGTCCAGTGGAGGGGCGAAACACAAGAATACTCCGACTAAGCCCGAAGCCTTTCTGAAGCACTGGATGGCTGAATCAGTGAAAAATCTGTCTCGAAAGTTGTGTTTCAACTATTGAATCGATTTTCCCATGCCAAAATTCTAGGTTGCTGAATACCCTGCAATCCAGAAAAAAGTGTTCGATAGATAGAGCATCATAGGAAACGCCCACGATCATAGAATCGTGGGCGTTTGGCGTTCTATTTACGGTGATTCATAGGAATGGATAAAGTTAACTAGTTGCTACATTGTGCCTTGAGATGATAAAAATAAGCAATATGTGCTTGAGTCTATAAGGGTATTTTCTCTTTCCGACAATCAACCACCCACTGAATCAGTTCATCCATCTGGTAGGGTTTATCAAACACTTTGGCAGAGCACTTCCTTGCACGATTCAGATCGTCTGCTGACCAGGCACCTGAACAAATTGCTTTCCGATGATCTGCGAGTTTACAACCTACGTCTTTAAGTATTTCGAGAAACTCAATACCTGACATACTAGGCATCATGTTATCAGTGATTAGAACATCAAAACAGGGATCACTCACCCTATGGTGGCAGCGTTTACATTGAGCGATAAAATTCGTGGGATTGGAGAATGCGGTCACCTCGAATTGTTCATCGGTCAGAATCCTTGTTAGCAATTCCTGAAGCAATTCGTCGTCCTCAAAAATCAACGCTTTTTTTTGTTTCATGGCCACCCCCCAAAATGGAAATAGACAATTTAGACTGACCATACTCTTTATTGTAGCTATTCAATAAGGAAAGAATTATTAGCTAAATCTTACAGGTTCATACAGGGTATTTTTTACTAATCATCCTGCAAATTGTGATTTCTACGAATTATTTGTCACACCAAAGATAACAGAACAATGG